>ERZ808044.1637-NODE-1637-length-11151-cov-7.153422_pt1 | contig 11151 bp, 11 predicted proteins | sample MGYA00380195_ERZ808044 | MGnify/ENA primary metagenome ERZ808044 (study PRJEB31490, sample SAMN06133423) | mouse gut metagenome | isolation source: Z7_2 | host: mice | place: China: Chengdu | collected 2015-05 ...
CTACGTTTCCTTAAAATCATTGATTTTATAAGGAAAAACGTTAGTTTTTCCAATAAAGTTTTTTGTCCAACTTTTTTACAAAAAAGTTGGTGGGTGTGGGTGAAACCCACAAAAAGGACTTTATTGACAGACTGAGCAGTACAGATATAAAAACTGTACTGCTCATTTTTTAGCAAAAAGAAAAGTAAAAAGTTAATAAAAAATAGAATTTTTTATATGAATATTTAAACTGCTGTTTCAAAAAATTGTTTATGCCAAACTAAAAACATATATATTGTCCATATTTTTCTACTATTATCTGCTTTGCCTGCTTTATGTTCATCTAAAAATTTTACAATTTCATTTGTTTTAAAATAAGTTTGTGCTGTTTTGCTTGTAAAGGCGGCTTTTACAATATTATAATACTTGTCCTCTTTTAGCCAAACACGAATTGGTACAGGAAAACCTAATTTTTTCTTTTCTGCTACCATATCTGGTAAATAGCGATGAGAAGCAATGCGCATAGCATATTTTGTATTTTCTTTGTTTACTTTAAATTTTGTAGGTAATGTTCTTGCTACTTTAAATACTTCTTTATCTAAAAATGGTACTCTAACTTCAAGAGAATGTGCACAGCTCATTTTATCTGCTTTTAGCAAAATATCACCTATCAGCCAAAGATTAATGTCTATATACTGCATTTTTGTAACATCATCTAAATGTTTTACTTTATCATAAAGAGGTTTTGTAATTTCTGTATGATGGTAGTGTTTTGTAGGATGTTTTAATAATTTTTCTCTTTCTGATTCTTGGAACATAAAAGCATTACCTATAAAACGTTCTTGTAATTCTTTGCTGCCTCGAATAATATAATTTTTACCTTTTATATGAAAAGGAATCGCTTTTGCAATACCACCCAATATTTTTTTTACTGGTTTTGGAAGACGTGTAATGGGAAGTAAATCATGGGGTTCTCTATAAATATTGTAGCCCCCAAAAAATTCATCTGCGCCTTCTCCAGAAAGAGCAACTTTAACATATTTTGAAGCAGTTTGACTGACAAAGTATAATGCAATAGCAGAGGGGTCTGCTAAAGGTTCGTCCATATGATATTGTACCTTTGGAATAGCTTCCCAATACTCTTGTGTTGTAATCAATTTACTATAGTTATCAATATTGATTTTTTTTGATAATGCTTTTGCATAATCAATTTCATTATATTTTTCATAATCGAATCCTACTGTAAATGTTTTATCACCATGAAAACAAGCAGCAACATAACTGGAGTCTACACCACTAGAAAGAAAAGAACCAACTTCTACATCACTAATTTTATGTTTTTTGATAGAATCCTGCATTGCAGCATCAATTTCATTTACAAATTGTTTTAATGTTTTGCTGTTGTCTGCTTCAAATGTGGGTTCCCAATAACGTTTTATATTCATAGTACCATTTTGGAATGTAAAACAATGGGAAGGCATTAACTTATAAACACCTTTAAAAAATGTTTCAGGCAATACAGAATATTGAAATGTTAAATAATTTTCTAATGCTTCTGTATTGACTTCTTTTTTAAAATGAGGATATTCTAATATACTTTTAATTTCAGAACCATATACAATATTACCATTGATAATAGTATAATAAAAAGGTTTAATTCCAAAAAAATCCCTCGCTCCGAAAAGTAGTTCCTTTTTGCTATCCCAAATAACAAATGCAAACATACCTCTTAATTGATTCAGCATATCTTCGCCATATTCTTCATAAGCATGGAGCAATACTTCTGTATCAGAATCATTTTTAAATATATGACCTTTGTTAATTAAATCTTCTCGTAATGACTGATAATTATAAATTTCACCATTAAATGTTACAACAATATCATCTGTTTCATTATACATAGGTTGTGAACCATGGTCTAAGTCTATAATGCTTAAGCGACGAAACCCTAATGCTACATTTTGGTCAATATGTTTTCCACCACTGTCTGGACCTCTATGCACTATTTTGTTCATCATATTATCTAATACATCATCTGCATTTGCTAGTGTACCAGTAAAACCACAAATACCACACATATTTTGTTTCCTCCTGTTTGTTTTATTCCATAATGTAAAACTTTATCATAGTTATAAAAGAAAAGCAATGATTTTTATGATTAGTCTACGGAAATCAATTTTGTTCGCCGTAGGCGATTTAAAGTTTTTTGCCAAGCTTTTTTCAAAAAAGCTTGCGGGTTCGGGCGGCGCCCGATAGTCATTTTAAACAAAAAAATACTATGAAATATTAAAATTTTTTAAAAATTAATTTCCCTGTGATTAGTCATTGCAAAGCCAATCTAAATGATTTATAAAGTATTGTATATCTTGTATTAGTTTGCAAGTATGATAACCATCAGCAACAGCATGATTCACAAATATAGAAAAAGGTAATGTAATTATATTATGATGTTTATGATATTTTCCAAATACAATAATTGGTAAAAGCATTTTATTCTCTGTAAATGTATCATAACTGATGCTTGTAAAAGAAAGCCAAGGAACACAAGAAATAGGGCAATAATTTTGTCCTGTTCTAGGTTTTGTTTTGATTCCTTTTATATTTTGATATTGTGTCATATCTTTTATAACATTATTATAAAAAATAGGAAAAGAGCAATGATATTCTGACCAAATATCAGAGAATGTTTTATCATCATTATGAAAAATAGTATAAGAAGGATGACAAATATCCCAATAACCTAGTTCACCTGCTTCATTATAAGCCATACGAAATTCTTTATTTTGATTGATATTATGTATAATAGCATATAAAAAAGTAGGATAAAATTTTAAATTTTTATTTTTTATTTCAGATACCAGTTTTGTAACATCAATTTCAGTTGTTACAGTATATTTCGCTTTCACTAAATTAATATAATATTGATAATGTTCTTTTCTTTCCCAATTTTCCATATCAATGACAGTAAAAGCCATGAAATCACCTCTTTCTTATTATGCTACAATTTCAATTTGATTACCGTCTGGGTCTAACACACAGCTTTCATAATAACCATCGCCTGTTGTACGAGGGTAACTGATAATAGGATAACCATCTTCTTCTAATTTTTGAGTAAGCATATTTACATTTTCAATAGAACCAACAGAGAACGCAATATGAATATATCCGGTATGAAATAACTCTTTACTGTTATTATCCATTACAGGACGCGTCATGATTTCTAAACGACTACCATCTTGAAATGATATAAAATAAGTTTCTAAACCAGTGGTTTTGTTTTTATATTTTGTATTTGAAATACCACCAAAATAATATTCATAAAATGATTTTAAACGGTCTAACTTTTTAGTATAAATGGCAATATGGTCAATTCTCATATAAATTTCCCCTTTATTTTAAATTATTTAAAGTGCTTTTATATTTCACCAGAATGAAAATCTTTCATAACTTCTATAATTTCATTTGTTTGCAAAATAATGTCACAAACATACACACAATTCGTGTCATCATTAAAATGTTCAGCAGGTATTGTATATGTTGCTGTTGTTCCATCTGAAAGTAATATATCAACAACAGCGTCTTGCTCTAATTTTTCACCATTATAATTCATTGCAATAATAGAAAATGTTTTATTTTCCATGCCAAGTATAGAGATGATTTCTTTTGTAGCAATGTTTTGCTGCATTTGATAATCATAATCTAACCAAATAGTATTAAAATCATCTACAGTATATTTAGGAGTACTAAAATTAATAATAAAATTTTCTTTCTGGTCAATTAACATTAAATCCATATCTACATTATTGAGAGTACCCCATTGTAAACTGATTAAATGGTCATAAGGATGTGATATTACAATACTATCATTCTCATATAATTGCTCTGTTTCATTGAAATTATTTTTTTGTGAAGGAATATCTTTTGAAATTTGACTGAGATTTTGGTCTTGTATATTATGAGATTGCAATTTATCCCAGATTATCATAAAAAGTAAAAGTAGAAGTAGTATAATAGTATAAGTAATACCAACTTTAATACTTAAATAATATAAAAGTGCCATTAAAATGCAAAATCCTAATGCAAAGCCTATCCAACCAATGGTATTATAAGAATCAAAAGCAGGCTTTCCGCTAATATAAATGGTATATAACGAAAATGTTGATAGTAAAATACCAATTATAGCGAGTACCCATTTTAAAATCCTATTCATAAAAGCCCTCCTTGTTGTATATTAGATTTTGCTATATTAATATGATTTTGCAAAGGGAAACTTTTTATAAATGAAAAAAGTTTCCCTTTACTCATTACAAAAATATATTCATAAAATATAAAGCAAAATAATAAACAGGAACGTTTTTTAATTTTTATATTAAATGAACAGAATTATATTTTAAAATTAAAGTCATTGTAATTATGTATTTATGTTTATTAATTGCCAATGGGAGCATCAATAAAAGTTTTTATAATCCCATTTCTTTTTTTACTTTTGCAAAACATTCTACTGCGAAATCTAAATCTTCTTTAGTGTGTCCAGCGGAAATTTGTGTACGTACTCTCGCTTTGCCCATTGGAACAACAGGATAAGAAAAACCTATGACATAAACACCTAATTCTAACATACGAGTAGCAAATTCTTTCGCTACTTTTGCATCATAAAGCATAACAGGGACAATAGGATGAGAACCTTCTGGAATATCAAATCCTAAACTACTCATTTTTTGACGGAAATAAGCAGTATTTTCGTGTACCTTATCACGTAATGCTGTAGATTGTTCCAATAAATCAATTGTTTTAATGGTAGCAGCACATATAGCAGGTGCTACAGTATTTGAAAAAAGGTAAGGACGAGAACGCTGACGGAGTAAATCTACGATTTCTTTTTTTGCACTGGTATATCCTCCTGAAGCACCTCCTAATGCTTTTCCAAAAGTACCAGTTAAAATATCGACTCTACCCATAACATCACAATATTCAGGTGTCCCTCTTCCATGTTCACCCATAAATCCTACTGCGTGACTATCATCTACCATAACAAGTGCATCATATTGTTCTGCTAAGTCACAAATACCTTTTAAATTTGCGATAAAACCATCCATTGAAAATACACCATCTGTAGCAATTAAACGAATACGTGCTTCTTTTGACTGTTCCAAACAATCTTTTAATGAATCCATATCATTATTTTTATAACGCAATTTTTTTGCTTTACAAAGACGCACACCATCAATAATACTAGCATGATTTAATTCATCAGAAATAATAACGTCTTCCTCATTTAGCAAACATTCAAATAATCCTCCATTTGCATCAAAACAAGAAGAATATAATATGGTATCTTCCATACCTAAAAATTTACTAATACGGTCTTCTAATGTTTTATGAATTTGCTGTGTTCCACATATAAAACGAACAGAACTTAAACCAAATCCCCATTTATCATAGCTATCTTTCGCAGCAGCAATTAATTCATTGTTATCAGAAAGTCCTAAATAATTATTTGCACACATATTAACAACTTGTTTTTTAGTTGTTGTATCAATACGTGATTTTTGAGGTGTTGTAATAATACGTTCCTCTTTTGCAGTACCTGCGTTTTGAATTGACTGTAAATCATTTTTAAAATATTCAAGTGCTTTTTTCATGTGATAAAAAACCTCCTTAAAAAAGTGAATGATTCTATTGTGTTAACATTATTTTAATGAATTTATTTTTTCTGCTTCATAAGAAACAGTATAAGTATCTGCGTCCCATGTTATATTATCGTCTGTAATACCTAAAGAGTTTAGTAAAGGACGTAAAGGTAAAAATGTAATACCATTTTGTATCACTGGTGCAGTATCCATTTCCTGTGTAGTACCATCAATAGTAATCGTACGAGAGCCTATTTCGTAACGAATTGCGTTTTGATATTGGCTTGTTTCATTTTTAGGTATCAGTATTGTAATAATTTGATTAGTATTATCCCATTGAATATTTTTTGTATCTATACCAAGTGTACCTGCAACGGCTCTTAAGGGTAGAAGTATTCTACCATTACTATCTATAAAAGGTGGAGACTCTAAATAACCAGTTTTATCTTCATAAGTATATGTATTTTTTCCTACTGTAAATGTAACGGTTGCTGTCGTTTTTGGTACTTCTGGTAGTATTTCAAATTCCTGTGAAACAGTAGCAAATAATGTATTTTTACCTTGTAAATATCCTATTGAGAATGTATGTGTTCCTTCTTCTAAATAAGAAGATTTATAAGGAAATATATAGTTCCATGTACCATCTTCTGCTACAGTAATATCTCCATATTCTTCATCATCAATGCGTATTTGTAATTTTTTTCCGGGAGAGGCTATGCCTGTAGCAGAAGGTTTTTTGCTACCCTCTAATATTTTTATTTTAATTTCTGATTTATAAGAAGCAGGAGATTCTTTGTATATACCTACTTTTATAGTATCATATGTATTATTTCCACTTAAAGATAGTATAATATCTTTGTCAATTTCTGATGTTTCACTTGGAGCTACATCCAAGTTATGAAATTCTATTATACCATCACTGTCATCTGTTTGTTTTTGTATTGTTATGTAAGCAATAGCGGGATTTTGATAATCAATTTCAAATTGAACTTTGTCTTGATACTTTCCTGATGTTACGATTTCAGGTTTATTTTGAAATATAAAACCATTATTTAATTTTAAAGCATATATAGTGTCTTTCTGTATTGCGATACCACTTTCATCTTTTATGCGAAAAACACTTAAATTAGTAAAACCTGTAATTTCTTTTACATTACTTGTTTCCAAATAAATAGTAGTAAATGCAGAATTTACTGCGAAAACTGTTTTAATGTTGCCTATATAGGAGGTAATAGGTGTGCAAGTAAATGCAAATGCACATAGCATACAAGCTAATAGTCTTTTCTTCATAATTGAAAACTCCTTTATTTAATGTAATTGAGAAAGTTATCTCCTTTCTATTTTATTTTACACTATTTTAAGAAAAATTTCTTTATTTTTTTAAATTATTGTATAAACTTTACAATGTATTTTATGGTTATGAAATATATTATAATAAAAAACCTCTCTTTCATATATAAAGAGAGGCAGAAAAATTTTAAAATGAAAGCGATATTTTATTTTGTTACTTTATGCCAGAAGAAATTTTTTGACGCATTGTTTCTATTTGTGCATCTGTTAAATCAAGAGGTTTATAAGCTATTTGAATGCCATCATTTTCATAACGAGGAATAAGATGCATATGGAAATGGTCTACTGTTTGACCTGCAACACTACCATTATTTTGCATAACATTCATATATTCTAAGCCTAATGTTTTTTTCATTACTTGAGCGATTTGAACAGCTAGTGTAAATAAACGTCCTCCCACTTCTGGTTCTAATTCAAATATATTGGGAACATGCTGTTTTAAAAGAATTAAAACGTGTCCTTCATTAGCAGGGAAACGGTCTAATATTACTTTAAATTCATCATTTTCATACAATGTAGCAGAGGCAAATGCTCCAGATACAATATTACAAAATATACAATCACTCATAGAAAACACTCCTTTTCCAGTTACTTTTTATTTTATAGTATAACATGGAAAAGCATATTTGACTATTGATATTTTGAGAAAAGGAAGCAAAGACGAATACAATGGTCTTGTTTATCTGTTATAATTTCAAAAAGTATATCCCTTAAATCTGTTTCAGGAATAGCAATAAGTAATTCTCTAAAAAAATCCGTTTGTTCCATTTCTTGATGCAATGCTTTTTCTATTTCAGAAGGGATATTTTCTGATTTTATTTCAGTAGTAAGAGGTGGCTCTGTTTGTTCTGGTTGTGTAATATGTTTGCCTGAAATATTATATGAAATTTCTTGCAGTTGTTTTAAATGTTTTACTTCATCTAAATAGGCATTACGTAATGTTTCAACATCTTGCTGTAATGCTGTATTTTTGATTAAAGTATCAAAAGTGGACAATGACTGCATGGTTTCTTGCTGAGCAATTTCTAATAATTCTAAAAGACGTTTGTCTTGTTTTAAATCATTTTTTGTAATAGTAGCATTCGTTTCTCTTGTATTAATAGAAGTATTTTTTTGGTAAATATTTGTGCTAGAACGATATGGATACATAGCTAAACTCCTTTACAGTATTTTTTAATGCTATCATATGCAATAAAATATGAAAAATTGCTAAAAATAAAACACATTATTATTTTGATATATTGGTCAGTTTGCTAAAATATATCAAATTTTGCAGCATAGATTTTTTTATTAATAAATATAAATTTTGTATGGATATTACAAACTTTTTTTGATATGATAAAAAGGAATCTATATAATGTGGTATAAAAATAAATGGGAGTGAGCTGTTAGGTGAAAAAGATAGTATTGACAGGTGGAGGAACAGCAGGACATGTAACGCCAAATTTGGCATTGATACCAGCATTAAAGCAGCAAGGCTATGATATCATATATATTGGCTCTGAGCAAGGTATGGAAAAGGGATTAATTGAAAAAGCAAATGTTACTTATTATGGTATTCCAACAGGTAAATTGAGAAGATATTTTTCTACTAAAAATATTACAGATATATTTCGTGTTGTTTCTGGTATAAAACAAGCAACTATATTGATTAAAAAAATAAAGCCAGATATTGTTTTTTCTAAAGGGGGTTTTGTTGCTGTACCAGTGGTATTGGGAGCAAAATTTAACAAAGTACCTGTAATTATACATGAATCTGATATGACTCCAGGACTGGCGAATCGTATTGCTATGCCTTTTGCAAAAAAAGTTTGTACAACATTTCCAGAAACATTAGAATATATTACAAAAGGAAAAGGTATTAATACAGGAACACCTATAAGAAAAGAGTTGTTTGAAGGAAAAAAAGAAGAAGGATTAAAAATTTGTGGCTTTACAGAACAAAAACCAATTATTATGATGATGGGAGGAAGTTTAGGTTCTGTAAAAATTAACGTGCAGTTAAGAGGCGCATTATCAACGCTTTTAAATGATTTCCAATTAGTGCATATTTGTGGAAAAGGAAATTTTGATAAAAAATTAGAAAATAAAAAGGGATATAAACAATTTGAATATTTATCAGAAGAACTGCCCCATATTTTTGCTATGTCAGATGTCATTATTTCCAGAGCAGGAAGTAATTCTATATCTGAATTTTTGGCTTTAAAAAAACCAAATCTTTTAATACCTCTTTCTGCAAAGGCAAGTCGAGGAGACCAAATATTAAATGCACAGTCTTTTGAAAAACAAGGTTTTTCTATGGTACTTCAGGAAGAAGATATGACATATATTTCTTTGGAAAAAGCAGTTCGTTCATTATATGAAAATAGACAAAAATATATTAAAAATATGGAAAACAGCCATCTTTCAGATGGAGTAAATGAAGTTTTAAAAGTTATTCAAAATGAATAGGGGGAATGTTTTATGAAAATATTAGTTTGTGGCGGTGCAGGTTATATTGGCAGTCATACAGTAAAAGAATTATTAGATAAAGGTTATGAAGTAGTCGTTGTGGATAGTTTAGAAACAGGGCATAAAAAAGCAGTAGATGAAAGAGCAGTCCTTTGTATAGGCAATATTTCAGATGGCACTTTTTTAGAAAATGTTTTTGCAAAACATAATATAGATGCTGTAATTGATTTTGCAGCATATTCTTTGGTAGGAGAAAGCGTAAAAGAACCAGCAAAATATTTTGAAAATAATGTAGGAGGAACATTAAGTCTTTTAAGTAAGATGAGAGAGCATAATGTAAAATATATTGTATTTTCTTCTACAGCAGCAACTTATGGAGAACCAGAAAACATTCCTATATTAGAAACTGATAAAACATTGCCTACTAATCCTTATGGAGAATCTAAACTTTGTGTGGAAAAAATACTTCGTTGGTTCGATGAAGCATATGGTGTAAAATATTCTGTATTGCGCTATTTTAATGCAGCAGGCGCACATAAAAGTGGCACAATAGGGGAAGACCATTTCCCAGAAAGTCATTTGATTCCTATTATACTACAGGTAGCATTAGGAAAAAGAGAATTTATAGGCGTATTTGGAGATGATTATCCAACAGAAGACGGTACTTGTATTAGAGATTATATTCATGTGACAGATTTGGCAAATGCGCATATTCTTTCTTTAGAAAAAACAATGGAAGAAAATAAAAGCCGTACTTATAATTTAGGGAATGGCAAAGGTTTTTCTGTAAAAGAAGTTATTGAAATGACAAGAAAGGTAACAGGAAAAGAAATTCCTGAAAAAGTAGAACCAAGACGAGCAGGTGACCCATCTGTATTAATTGCTTCTTCTGAAAAAATTATAAAAGAATTAGGATGGCAGCCACAGTATAATACATTAGAAAAAATAATTGACTCTGCATGGCAATGGCATAAAAATCATCCAAATGGATTTGAAGATAGATAATATATATAAATTAGCCTGTCAAAATTGTTTTTGATAGGCTAATAAATTTGATACCTATTTTAAATAGCGTTTTCTATAAATGTTTTTGCAATATATGATATACATTTTATAATATTTTGCTGCGTAAAGAAAATATTATAATAAGGACAGAGTACAATGGGATAAGAATTTTCAATATCACTTTGATAATAATAATGAATAGTAATAGGGATATTATTTGTTAAAAGGTTATTACGAGTTTTGTCATTTATGTGAAACTCCTTGCAAATTTTTTCTAAATTTATGGCATGTTGTACCATAGTTATTTTGGTATCTTTTTCAAATGTTTTTAAATTTGGAGGAGATAAATTGAATAAACAAAGGCTAGGGGCTAATTGACCAGATTCAGATGTAATTAGCCAAGAATATTTATCTCCTAATTTTGATGGCTCTGTAAATTGTAATGTTACAATATGTGTATTTTGTTCTATTGTTGTTTGCATTTTAGATTGTAATATATAAAATGTAGAGTTTGCTGCATAAGCATTTATAAATGGGTATGATGATATTAGAACAAAACATACAATATAAATAAAAAATATTTTATTTTCATAGAAATTCCTCTTTTTTATATTCACTATTTTTTAATTTTATATTCAAACTTTTATAGATACTAAATAATAAAATAGAAAATATCATATTATAATAAAATTCCTCAAATATTATTTTGAGGAATTTTGTGTAATATCGTTTTATA
>ERZ808044.1640-NODE-1640-length-11124-cov-6.676745_pt1 | contig 11124 bp, 10 predicted proteins | sample MGYA00380195_ERZ808044 | MGnify/ENA primary metagenome ERZ808044 (study PRJEB31490, sample SAMN06133423) | mouse gut metagenome | isolation source: Z7_2 | host: mice | place: China: Chengdu | collected 2015-05 ...
TGTATGCCTTTTTTTAGTACTGTATTTTTAAAAGTCTTTTTTGTATTTTTATTTTCATGTTAAGTTAACAGAACCTATATTTATAACAATAAGCATACTATCCATATAACAGAACTTTATATATTATCATATCAAATGCTTTTTATCGTGTCAATTTTAAGTCAAAACCTTACTATAATTATATAAATTTATTGACAAACAAAAGCTCTGAATTTTTCAGAGCTTTTGTTTGTTTATATTGCTATTATTTTTTTCTCTTTTTCGGTCTTTTGATATGTTTTTCTTTTTGTGATGAAACTTCCTTTTTCTGCTCTGCAACAACTGTTTGTTGTTCTTTTTGTTCAACAACAACTTCCTGTTCCTGTTCTAAAATAGAATCCTCTTGTTCTTCTTTTACTTCTGGTATTCTATTAAATAATTCTGACAAATAACGTAAACCATTTGCATCATCATCATTCAATTGAGATAATTCAAAACGGAATTGCCAATTACCTGCTGATGTACTTGGCACATTCATGCGATAACTACTGTCTAAACGCAAAACATCTTGTATAGGAAATATAGCAAACACTGCTGAAGAACTCATAGCAAGACGAATCATATCCCAAGCAATATCATTGCCACTAACATTCATATAACGACGTACATGGTCTTTTTCATGTTCCGTACCATGTGTATACCAGCCTATTGTAGTATCATTATCATGTGTACCAGTATATACTACTGTATTAGATTCATAATTATGTGGTAAATAATCGTTTTTACTATCATCACCAAAAGCAAAATGCAATATTCTCATGCCTGGGAAACCTAATTTCTTTCTTAATTGTCGTACATTATCTGTAATAATACCTAAATCTTCTGCAATAATAGGTAAATCTCCTAATTCCTTTTTAACAGCAGAAAATAATTTTTCTCCTGGACCTTTTCTCCATTCTCCTTTTGTGGCATCTCTGTCACCAAAAGGAACTGCCCAAAAACTTTCAAATCCTCTAAAATGGTCAATACGAAGAATATCCACCATATTCAATGTATAACGTATTCTGTCAATCCACCATTGATAACCTGTTTTTTCATGTTCCTCCCAATTATAAAGAGGATTTCCCCAAAGCTGACCTGTTTCACTAAAATAGTCTGGAGGAACACCTGCCACTAATGTAGGATAACCCTTTTCATCTATATAATAATTTTTAGGATTTGCCCATGTATCTGCACTATCATAAGCTACAAATATAGGAATATCTCCTATAATTTTGATATTTTTTTCATTAGCATATTTTTTTAATGCTTCCCATTCACAGAAAAATTCAAATTGCAAAAATTTATATCTATCTATGGCAGATGCTAATTTTCTTTTCCATTTTTCTAATGCACCATACTCTCTATTGACTAATTCTTCTGGCCATGTACTCCAAACTGAACCAAAATAATAATCTTTTTGTAAATTTTTTGACAGTTTTTTAGCTGTTTTTTCTTCAAAAGCAAAAAACTCATTTGAAAAACCTGCTTCTTGTCTTTCTGCAATAAAATAGTCCTTTAAAGAGGCAAATAAAGCATAATCTTCTAACCAAAAACTATTTTTATCGCAAAACTTTTGAAATTCTACTTGGTCTGCTGTAAAAGCCTTTTTTTGGAAACGACGATATGCCTTTTCAAATAATCCTTTTTTAAAAGGAATTGCATTACCATAATCCGTTTTTTTACATGAAAAACCAGGCGCAAATTCCACATCTATTTCTTCTAGGTATCCCTTTTTACACAATATTTCAGGACTAATAAATAATGTATTTCCAGCAAATGTAGAAAAACTCTGATAAGGAGAATCTCCAAAACTAGTTGGTCCTAATGGCAATACTTGCCAAATGTGCTGTCCCGCTTTTTCTAAATAGTCTACAAATTTATATGCATTTGGTCCGAAATCGCCTATGCCAAATTTACTAGGCAAGCTGGAGGGATGAAGTAATATACCACTGCTTCGTTGAAAATTCATAATACCACCCTTTTTCTTTTGGATTTGTTTGACAACTTATACTTTTATTATATCGGAAAATTTACTATTTTTCTACCCCTTTATTTGACAAAATAAAAATGCTTTGGCTATTTTTTGTCAAAATGGCAAATTTATTGTTGTATGAAAAAGCATTTCATGTAGAAAATAAATTTGTACTCAATTTGATAAAACTATTTGAAATCAATCGTATTACAAATTTGTTTTGCAAATGAAATACAAACAAATAAAAACTATATTATTTTTACTAAAATCATATTACAATATACCGCAAATCATATTTTACAATGTATTATGATGAAGCAAAATATTGGTAAGGAGGATTTTTATGAAAAAAGTTCCTATTTTTACAATAGCTACAATACTTTCATTAATGTTCGGTATTACAGCATGTGGAGAAAAGGTATCTAATAACTTAGGTGGTGCCACACGAGGAAATAATGCTTATGACTATAATTATGATTATAGTGGTATGCGTACTGATGGAGAAAATATGTTAAATCGTTTTGGTATCAACAATATGAATGGTGCTGGCTATTGGGATTATTATGGCATTACAAACGGCAGTGCTAATGATAGTATGAGAAACGATATTATAAATAATGATAACAATTATAATGCCTCTGCTCCCACAGCTCCTTTACTACAAGGCACATCTTATAATGCCTCATTAGATAGTGCAGCAGTTGCTAATTAAATATTCTATTAAAAAGTACTATATTGTTCAGTGGAAAATAATATTTTCCACTGAACATTAATATTATAATGCTCCTTCTAATTTTAAAAGGAACTCTTTTTTATCTAGTCCTCCATAATATCCTGTTAGTTTTCCAGTTGCTCCAATTACTCTATGGCAAGGAATAATAATAGCGATTGGATTATTATGATTTGCATTTCCTACTGCTCTTGATGCATTACACTGTCCAATTTCTCTTGCTATCTCTCCATAACTACGTGTTTGTCCATAAGGAATGTTTTGTAACGCTTTCCATACCTTTTTTTGAAACACAGTTCCTTCTGGTGCAATAGGTAATGAAAAATTTTGTCTTTTTCCATCAAAATATTCTAATATTTGTTGCTCTGTTTTTTTTAAAAGCTCTGTTTTTTTGACTGGCACTTCTAAAAATTTTTTCATAGTGCCAAAACTAACATGACTGATTTTATTTTCCGTTTCCACTAATATCATACTTCCTAAATCTGTTTTTATTTCATATTGATAATTCATTTTTATACTCTTCTCTCTCTATTTTTCACACATCACTTTATTATTTTTTAAATTAATTTTAAATTTACAAACATATTTAACATAACACTCAAAAAAGTGGTACAATAATACTAGTATATGATAAAATACTATAAAATACAACAATATGTCAAGGAGGAGTGATAATGCTTGGAACAATTACAAATTGCTGTACTATATTGGCTGGCAGTGTAATAGGGTCTACATTACACAAAGGGATTAAACAAGAATATCAAGAAACTATGATGAATGGATTAGGGTTAGCAGCACTTTCATTAGGAATTAGCAATTTTGCAAAAGCCATGCCAAACAGTCAATATCCAGTTTTATTTATATTTAGTATGGCATTTGGTGGTCTTATTGGTTCTATTATAGATTTAGATGGAAAATTCCAAAATGTTGCTAAAAAAGTGTCCACTGGAAATCTAGCGCAAGGACTTACAACCGCTGTTCTTCTGTTTTGTATAGGAACAATGTCTATATTAGGTCCTATAGAAAGTGCTTTAAATAGAAATAATACACTTTTATTTACAAATGCTATGTTAGATGGTGTTACCTCTATGATACTTGCCTCTAATTTTGGTATTGGTATTGCACTTTCTGCTGTAATACTTTTTTTATGGCAAGGTAGTATTTACCTTTTAGCACAATTTATAGGTGGCTTTATGACAGACAGCCTAATGACAGAAATTTCCATTGTAGGTGGTATATTAATTATGAGTTCTGCACTTGGTATATTAAATATTAAAAATATTAAAACACTAAATTTACTTCCTGCATTATTTGTACCTGCTTTATATGTAGGAATTGCTTCTGTATTCTTTTAAATTATGTGTATTTTTTTATGCAATTTGCTTTCTCTATTGCAGTATATCATTGTTTCTTGTATAATGAAAATATCAAAATAAATCACTATTATTGTTAAATATAGTAAGGAGAGAGGGACTATGACAGCAAAAACGCATGGTTATATTACAAAAGAAATTGAATTAGAGCAAATTTATCAGTTTATATTAAAATGGTTTGACCCCTCTGCTAAAGTCAACCGCTATGAAAATAAAAACGGCGAAAACAATGAAATGGCTGTTTACTTCACATACAAAGGGGAAGAACGTCGTTTATTTGCTATTGTTTATAAAAGTACAAAATTTTCTAAAACAGGACAAAAAGAAAGACAAATATTTTTAGATTTAGGTTATTGGGGTTCTAGTGTTGAAATTATGAAATCCATTATTTCTAATTTTTCTGGATATTTAGATGAAAATGACTGCGATGATGAAGACCCTTATTTCATTGCAGAACATCCAGAAGGTATTATGCCTAATGTAATTAAAATTACACGCTCTGAATTAAACAAAAGATTAGGCGGTACTGTTGTTATTATTGACGAAGACTAAGCAATATATAAAAAAAGAAGCAATATTATAAAAATAATCATTGCTTCTTTTTTTATATTTAACAATGTGTTTTTATTTCTTTTCCTGCATTTCCTTCATTTTTAGACTCATTTTTTCGCCAAATGTTTTCTTCTTTTTATTTGCTAAATTTGTTCCTTGCACTTTTACAATATAAATTCCTGCTAATTCAACTTTTACATTCTTTTTTACTGGTATAATTTCAAAAACAGATTTATCACACATTAAATTTACAATCTGTGGACCTACTTTTGCCTTTACTAAAGGCATTTTTCTCATTTTTGCTGTTTTAGGCATTTGTTCATATACAGCTTTTGTCATGTTTGTAGGAGATGGTTTTTCCATTTTTTTGTCTATTACAAAAATTTGTGTCAAAACTTTATTTTGTTCAATAAAGTCTTGTGCTTGCACCATTTTCCCCATATTTTTACGATTAAAATAATACAATACTACAAGCGCAATAATAATGATAATAAGCACTACAAATAATATATCAAATAGCACAATCGTTCCTCCTCTTTCATTATTGTTTTTTAATATAAAGCAGTTGTTTCTATTTTAACATTGTTTTTTATTTTAGGAAATAGAAAATAAAAATTTTTTATTTTAATTTTTATAAATGTTATCAAAATAAGTAGGAAAAAACAGAAAAAATACGTTATAATAATAAAGTGCTGTTTTGATAATTTTTGACGGTTTCTTATATTTTTCAAAAAATACACCTTATTGTATTATTAATAATAATTTTTATATTTTTATAGAGGTGATAAAATGACATTTATTGATTTTTTACCATTTTTGTCAACAGGAATTTTTATATTGAATGTTGTTTTTGCAGGGCTTGTTGTATTTTTTGAAAGACGAAAACCAGCAAGCAGTTGGGCATGGCTTCTTGTATTATTTTTCATTCCTTTTTTTGGATTTATCATTTACATGGTATTTGGAAGAAACAGTAAAAGAGAAAAAATGTTTATACAAAAAGAAAAATATGATACAGAAGTATACTATCGTTATCTATTATTCAATGATGCTTCTCTTGACGCATATCGCTCTCAAAAAAAAATAATTGAAAAAAAACAAGAATATATTGTAAGAGAAAATTTAGATGATTTAATTTCTCTCCATATTAATGCTGGTAGTTGGGTTACAACAAACAACACATTAAAGCATTTTATAGACGGCAATAGTAAATTTAATGCCCTAATAGATGACATTCGTCAAGCAAAAAAATTTATACACATGGAATATTATATATTAAGAGGAGATGATTTAGGCAAAAAAATCGTACACGAACTTGCATTAAAAGCAAAAGAAGGTGTAGAAGTTCGTTTACTTTATGATGGTATGGGATGTAGTAGTCTTCCTCGTAACTTTTTTCAAGAATTAGAACACAACGGAGGATATGCCGTTCCATTTTTGCCTCGTTTTATTATTCGCTTAAATTATCGTGACCATAGAAAAATTTGTATTATAGATGGCGAAATTGGCTATATTGGTGGATTTAATATAGGTAATGAATATTTAGGTATTGTAAAAAGATATGGTGCATGGCGTGATACACATTTGAGAATACAAGGAGATGCCATAGACCAACTTCAAATTAGATTTATGATGGATTGGAATTTTATTACTGCTTATGCCCCTATTTCATTAAAAAAATTGTACTTTCCAAATAGAGAACAAATAGATGGTATTAAAATGCAAATTATATCCAGTGGTCCTGATACGGTATGGAAAAATATATGGAATGGTTATTTTAAAATGATGAATGAAGCAGAAAAACATATCTATATTGAAACACCTTATTTTGTTCCTGATGATGGTATATTAGAAGCACTTCGTGTTGCAGCACTTTCTGGTATTGATGTTCGTATTATTATACCCGGAAATCCTGACCACTTTTTTGTTTATTGGGCAAGTATGTCTTATTTAGGAGAACTTTTAGAAGCTGGTGTTCGCTGTTATCAATATGAAAAGGGATTTATTCATACAAAAGCAGTATTTGTCGATGGTAAAATTTGCTCTATTGGTACAGCAAACATGGATATACGTAGTTTTGACTTGAATTTTGAAATCAATGCCTTTTTATATGATGAACAAACAACAACATTATTAGAACAAGATTTTTTAAATGATTTAGATAACTGCGTAGAAATCACAAAGGAATGGTATATGAAAAGAAAATGGTGGTTTCGTGTTAAAGAATCCGTTTCTCGTTTGATTTCTCCTATGTTATAATTTTTAATAGAAAATACAAATCAATTAACAGTATATTATATCTCAAAATGATATTTAATAAACAGTCATTTATTTAAGGAGAAAAATTATGGATAAAAGTTATACAGAACAACAACAAATTAGTTATTTTGAAGTAGATAGTAACTTATTTTTAACACCTTCTGCTCTTGTATTTCATTTGCAAGATACAGCAATCAGACATTCAGCAAGTCTAGGATATACATTAGATTATATGGCAGAGCATCACAGGGGGTGGGCTGTGGTAAATTGGCATATTATAATAGACCATATGCCTAAATGTGGTGAAACAATAAAAATAATAACATGGAGCAGTAAATGCCGTCGTATGCAGGCAGAGCGTTCTTATATACTCTATGACCAATATGGTTTTATTTCTGCTCATATTGCTTCTCGCTGGATATTTATGGATTTAGAGGAAAGGAAACCAACTGCTATAGGTAGTGAAATGGAACAAAAATATGGCAATACAGAAATCACTGCAATAGAAAATGAAAAATACAAACTACCAAAATTACAGAATGATGATGTAATTATTGAAAGAACATTTATTGTAACTAGAAGAGATACTGATAACAACGGTCATACCAACAATGTCAAATATATTGAATGGGCGATTGATGATATACCTGATGATATTTATAATACTATGACCATTTCAGATATTCGTGTTGTATATCGTAAAGAATGTTATAAAGGTGATGCTGTAACATCAAAATGTTGTGTACGTACATTGGAAAACGGTATAAAAGAAGTTATCTCTTTTTTTGAAGACGGAGCAGGTGAGGGTATTTTATTTGCGGAAGTTGTAACACAGTGGAAAAATATTGTTGCTCTGTAATAGTAAGCAATATTTGTGATGGTAAATATAATATCCATATACATTTTGCAATCATAATATTAAATGTTAAAAAAGAAATTGCTGTACAACAATCACACAATGCAAAAAGAATTAAACCAATAATATATATTTTTCCACATTTTAGAACAAATGCAACAATAATATGAAGCAAAAACGTAATGCTATAACAAATTGCAACTGTATATAATGGCAAAAAACTTAATAAAATTCCAAAAGGCAACAGCAATATCATACATTGTTGTTGTCTTTTTTGATATTCAAAAAAAGGAATCATTTGACACAAATAAAATAAATGTACTACTATAAAAAAAGCAATTCCTAATGTATACCATGATGTAAATAATAATAAAAAATCACAAAATATAGTATAGCATAATATCATTTTTTTAAAATAATTAGCACTTAAAAATAGCAATATCATCGCTGAAAATTTAAAATAACTGCTTGTTATACCTTCTATATGATATATTTCAAAATCCATTATTACAAACATTATCATACAAATTGCAATACTCAAAAATAAATATTTTTGTTTCAATCATATCACCTCTATAAAAACAATACCCAAAAAGCATTATTTCATACCAAGTGATATGATAAAAACTCACTCTTTTATAAAGTTTGCTCAATACAAATACCCCCTATTTCAAACATAGGGGGTATCATTACTTACTTTTCATTATTGCAATCAGAATATAATGTAAATCTATCTCTACCTTTATTTTTAGAAACATATAATGCTGTATCTGCTTTTTCTAATAGCATTTGATAATCTGAAGCATCTTGAGGATAAAATGCTGCACCTACACTACCTGTAATATTCCAAGAGGTATCTCCTCTCTGATATTTTTCTCGAAATACTTCTAATAACTGTTGTAATTTTTTTCTTAAATCCTGTTCTGTACAAACATTTTTTAAAAATACAACAAATTCATCTCCACCATATCTTGCAATAACATCTTCAGATTCTCTAAAAAATCCTCTTAATCTCTTTGCTACTGTAAGCAGTACATCATCACCTATAGCATGACCCAATGTATCATTTACTTTTTTAAAATAATCCACATCCATAAATATCAATGCGCCTTTTGTATTTTCTTCCAACAAAGCTAATACTTTTTCTCTAAATATAGCTCTATTATACAACCCTGTTAAAGGGTCTCTCCTTGCTCTTTCTCTCCATGTTGTTGCTTCACTTTGCATTTGACGTAAAGCATTAATATTTACTAATGTTCCAGCTATTTTTAAACATTGCTTTTTATTTTCATCCCACAAAGGATTACAATGTATTTCAAACCATTCATAAGAACCATTTATTGTTAAAAAGCGAAGTTGTGCTTTAATACTAATATTGTCTATCATACATTGACTATAAATATTCTTTAGTATATTCATATCTCCTTGAAATACAATATTAGATTGTAAAAGCCATTGTTTAAAATTTTCATAACATATTTTCATACCAATTTGTTTCTTAATTGCTTCCGAAAACACAATTTTATCATCTTTTACATGATATTGAAATGAAATATTTTTATAATATTGTTCATCTGCTGCTTCATCAATAAATTCAAAATGGTCTCGGTTATTGTCATATACTAATATTCTATGATTTGAACCAGCAATATTTTTATGATACTTTTCTTTTACTTCTTCCAGTTGTAAACGTATTTCAATATAATTCGTAATATCTATCATAACAAATAAACATATAGGTATTCCATTTTCCACGCTAAATTCATTGCCTTCTAAATGAACCCACATAATTTCTTCTCTAGCGTCCAACATTCTTAATTCTATTTTAAAACGACTATGCTGTTGTATCATTTTGTCAAATTCTCTTTGTGCTATTTTTCTATCTATACTATAAATACTGGAAAAAAATCCGGCACCTGTTGTTTTTCCAAACATTTCAAAAAAGTAATCATTTACCTCTAATATTGTAAGTCTATCATCTAATCGTATTTTAGCCACGCCCCCAGGCAAACTATTAAATGTTGCCTTTTGTTCTATTTCTAAGCGTTTTCTTTCTGAAGTATCCAATAATATACCATAATATACAGGATAACCAGACTGCTCTCCTATAAACATCCCCTGTAATTGAAACCAATGTATCATACCATTATTCATTTTTCTGGGTGCTTCCCATAAAAGAGGTTCTCTATTTTTTCCATTTTCTATAGCAGTTTGAATATACTTTCTTCTTTCTGTTTCTTCTAACCAAGGTAATACCTTTCCTTTTAATTCATAATATTCTTTTTCTTCCATACAAAGTAATTCAAAATATTGAGGGCTGCCCTCAAGCAAATAAATATCTTCTTCCGTTACCAAATATTTACCGCTTGCACCTCTCATACTAGAATGTGTAAATTCTAATTGTATTTGCTGTTCTTTTTCTTTATGTTTGCTTTCTGTAATATCTCTTACTAGTATAATACTCAATACTTCCTTATCATATGTACTTTCTAGAAAAAAGCATCCACAGGAAAACCACCTTTTCTCTTTTTCAAAATATAAATCTAATAATACTTTTTTTTCTCCATTTTGAAAACTTGCTAAAAGATTTTCTATTGAAAATACAGAACGCCACTCTTCTTTTTTGTCTTTCGCTAATTTTTGCTCTATACTATCGAATAATACTTGTATTTTTCCTTTTTCAGGTAAATCAATTATACCCCCATTGTGAAATACAATATATTCATCTTTACTTAAATTATTTACTATTGTCATTTCATATATTTGAGATAATGCATGTTTCAACCAACTTTTAGCAATTTCAGATTCTTTTTCTTCTTCTGTTGCAATATGGGGTGACATTGTAATAACAAAAGCTGGTGTAATTCCCTGCCATAATATACTCATAGCACATATATCTATAATTTCATTAGTTGACTCACTATATACTACTGTTTTATTATATTTTTTATTTCCTATATTTTTTATAGGACAATTTTCACATTTTCCTTTCCAGAGACCATGACAAGTTATATTTTTTTGAAATTCAGGATTAACTTCTTTTGCTTTTCTATTGAGGTATAATATTTTCTCATCTTGTTGCCTTATAACAATAACACTTGTGTCCCCCAAAACATCCAATAATTCTTCTATATTCATTACTGTTTTCATAATATTGTAAAACCTCCTTTCTATTATGTTACTGTAAATATTCCCTTCTCTATATCATATAAAATTACACTTTATTTCAAATTAGAAAATCATATATCTTCCTAATTCACTCCCCTTAAATAAAGATGCAGGGACACTATACAATCACTTTTTTATTATTTCATATTATTACTAAAAAATAAAACTATTTTACTTAATTTATAAAATTATACCA
>ERZ808044.1642-NODE-1642-length-11113-cov-6.232693_pt1 | contig 11113 bp, 14 predicted proteins | sample MGYA00380195_ERZ808044 | MGnify/ENA primary metagenome ERZ808044 (study PRJEB31490, sample SAMN06133423) | mouse gut metagenome | isolation source: Z7_2 | host: mice | place: China: Chengdu | collected 2015-05 ...
TTATATCGGGCGGCGCAATCTGACATATTTTTTCAAGTATATCCGCATCATTCTTGTCGCCAATTATTCTAAATGCCTGTATAATGTTAGGCGCATAATGACCGATAGAATTTTCAAGAAAGGCGAAAATTCCTTCCATAGTCAATTCTGTATCAAATGCAATTAAGAAAGAAGCTGTTTGAATAAAGTCAGCACATTTCAACCACTGATCATAATCATTACTCCATAAATCAGTTGCAAGTTTTTCGCATAGAGTTTCGCCTGTAAATTGTCTGATATTTATTTCCTTACCGTCAATCCATCTCATATTCTTGCTCCTTCTCCTTGAATCCCGTTTTTCTTCCTGATCAATTTTTCCCTGCATTTTGTAAATCATCAGCCATTTCAAAAAACTTACACCTGCACTCCGGGCAGACTGACGGAATGATCAACGGACAAAATTTCAGCTTCACATATTTGATATGCCGCCCCTCTATGTTCCGTAAACATTCCTGTTCTTTCAGATTATTCCTTCGTATCGGAACATAATACGGAAATGGATGCCCGCAGCAAGGACACCGCCAAAAAAGTTTCGGGGTAAATCCAAACGGAACAGCCGCAAAAAAAATCAGAAGTGATATAGCCGCCACCACAATGGAAAAAGCTAAAAACGGTCTGTTCTCTATCATGGCACTCAATCCCATGTTCCTGCCCCAAATAACCATGGGAATGAATAGCGCCATACTGCAAACACAAGAAGCGGAAAAGCATCCCCATTGTATCAGAAATACTGCTTTCGCAAAGGCACAGCATCGTCGGAAACGGGGCGGCATCTGTGGGAAAACATATGGGAATGGTTTTAATGTATTCTCTTGCTGTAATCGCCAGTTTGCAATATCATCCGTAGGTTTTCTCATCAACCTGTCCTCCGGTGGCTCCTTAAAATCCTACATATTACTATGCTTTTTGCCTGTTCATAACTTGATAAAAGTATCTGCATCTAAATAATAGTTTAGCGCTTTCAGCAATTCTTCCTCGGTGGCATCTCTTTTCTGATCTATAGCATTGATAACAACATCTGTCACAAGTTCCGGCATAATCGAATAATCCATATTGTTTTCAATCGCATATTCCGGGAAAATTTCTTCCTCGTTTTCATCAAATTCCGGTCTGGGAGCTATGTAGCAGGGGGTAGATAAAGATAAAATATCGTCTGGTTCATAAATATACCAGTCATTATCTTCTTCCACTGCTCTTTCTCCCTCCTGCAGGTATTTTTCCTTGATAGATAAAAGGACTTCCTTCATTGTGCATTTGGTATTGTGTATCATAGTATATTTCCTCCCTTTACTGGTCTATATTTTTGATTAAAAGGCATGATTTTCCCATTGATATTTATTTCCATATCTCTTTATGTTTCAGTATAGCAGGATAATTTGCTTCTTGGCTGTCATGGAAAAGGTACAGCAGCGTTCGTATGGCAAAGGAACGGGCATAATCTATATCTATGCCTTTTACAACCTTCTTTGACAGCATCATCTCACTTAGTTCGTCTACCCAATGATTGATCTTAGTCGGAAACTTGCCATAGCAAAAATCATTGAAGCCTGAAAGTGCGGCACTATACCCCAGGGAGTTCTTTCGGTTTTTCATATCCGACTTCTCATACTCATCTGCAAGACGGTCAACCGTTCGATACAATTCAAAAATTTCCGGCTCCGTCAATTCGGATAAATGTTCATCCAAATAAGCCCTGGTTATTTTGGCATCACGGTAGTCCTTGTCCAGCCACGTTTGCTGTTTTTCATAGGAGAGGTTTATCTCCGGCAAATGCTCGACATACCATGCGCCTAATTCAGCAAGACCTTTTTGCAGACTGTCCTTGTTATTCTCCGTATCAAACCACGGCGAACAGACCGTATATTTTTCAGGGATACTGGAAAGCCTGCCATAACCGGAGTAGTTCGACACCCCGTAAGCACACATGGCCACACTCCAATCATGCATAAGATAGCTGACATAGATGCTGTTGAGCCGCAGGTGGATTTGTTCATTCCAAAATCCACGTTCTATACGCAGATGCCGGAAACTGCCCATTTCACTTCGCTGTGCAAATGGGTAATACGGGCCGCTGCTCCCATCTCGCAGAACAAAGTAACAGGCTTTGTCGAATTCTTTCGGGGGAAAGATAGATTGAAAACCGGTAAAGTGTTTTTCGCCAAATTCGATAATTTCTTTTTTACAATTTATACAGCGTTTCATCATGCACCTCCATTTTCTATCTATTAAGCTGTTTATTACAGCCTCAATCTGTTTTCATGACTGACAGCAAGAGATTATTCATTCGCTCTTTAACCAATTAACCTTTGAATATATGGAACCAGATCACAGATAAATTTCAAAATTGTCACTGCTCCATGTGGAAAGCACATTTTCAGCAAGTGTCTTGTCCACTCTCAGCACTGTATATTCACAATCACAGTAAATATAATCTTCCAGCACGATCAGCCGCATCCCATACGCACCCAAAACCTGGTTTATTGTGGTTATAGATTTTTTGAAATTATCATAATCGCTGCAATCCGTGTATATCTTTTCTTTGTGAACAATCTCTGAAATTTCCGGATATTCCATTCCCTGTGTATGGAAAAACTCCGTTAAAATATGTGTCAGGTCATCCTCATAGCCGCCGATCTGGATACCGTAACCGTGAGCGCAGAGAAAAGCGGCACAAAAACATTCCGCATCCAACTCATTTTCCTTTGAAAAGTCCAAAAATTCTTCCAGTGTTTCAAGAAATAAAATGCTTTGGATAATGCTCTGATTTTTCTCATAAAATGCGGAGTGGTTTGACTGTTCCAACAGTTCCATCGAACTGTGTAACTCATTTTTCTCATCAGGAGATAAGAGCAGCTCTGCTAAATTCAGAACATCCATGTTTTTTCCTCCTTGCCTGCTACAATAATTTTTTAATACTATCCGTTGATTTTTTCACAATTTTGTTATTCCATTATTCGGCCACACGAATACTATAAACTTTCGTAATTTGCGCAGGATACGATTCCGCAATCGAACCATCATATTCAATTTCCAGAACATCGCCAACTTCCGGCTCCGGCGAGGGTTCCATATTTGTCATGGGAATAGTTATCCGGTCTGCACTGTTCAATTCCGCACTTCCTTCCACCGGCTCCACAAGATAATATCCATCCTGTATTTCTAATATAGTTGCCTGGAATGTGACTGTTTCATCTCCGCCCACTTTCGATTCTCCGCCGCCGCTGGACGTTCCGCAAGCGGTGGCCAACAATATAAGGCTCATCGTTAAAATTAACAGCAGTTGTCTTTTCATAGCATATAACCTCCTGAAAAGCAGATATTTACAGTTTTTAACTATCTGAAAGTTACTGATTTTTCCTGCTCTCAATAGCCTGGATCGTACAGGCAAAACCTGCAATCGTCGCAAACAGCGTTGCTCCACCCATAGCCTGATTCATTCCAGCTCCCATGAAAAAACCAATAACAGCAGCAATTATAACTATCACACTGGAAATAATCGTCCTCATACTTGAATCCTCCACAAATTTGAAATTATTTATCACTCTTGTTTTGATTTTTCTTCCTCTTTCTTGATGCTTTTGACTTCTTTCCGAAGCTTTTCAATCTCTTCATAGCACACTACTGCAGCACCAACAACAAGCCCGGCTAAGAGGATTAAACCAACATAGATAGGATAAATAAAACTTTGATCTGTACTACCGCCGATAATTGATCTGAATAAAATTGACCACACCCCGCCTAGAGGTACAATGGTAAGAAACATTACCGTCATGGCAGCTATCACTTTTTTCATCTGTTTATCCCCTTTCAATCCCAATTTTTCCAATTCTGCAAACTAAAAATGATTATCCTCATACTTGAAACCTCCACAAATTTCTCAATAGACAAAAATCAGCCGGAATTTAATTACCATCATTTTTTGTTATTTCTGTTAAAGCCATTTGCAGCTGATATACATTTTCCATACCATATTTATCTTTCGTAGTAAGTTCAAAGTAAAGCGTACCATTCAAATCATTTGTATCATCTATTTTTATTCTCCTAAGTGTACTGTCTCCCGATATCTGCCCCAAATCACCGGAAACATTGACGGTGCCTCCTGTCGTATCTACCACACTATTGGAAAGAATCACATTCTTTTCACTGCCGGATATCGTGTAAAATGTGGTTGAGTATGACGTAATATCAAGGAAAGACTCATCAGTTGCTTTCAAATCACCACCGGAGAAAATTTCCTCTGAACCATTCAAAACAATAATGCCATTGGACACTGTGAGCTGTTCATTCTCCCCACAAAAAGAATATACCCTTAATGGTTCCTGTTCTGCTTTTCCGCATCCGGTTAATGCCAGCATCAGTATCGTCATAAAGGCCAGTGCTTTCGCTTTCATCATATCCAAAATCTCCTCCATTACTGATTCAGCTTCCCAATAAAAAGAAATTTATAAATGGTATCACATGACATGTAAATCTATAAAGACTAATGTAAGCTTATCATCGGTAACTTTGCGGACAAAAAATCTGGCTGTCAGATCACTCATCGCTCCATTAAGCGGAACATGGTCATAATGGATTACCGCAATATCATTTTTGCCCATCCAGCCATAATCAGATGAAATGTCGATGCTTTCTATAATTTTGTCCTTATCCGCGTTTTCCAGTATTGAAGTTACTTTATAATCTGAGGAGCCAAATTCTCTTTCCGCCTCTTCCCGTGTATAACCCGGACAGCCATAAGTGTATACTGCTGATTCCAGTAATTCCGGTGTCCAGTCCAATTCATTGTTTTCAGCAGGAAACATCTCAAAGGCTTCTTTGTATTTTTCCTGTGCTAAAAGTTCATTCCACTCAATCACCAGTTCCCTGATTTCTTCCTTACTGGCTGTTATAGGCAAAGTCTTCATTGCTACTCCCTTCCATACCTTTAAATCTCCGATAATAAATTATTGAGGAAACAATCAACTAAGGTAAAATCCATAGTACCATTTTCCTCTGAATAAGCGTTCAAAAACTTTTCAGCTTCAGATCTGCGCCCCAATTTGATCATACAATAATATTTCAGCATAAAATATGCTTTCTTTTGGATAATTGGCACAACCGAAATTATCTTTTCTATATCGTCAAAATGGGTATTCGCAATGTTTTCCCATGAGCCCCACTCTTTCAGCCATGTTTCTACCTTTGGAAAATTGAAAATGATATCCTGGACAATATTTTCATGTGCTGGAAAAGTTAAGGCTTTTTCCAATGAAGGAATGGGAACAATCTGCTCCATTCTTTGCCGTATAATGCACTCATGTTCTTTTGGCTTTTCCTTTATCTCTAATTTTCCAGTATAAAGAGAAGGGAGCCCCACGGGGTGAAGTCCAACATTAACAAAAAGGTAATCACCATAAGCCCCATGCTGAAAATTGATAAGCTTGTAAAAATCATTTTCTATTTTCCAAAAAGAATTTCGATCTTTTTTATATCCGTATTCGGAAAATATCCCCTTAACCTCGCCAATTATCGTTTTCATATTTTTCGCTCCTTATAGACGAAAAGTATCTGCTATATTCGGCGTTGTTTCAACTGTATACTTAGTCCATGTCCGGTAGGCATTTCGTAACCTGTTTTTATCATGCTGTTCGGATGATTCCGATGCACAGACTGAAACAATTCGCCTTGGATCAAGTTTCATATTGGACTTAAAGCCCAAAAGTACGGGCATGTTGACAGACACCTCATTTTTAGGTTTTGTAAAATATCCCCACCTGACCATAGGGTTGTGCTTTATAAATGTTTCAGCAAAATAGAATGAAATATCTGTAATAATTGCTAATGTTCTCACTGAAAATCTCTTTTTTGAAATACTATCATGCACCCACTCCGGAAATTGTTCTAATTCTGCCTGGTATTCTTCTTCGCTTTTTGCTACCATGTTGATTTGAGTTTCAAACCAGTTCCACAGATCAATAAGGGAATCCGGTGTATATTCACATAAAAAAGCTGCTCCCCCTGTTGACTGGGTATATTCATATAGCTGTTCAATTCTCGCTTTTGATTGTCCAACATACCAATGGAAATATTCTTCTGCCTGTTTCTTGCTTAGACTCCGAAATCCATTATGATTAAATGGAGCAATCATTAACTTATATTCGTTCATCTCAACTCATCCTTTATTCCATACAGATAATAGAGGTAATGGCTATAATTCCTGAATACCGGCCTGCTGTAACCAGCCTTTCAGCTTTTTTATAGGAAAACCGGTAAATGTATAGGCATCCTCTGTCAATCCATGTTCACCAATAACTGTTTTTTCTGCCTGGCCAAATATAGTCACAGACGGAAAAAAGAGAAGGATTCTGCCAAATGTAAAGCCTCTTATTTTTGATAATTTTAGCTCAATGCCTGTATAGGTGTCCAAAAATACCCTTTGGTTTGTCACATAAATTGTGGCGTGCCAGCATTGGTAGGTATGCTTCTCTAAATCCCTGTAAGATACGAGCCCTTGTCCAATTCGTGATTCGCCTGGATTAAGCTGTAAATTTGCCATAGCTATTACCTCTGTACTTTCTTTTTTATCATTGTTCCATGAAAAAAATAGTGATAATTGTCCTCCGCATTGCCATCTTCTGTAACTCTGAAAGAATCAAAATCCGCATCCACCAACCGATTACCCCAAAAGATGTGTTTATCATCGTGGGCGTATCCGTCACTTAACAGCATAAAATTCTGGGGCGTAGTATCAAGCTGCTTACCTTCCCCAAATATCCGAATTCCGTCACTGGCATAAGAATACCCCAGCAGAGCAAAGGCTTTGCTGTCTGCGTCAAGCGGCACACCATTATAAAATACCTGCCTGCCATCATTGGCATAGCCGTCTCCCAATATCAAAAAATTCTGCACTTTTGCTTTCAATAACTGATCTCTCCAAAATATGTGCCTATCATCGCAGGCATATCCATCACTTAGCACAGCAAAGGATTGAGGAATTGCTCTTTTTACTGTTACCTGGCAAAAATATACACGTTCGTCATCTTTTGTATATCCATCGGTCAAGATAGTAAAGGCAGCCGGATTCTTACACGTTTTCAGTCGGACAGCATGGCGGGTTTCCGTAGAATAAGTAAAAAAGTACACAAATTCTGCATCTCTGCCATAACCTTCAGGGCCATACATTCCAATACCATCATCCAATATTTCAAAGGTTTCCGGATGTGCAATCTTGGCATCGCCATATGGAGTATAAATAATCTGATGGTTTCCAATATAGGCCGGATTGAAGACGTGAAAGCCCTCCGGTGTAATGCCACGCAGCAGGACGCCTCTTCGATAAACCCGCTCTTTGTCCTTTATAAAGTCATGGCTCAGAACCTCCATTGTAGCAAGATCAATTTTGACACGGCGGAAAATATTTTCATACGATTGTTGTTCCGGCATAAAGGCCACTTCACCGTCATATTCACGGTAGCCGGATGGTTTTCCATTGTTATCTTTTAAAATACGTGCGTAACCTATTGTATCGCTCCCTCTGTTTCTAATTTTTATATCTATATTTTCAAATCATATACCATAGTATCATAGTCTCGCCATCACTTTTGGCTCATTCGCCCTGGATGGGGAAGCCGTATTCTGTTCTTACAAATTTATTGAGGTGCGCCCATACTTAAAAACTCTTCAATTTCTTGTCTCAAATCTTCCACAGTATAAGTGCTGGAGTCAAAGCCATCCAGAATATTGAGTTCCTCGTGAAAAATATAAATTTTATTATGGAGGGCCGATTACATGGACTGCAATTGAAGAAGAATTATATATAAAACATAAGAAGATTAAGCATTATGAGAATAAGATACGACAAAGATTAGAGAATGCAAATAAAGACCAGATATTAATTTCTATCCAGCATTTCCCAGGAGCTGGAGCGTCTATACTTGGCAGAGTTATTTGTTGGAATTTAAAAAAAGAATATCCAACTTTTGTGTTAAAAAATAAATTTGATGAAGATGTGTATGAGAGTTTGTTACGTGTTTCTGCTATTTCTGGAAAACATCTGTTGATTTTTTTGGATGGAAATTATGATCAAAATGATGTCAACCAGTTTCTTTATCGGACAAGGGGCATAAAGGTATGTGTGCTATATGCGTGCAGGGTATATAGCATGAGAGAAGCGGATGATGAGATAATTTCTATCTTAGAGGCAAGAGATGGGAACTTATTCTGCGATAAATATGAAAAGGTGATGAAAAAATGGAAAGATTATGATGATGTAGAATGTGAAAGGCGTATTCAAAGTATGGAAAGGCTGACTACGGAAAATAATCTGATTGATTTCCGCATTCCATTTTTTTATGGTATGCATGCATTTGAAGATGATTATCAAGGTATTTATGAATATTTAAATGATGTAATTCAGTTTATGGAACAGCATGAAAATATGGAGAATGTGATTCTTTATACTGCACTGATTTCATATTACACTGAAAATAAGGGACTTGGTTTTAAGTATGCACGAAAATTGTTAAAAAAGGAGAGGCAGTCAGGAAGGGAATTGCTGAAAGAATTGCAAGAGAATTTTCCGAGTATAATCTATATCGTGAATTCTTCCTACCGTATTTGCCATCCAATTGTTGCAAAAAAAATATTGCAGATTAAGTTCAAGGACTTTCAATCAGAGCAATATAAAAACTTCTGTATACAATTTATTGAAGATTTAAGAAAATGCGAATCTTCTAATGGAAATGTGTCTGATGGGTTTGCTGAATTGATGATGGATATATTTATTAAAAGAGATACAGAAGGTGAAATAAAAGAGAATGATAGTCAAAAGAAAAGCTTTTCTCAGATTATATTGGAAGTAGGAAACCCAAGTCTCCAAGAACAAATTTATGAAAGACTAGTCAAAATATTACCGAAAAATCCACAGTTCCATCAACATTATGGACGTTTGATTATTGCAAATAATCCGATGCGATTAAAGGAAGCTGAGGAACAGTTGAATGAGGCAATAAGAATTGATAATAAAAATGGATCTTTTTACCATTCGCGTGGGAATTTATATGTTCAGTATGTACGACATCAGATGAATAATGCTTATAAGGACTTGACTGGTTATGAGTTGTTTAATAAATTGCGTCACTATGTTGACTTGGCGCTTTCTGATTTTGAGAATTCTGTGAAATTAGAAGAAAAAGGGAACAATATATCAGACTTAGTATATCCATATACTTCAATTGTGCAGATTACGACTATCTTTGTACATCAGTTAGCAAGGAGATTGGGGTTTGTTGGCAATGAGAAAGAATTTTTGGAACAGGATAAGGAAATAAACAAGTGGAGTAAAAAAGTAGTTTCTAATGCCATTTTATATGATATTGATACAGAACTTAGATATAGTTTGATTAGGGGCAATAGTTTTTATAATAATACACGGAATTACTTATCCCGGTTTAAATGGACTTCTGATGAGTTGGAGATGAGAATTAAAGAATATCCTAACGATTATGATTATCAGATTGCATATTTGGGGATATGTATTTCAGAGAAAAGCGACTGGAAACAAAAGAGTCAGCAACAATTAAGGCAGATTATAGAATGCTGCGAAAATCTGCTTAGAATAGAGATGTATGAAACGGAGGGAATTTTATGGAAATGGTTTAATGCATACATACGATTGAAGCAGCCAGTTAATGTAACTTATAATAAGATGCTTGGGATTTTGGAAACATTACCAGATCAAGACATGAATGCTACAGCTAATTTTTTGCGTTCTGTTCTTTATTTCTGTAAATATATGCAGACGAAAGATGAGAAGATGATAGATTCTATGTATGATTGTTTACAAATTTGCAAGAAGTTAGCAGGGAATAGGAAGAACCAAAGTGCAACACATTATTATTTTACAGATGAATTGATTACAGGGAAAAATATTCTTCCATTGGAGTTTGACAGAGAAAATGCATATTGGTTTGATGCAACGGTTATAGATGCAGAGAATGTTCAAAGTGGATACCTTACGTTGGATAAAAATCCAAGATTACGTGCATTTTTTGTTCCAATACATACAGAACTAAAAAGGCATCAAGAAATTAATCAGCCTGTAAAAGTGAAAATTGGTTTTCGTTTTGATGGCCTGAGTGCATGGGAGATAAAACAAAGAGATTAGGTTAAAGTTCAAATTCATTTTTATATAAGGCAGTTACAAACTGTATAAAAGAGTAGGTGGCTGCCTTTTTGCACTTTAAACGATTTCTAAGTACCAGAGTTTTGATTTCCAAATTTCTAGATGTGTGATTTCAAACTGCAAGAACGTAAAGGTCAAATTTGACGCCCTCCATTAAATTTAAGCGCCGCTTATTTGCGACGCTTGCTGTAACAGTCAGCTGGTAAGGTCTTTGACCACGGCATGAGTGGTTCCAGTTTCGGCTGTTCTATATTTCCTTGTTCATCAATGAGTGTGACCAATTGCTCCAGCAGATGCTTGATGTAATAATACACGTTTAATCCGTTTGCCCTGGCTGTTTCTGTAATGCTGTAGATGACTGCGCTTGCCTGTGCTCCACGGACAGTATTGATCGTGACCCAGTTTTTGCGGCCTATAGTGAAATTTCGCAGTGCCCGTTCGGATGCGGAATCATCTATCGGAACCTCTCCATCTGTCAGGAATACCTTGAGATATTCTTCCTGATTAATACTGTACGCAAGACCTTTGGCTGTTTCACTTTTCGGAAGCACCAGCCCTTGCCGGAAGACTTCCTTGATCCACGCAAAGTATTCTTCCATCAGTGGTTTGATGGAAGATTGCCGCTCCTTTAGGCGTTTTTCTGGAGAAAGCTCCTTTAGGGCGCCCTCAAGGTCATAGATGGCACCAATCCGCACCAATGCTTTATATGCCACGGAAGCTTTGACTGCTTCTGCTTTTCCTTTTCCCATTGCCTTGATCGCATTGGCAAAGTGACGTCTGGCATGGGCAAGGCAGTTGGCATTGGTCAGCCCCTCCTGTTCTCTGGAAAGCTTATGGTACTGTTCCAGTCCATCCGTCATGAGGATTCCCCTGAAGTCCTTATAATGCTCCTTCGGGTGGCAGCTGTGTCTG
>ERZ808044.1643-NODE-1643-length-11095-cov-5.253131_pt1 | contig 11095 bp, 6 predicted proteins | sample MGYA00380195_ERZ808044 | MGnify/ENA primary metagenome ERZ808044 (study PRJEB31490, sample SAMN06133423) | mouse gut metagenome | isolation source: Z7_2 | host: mice | place: China: Chengdu | collected 2015-05 ...
TCTTAGAGTTGTGCCATAAAATCACTTCACAAAAATTTTCAAAAAGTGCTTGACTTTTTATTAGCAGGCTTTCTTTATGGGATAATGGTGCAGGTAAGATTCCCGTATGTGAGATTCTCAACCCGCGGCAGGCCGCTTAAGCGTGACTGCTCCTTTACGACAAAATACGGCCCTCCCGGAGATCTTTTTGCCAGATCGAAAATCCCGCAGGGATCTCCAATTTAACAAAAAAAGCTGTCCATCAATAAAATGGGCAGCGAAGGCATCAAATTATGAAACTGAGCCTTCCTCCGCTTACGAGATTAGCTGTCGGGTTAGGGAAAGGAAGTTCCCGCATGCGGCTCAGCCGCAATTACACCCCAAATAATGGTTCTCCCGTTGCTGTTACCAGCATTCAGCGCATTGCATATAATACAAGTTGCTATAATAATTGTATAGGAATTTTTTTCAAATGTAAAGAAAAAAATCCCGGCCTCTGGTTGAGAGGCCGGGTTCTGGTTACTGTTCACACCTCGCAAGACAGGCTCCGGATAATACCCTGCCGGTATTAGTTAATACCCGATAGCCGCCGCAATCACCGTCATCAGAAGGGCGGCCAGCCATTCGGCGCCCACAATTTTCCAGGCAAATTTCAGCCAGTTTTTATATTGCAGTCTGGACGCGGCCAGATAGGTAATCATTGAGGTGTAGGTGGGAATCAGGCAGTTGCTGATCCCGTCGCCGCACTGAAAAGCAAATACGGCAGTCTGCCGGGACACCCCAAGCAAGTCCGAAAGAGGTACTACAATCGGCATAGTTACTGCCGCTTGGGCGGAGCCTGACGGAACTCCCAGATTAATGATAGTCTGTACCACCATCATTCCGGCCGACGTAATCATTCCTGGCAGCACTTCCAGCGGTTTTGCCAGATAATACACCACGGTGTCAATAATGACCCCATCGGCAAGAATAACCGATATCGCCTTTGCAAAACCGACTGCCACGGCTCCGCTTACCATGTCTTTCATGCCGTCCACGAAATATCCGGCCCATTGGTTGAGCGAATAGCCATAGATAGCACCAGTCACCACCGCAATCCAGAAGAAGACGGCCGAAAACTGGCCAAACCACCATCCCTGTGAACTGGCGCCCCAGATTAAGAATCCAAAGCCAATGACAAAAGCGGCCAGTCCCATGTATTCCTTACTGGTTGCTTTAGCCGAAAGATCCAGCTCTGTGTGCCACGATTCCGTATTGCCGGTTCCATATACCACACTGCGCGTGGGATCTTTTTTTACGCGGACCGCATACCTTGTGATTCCGATGCTCGATACAACCAGCAGTACCGCCAAAAGAATCCACCTGTACCAACTGCCGGAAAAAGCGTCCAGCTCTGCAATGGACTGAGCTACCCCAACGTTGAAAGGATTAAAAATTCCGGCAGTATATCCGGCGTTACCTCCGATAAATACAATTGCCATTCCGACCAGGGCATCATATCCCAGAGCAACACAGAGCGTAATTACTGCGGGCACAAAAGCAACCCCCTCTACAGTCATGCCAAAGGTGAATCCGCCTACTGCCATGATTGCCATCAGCAGCGGGATAATAATCTTTTCTTTCCCCCTGACGCGTCTGGCCAATGAATTCTGAATAAAGAAATTGTTGGCTCCGGCTTTTGTAATGATCCCCATACAGCCGCCCATAATAAGCATGAAACCAATAATTTCTGCGCCGTCTATAAATCCCTTGTGAATCTCTACCGGCAGATTAAGTATTGAAATAGAGTGATCCTCCTCTACCTCATGAAAGGTACCTGCCACTACTACTGTCCGCCCATTCCTCTCTTCACGGTCATACTGACTGGCCGGCAGCACAATTGTTAAAATTACCGCCAAAAGGCATAGTCCAATCAGAATAATATAAGTATCCGGGAATTCCATGCGCCGTCTTTTTCTCAAAGATTTTGTCTCCTTACCACTCATAAGTCTCCCCCTTCCTAACAGATCGTTTATCCCGGTTTTCATTTAATCTACAGTTTATCTTTACCAGATTTCGTATTTGTCAGCCTTAAAGCGCAGCTCCTCTCTGAATTTCGGATGAGCCACCTGTATCAGACCGTCTACCCTCTCATCGATACTTTTTCCCTTCATCTTCGCTACTCCGTATTCTGTCACAATATAATCTATATCATTTCTGGTAATTGTCACCACTCCGCCCGGATACAGTGTCGGCTGGATTGTGGATACGGTACCGTTCTTTGCTGTAGACTTCACGGCAATAATAGATTTTCCTCCTTTTGAATGACTTGCTCCAATGGCAAAGTCCGCAGCTCCTCCGGGTCCTGAAAACTGTCTTGTTCCCAATGATTCTGAACAGATTTGTCCTGTCAAATCAATCTGCAGGCAGGTATTGATAGACGTCATCTTTTCATTCTTGGCAATGATAAACGGATTATTAACGTAACTGGCGCTCCTCAGCGAAATCTGGGGATTTCCGTCCAGAAAATCATAGAGCCGCTGCGACCCCAGTGCAAAGGCGCCGACAATAAGTTCTCTGTGCAATGTCTTTCTTCGGCCTGTAATCACACCGGCCTCAGCCAGCTCGGCAATAATGCTGGTAATCATCTCAGTATGTACTCCCAGATCTTTTTTCCCCGCCAGATAGCTGCCCACCGCATTGGGGATTTTCCCGATTCCCAACTGGATTGTTGCTCCATCCGGTACCAGTTCTGCCACATACTGCCCGATCTGCATTTCTGTTTCCGATGGAATCGTGTCTTCTATCGTAATCACCGGCTCGTCCATCTCTACAATATAATCAATATCCCGGATATGAACCAGATTTTCCCCGCTCACCATCGGCAGATTCCTGTCAATCTGCAGCACTACAATGTCAGCAGAACGGATTGCATCCATCTCATAGACCAAATTCAAAGGAACACGTACAAATCCGTTTTTATCCATCGGTGCTGCCAGGCCGTAATACATGTTAATATGATGGTCTTCCAGTACTCGCTCCGTATTGTTATGCATATTACCAGGCACCAGACTCGCCAGCCGGCAGGTATGGTGACTGCGGCAGAAAGAGTCATAAAATGTGGTAAGCGCTTTAAAATGCCCCTTCATGTCCTCTCTGCCCGCAAAAGGATAATCGTACCAAAGACCTCCGTGGCGCAGTGTCACATTCTCCACACGGTCTTTAATTGTATGTAAGTTCCTGAGAAATCCCACCGGTTCCAACGCATTATATGAAATGCAGATAAAATCACCGGTCCGGATCATATCGTAGATTTGAGTGAGCTCCACTTTTTTTAGCTCATATTCTCTCTCATACTGATTCATAAAGAAGTTCCTTTCTTCTGGAAACCGCTGTTATCTACCCCAAAATACCGGCCGCCTTTTTTCTCTGAAAGCACAACCCGCTTCTTTGAAATCTTCCGTTTTTTTATGTTCCCGGTTCAGCCCGGAAGAATAATCCACGTTTTCCCCCAGTTCGTTCGGATCATAAATCTTTAGCAGCACCTTTCGCACACAGCGCAGTCCCAGAGGATCGTGCTTTGCTATATCGCGTGCAACTGAAAGTGTCTCCTCCGCCAGCCTGCCCTCCGGCACAACCTTACAGACCATATTATATTGGTGCATCTGTTCAGCCGTCAGAAGATTTCCCGTCAGCGCCATATAACGCACGACCTTCGGCGGCAGGCAGTAGCCGGCCTCCGGAGCGCCTCCTATAACCCCAACATTCAACTCAGTTATTCCGAATTTCCCCTTCTCGCTGGCTACTACAACATCAGAAACTGCCGCCAGGCAAAATCCTGTCCCCACGCAGGCTCCGTTCACAGAACATACCACAGGAATTTCAGAGAATAACACTGCATTACCTGCTTCATCCACAATCGACGAGTAATTGGGATTTTGATATACTGCATCATCTGAAAATATGCTGATATCATTTCCGGCAGAGAACATCTTTCCTTTGGCATTCAGAATGATACAGCGGTACCGGTTCTCCGGAGCATTCGCATACTCAAACGCAAGCTTGACTTCATGATACATCTGCGGATTAAAAGCATTAACCGGAGGGCGGTTAAGGGTAATTGCAACTATTGCTTCCTCAGGAATTGAAATTTGAATAAATTCCAGTTCCGGCATATTTGTCATCTCATTCACTCCTCCCTTATCACTTAAAAAAGTTACTCCCTTTTCCAATTCAACATTTTCAGGTCCGGCCGGCTATCACAAATTTGTAAGTTAATAATATCAAAACTTTTTTATTATTAGAAATGAATAGAATTTATAAGCCTTATAATTAAATATTATCGCCATTTTCATTGTTTTGTCGTGATTTTTCATTGAATTTATTATATGATAATAGATAATACCACAGTAACTGTCGTTAACCGGAATGAATGGGGGATTCAGATATGGAGATGAGACAGTTGAAATATTTTATTGAGATCGTCAATTCTAAGAGCTTTTCCAAAGCTGCCACCACACTCTACACAACACAGCCTGCGCTGACTAAATCAATAAAGCTGCTGGAAGATGAACTGGGGTTTAAGCTGATTGACAGAAGTACCAGCTATTTCAAATTAACCGACAAGGGAGCACTCTTTTATCAGCATGCCCGGGATGTCTACAACCGTTTTCAGGATCTCTACGGAATCGCAAAAGATTCCTCCTCCTTTGCCTGTGGTACGGTAAATATCGGTACTATGGTCGTCGCCAGTACTTTTTTCCGGGATCTGATACGGCATTTTGCAGTTAATTACCCCGGCGTTTCCGTCAATATCAGGGAAAAGCCCTCCATGGAAATCCTAAATGACATACAGGCCAGCCACTGTGATATCGGCTTTGTTCTTCTGCCTGCCGGAAATCTCAATGGCTGCCAGGCCCATGTCATAACCAAGGAACCAATGCAGATTGTTATGTGCGGGGATGATCCTCTGTCGGAAAAGGATGTGATACTTGTAGATGACCTCAAAAACAGGGGGCTGATATTGTTCAGTGATGATTATCAGCCGCATCTTGATATCATGAATTTATGTCTGCGTGACGGATTCTCACCAAATGTCATCAATACGGCTCCCCGGATTCATTTGCTGATATATATGCTGAAACTGCGCAGAGGACTGACTTTCCTGCCCAGTTCCTATGTAAATGAATATGTAAAAAAAGATTATCCGGAACTGATTGTTAAGCCATTCCGCCATAATATTACCAGGGAGATGGCTGTAATATACAGCCGGGAGCGTTATTTGTCCTGCGCTGTAAAAGAAGCTGTGCGTTTTACACTGGACTACTTCAGTAACGCAGAAAACGAATTAGTCCGGAGGAAACCGGACTAATTCGTTTTCTGCTTATTCTAAATTAGAATGCCTGTTCTTAAGCTGTTCAAAATCAATATTCATCCGCCGGGCCAGCTCCAGGGTAATGCAGTCGGTGAGCAGCAGAAGCTGCTGTTCAAAAAGGCTGCCCATCGGCTGAACCGAAATCCGGCCATCCTGAAATTTGCTCTGGGCGCGGATCACGCAGGAGAATTTCGCCTCTCTGGCCAAAGCGGATTCCCTGTTGCAGGTAAACACAACCGTTTTCATCCCCAGCTGTTTGGCTTTTTCCATATACACACGCAGCGTTTTTGTTTCTCCGGATCCGCTTCCAATCAACAGCAGATCTCCCGACTTCGCGGCTATCATTTCCGTATCCCCAATTACGTATGCACAGAAACCCAGGTGGATTAGACGCATGGCAAAACAGCGCATAATATAGCCCGTCCGCCCGGCGCCGGCTATAAAGATCTTTCCGGAATGCATCTGTGAACAGTAACTACCAGTTCCCATTCCACCAGTTATTTTCCTGACTTCCCCCACTCTGGGTGCCCTCCTGCGTCGGTTTTGGCTCCCACGGCGGCTTGCTCTCCTGTGTCGGTTTCGGCTCCCACGGCGGCCGGCTCTCCTGTGTCGGTTTCGGCTCCCATGACGGTCTGCTGGGCTGCGGCTGTGTCGGCCGGCTCTCCCATGACGGCCAGCTCTCCCACCAGGAAGTCGATTCACGCTCTACTGAGCCTTCCGTCTCCTTCTGTTCTCCTCCCTCTGTCCCCGGGGGAAGAATAACGGAGCTTAAATCACCATGCAGTCCGCACCGGGGCGGCAGGGTATACTGGGAGTCATCCGTTGCTCCCTCTCCAAACGGAACGACAAGGAATACGCCGTCAGCGGTCTCCGGACAAAATTCTGTTGCAGCCTGTCCTGATTCCGTACAGATTTCTGTTTTGACATGCCGGTCGCAGAGCAGGGTCGGCTCCGTGCCTGCTTCAAAATATTCCGTGTATACGGCATTTCCCCTCGGCTCGTTCGTACATACGCCCGGTATCGCGAGTTTACCCGATTTGCGGCAAATCTGTACTTTTACTATGCCGTCCGGTACGGGAAACCCCGGATCGGGCAGTCCCTCATGGACGCGCTCCATGATTTTCTTCCATATATCCTTGTGATAGGAGCTTCCTCCGCTGATCGGCTGGCTTGCGTCGTTCCCACTCCAGATACCTGCTGTGTAATAGGGGGTAAAGCCTGTAAACCACAAATCCTTACTGGCCGTCGTAGTCCCGCTTTTTCCCGCCGTCGTCATGCCGGGCACCCTGGCCCGCCCGCCGGTTGGACTCACCTTGACAGATGCAAACTTTGCTCCGCCGGATACGGCTTCCCTCAGGGCGTCGGTCAGCAGAAAAGCCGTCTGCGGTTTCAGGGCCTGATGGCGTTCCGGTACGTTCTCAATCAGAACCTTGCCGTCATGATCCACAATTTTCGTAAAAAAGACGGGTTTTGTATACACTCCCCCCGCCGCGATGGCGGCATAGGCGCCGGTCAGCTCCAGATTAGACACCCCGGACGTGATTCCGCCAAGGGCTGTGGACGCATTGTAATCTTTATCCGACATGGTTGTGATTCCCATTTTTTCGGCGTACTGAACACCCAGTTCCGGTGAAATCGTCTCCATCATGCATCGGACCGCCACGATATTCATGGAATACACAATACCTTCCCTGATATTGGAATATCCCAAAAACTTGCTGTACCAGTTCCGAAAGGACTTTTTTCCCACGGAATAAGGGGCATCATAGTACGTTGTGGCAAGCGTCGCTCCCATGCTGTCCAGAGCCGGTGCAAAGGAGGCTATCACCTTAAATGTAGACCCAGGCTGGCGCAGGGTATTGGTCGCGCGGTTCAAAGTTCTGCTGGCCGTCTTTTCTCCGCGCCCTCCGCTGATCGCCTTCACCTCACCGGTCCGCTGATCCATCAGCACAAAAGACACCTGCGGCTGTATCACCGTCTGTAAGCTCTCCCCGGCTATCTCATCCCCTTGCGCAATATACTTCGCTTTGAAACGGTCCACATCGGCCTGTACTTCTTCCGCATTTGCATACAGGCCGTTATAATTGTCTTTCAGCTCCTCGTTGTGGTATTTCCGGATATCCTGCTCTGAATAATGACTCATACTGCCGTCCGCATGGCGGATGGATAAGCGGTAGTCCGCCGACAGGTATGCAGCCTTGTAATTTTCAGGATTATTGATTTCCTCGTCTACTATCGCCTGTATGCGTGCATCCTGTGTCGTATAAATAGAAAGACCGCCGCCATATAACATTTTCCGCGCTATGGCCTCGGAATATCCCAGACGATCCATCAGGGCTTCCGTCACCTGCTCAATGACTTCATCGGTAAAATAGCTGTACGGCGTGGCCGATGCCCTGGCCGTCACATCCACATTCTGGATTCTGTCATAGACGTCATCGGCCAGGGCCTCCTCCTTCTCTTCCTCCGTAATCATTCCCTGCTCCTGCATTTTTCCGAGAATGATTTTCCTCCGCTTTTCATTTTCTCCGGCTCCGGTCAGCGGGTTCAGTTTTGACGGATTTTTCGTGATTCCGGCCAGTACGGCGCACTCCGACAGCGTCAGGTCCGATACGTCCTTGTCAAAATACCTTCTGGCGGCCACTTTCACCCCCAGGGTATTGGAACCCAGGTTAATGGTATTCAGATAGTTGGTCATGATGGTCTTTTTATCCACCATTTGATTGAGCCGGACCGCCAGATACTGTTCCTGGATTTTCCGCTCCAGCCTGTCCTTAAACGATGTCTCCATGCCGCCCTGGAACACCGCATTTTTGATGAGCTGCTGGGTTATGGTACTGCCGCCTCCGGCAGAGGAATTCCGGGTCAGAACGCCCTTTACGGCTCTTAAAATCGCCCTGATATCAATTCCCTTATTTGTCCAGAACCGTTCATCCTCGATGGCAATAAATGCGTTGACCAGGTCTTCCGGAAATTCTTCATAGGAGGCCTCCTCCCGGTTCGTACCCTCCATCACCAGTCTCTCTGTTTCATTGCCGGCGCTGTCGTAAATTGTAGTGGCAAATCCCTCCGGACGCAGGCTAAGCGCCGTTATATCAGGCGCCTGGTCAATGATGCCTTTCAGGATATAGGCTCCGATACCGGCAGCGGCGAGAAGACAGAGTATAAGTGACGCCAGTATCACTTTCCACACGGATGACTTTTTCCTGCGGCTGCCTTTCGCCTTGTCTGGTTTTCTGCCTCTCCTTTTTGGGATCGGACGTTCATTATCATATCTATTTGAACTGTTTTTTCTATCTTCCATAATGCCTCCAAGCACTTCGGCCCGCCCGTCTGTCATATGCCGGATTTCAGCCAAACTGCATTAAAATATCTCTTTTGATCAGTATTACCTATCCTTACAGTTTTAACAGAAATTCACAAGAAATATCCGGTCGGCTGATAGATTCTTATCAATTATGGAAAAAAGGCCGCGTACACGTCGCCGCCTTCAAGAAAAGGGGCTGTCACACCCAAGTTTTTAACTCGCAGTGTGACAGCCCCTTTTTGCTGCTTAACAATAAGAGCGGTAAATCTCTCTCCTAAAACTTAAAAGCCTCTCTCCGAAGAAGAACGCAGGCCGTCAGTCTTCCATGTTTCTTTTTATCTCTTCCGGGATAAACTCGCCCATATACTGTTTTTCAGCAGGTTTTTTATCCTCGAATTCCAGGCGGATTTCTTCATTTGTCCGTTCTGTCTCCTCCCAAAATTCCCTGGCCGAAATCAAACGGCAGCCCTGCCCCCGGATGATAATCTGTTCCAGGCGGTCTGAAGTAGCCACTGTTACATCGTATTTTGATGCATTATCATGGGCAAATTTTTCAATATACTGGTCCGCAGTCTCGGCTTCCTTCGTATAGACCACATGAATATTGTGATAGTCCAGGAACTCCGTCTTATGCCCCTGCACCCGGTAAGCGTCAAACACCGCAATCACCTGGCATTTTTTAGCTCCCTGGTAATTACAAAGGATATCCAGCAGCTTTCCCCTGGCGCTGTCTATATTCCGTTCGGCCAATTCCCGGAGCTCTTCCCAGGCAAATATGATGTTATAGCCGTCTATAAGCAGATACTGTTCCCGTTTTTCTTCCTTTTTGGCGGGCCGGGCAGCCGTGGCTCCTGTTCCGGAGAGGCGGCCTGCCGTATAAGTTCCTGACGGTGTTTTACTCTTACTGCCCCAACGGCGTTTCTGTGCTCCCGTCTTATCTCGTTTATTTGCATGATAGGTGCGCGCAAGAATCTCGTCTATCTCATCTGTACCGAGCCAGATTTCCTCATGGCCTTCGTCTTTCCTTCTCTTTTTCCTTCCGTTTCGCCCCGCTGTACCGCTCCCGTCCTCACCTTCATTGCCTTCTGATATCTCCGGAGGCAGACAGCTCTCCAGGTGCATATAATCAGGAACCTCATCCCAGCTCACGACAAAACCGGCCCCATGGGCGCAGAATACGGAGCCTGACGGATTTTCCGTGTCGCTGTCCGCATCGTACCCGGAGGCTTCAATTACCTCGTCTGCGTTATGGCAGGGGGCATATCCCTTCAGTGTACAGGCCAGACGTCCCAGACCTCCGGTATAAGCCGTCATCTCCTGCTGGTACCCGTCCATGCAGGCCACCGGAGCGCTACCTGACAGGACTGCATACTCTCCTTCCATCACCGGAGGTTCAAACTGTCCGTGCATCCGTTCCACATCCGTCATCGCACGGCCCAGCATCCGTTCCGGCACCTCCAGGCGGAATCCGTAGACAGGCTCAAGCAATACTGAGTCTGCCTGCATCAGTCCCTGACGCACCGCCCGGTACACCGCCTGTCTGAAATCGCCGCCCTCCGTATGTTTCAGATGGGCGCGGCCCGACATCAGCGTAATCTTCATATCCGTAATAGCTGACCCGGTTAAGACTCCCTTATGCTCTCTCTCCTCCAGATGAGTCAGAATAAGCCTCTGCCAGTTCCGATCCAGTACATCCTCACTGCATTCCGTTGAAAATGAAAGGCCGCTCCCGGCTTCGGCCGGTTCCATCAGAAGATGGACCTCCGCATAGTGGCGGAGAGGTTCAAAATGGCCCACCCCCTCCACCGTATTCTGAATTGTCTCCTTATAAACGATACTCCTTCCGCCGAACTCGATGTTGATTCCGAAGCGTTCCCTGACCAGGCTCTTTAAAATTTCCATCTGGATCTCGCCCATGATCTGCGCATGGATTTCTTTTGCTTCCTCCTGCCAGGTAATGTGGAGCTGTGGTTCCTCCTCCTCAAGCTGTGCCAGCTTCGGCAGCATTACTGCGGCATCTGCCTCCTCCGGCAGTTGTATCCGGTAGGTAAGCACCGGTTCGAGAACCGGCATGGCTCCTGCCTCCTCAATGCCGATGCCCTTGCCGGGAACCGTCCCGGACGGCCCTGTCACCGCACAGACCGTCCCTGCTTTTGCCTCCTGAACGGCTTCAAACTTCTCACCGGAATAGATTCTGATCTGGTTGACCTTTTCCTCTCCTATCAGTTCCCTGACCTTCAGGCTCCCGCCGGTAATCTTCATATAGGTCAGCCTGTTCCCCTGGTTATCTCTTGCGATTTTAAACACCTTCGCACCAAATTCAGACGGATAATCCGGCATGGACATATAGTCCTCCATCCCCTGCATAAAGGCTTCGATCCCGTCAAGCTTCAGCGCCGATCCGAAAAAGCAGGGGAATACCTGCCTTGTCAGAATCATCTTTGTCACATCGTCCC
>ERZ808044.1650-NODE-1650-length-11052-cov-16.746697_pt1 | contig 11052 bp, 15 predicted proteins | sample MGYA00380195_ERZ808044 | MGnify/ENA primary metagenome ERZ808044 (study PRJEB31490, sample SAMN06133423) | mouse gut metagenome | isolation source: Z7_2 | host: mice | place: China: Chengdu | collected 2015-05 ...
TATAGCACACATCTCCTTGTCAGACAATCACAATATGCTTTTTACTTACGAATCATCTTCGCCCCAAAAGAATGCATATATGTCGGATTAAAAACAGGATGCCGCACCGGAGACAGCCAAAGATATAGCGTGCCAGTTATAGGCACACCAAACAAAATACAGGGCAGGAACACACTGGAAAAGGGATTGCGGGATGCAGTCCTTTTTGTTTTTCGGAGTGCAGGAGCAGAAGCAGCATAGTTATTCATTTATGCCTTAGCTGTTCTTCATCAATGGCAAGCCGCCAAGTCAAGGATTTACCGCGTCAGCGGCGCTTGCGTCCTTGACTTGGCGGCTTGGCGTTGATAGCATCGGGCGGGCATAAATGATTTTCTCATTACAGAAAATTTATAAATTAAAAGTTGAATCAGCGTCAGTTTCGGGATATAATAATTTTGAGGTCATATACCTTTCGGGAATGGCTTTTCAGTTTGCCGGATGTATGATAAGGAGGTCATGCCCGTGGATATGGAAATAAAAAATGCGGTGAGCGCGTCGGATACGGATGCGCAGTATGATGAAAAGGCGAAACGGCTGTTAGGAAATAAAATGATTCTGGCACATATTCTGGTAAAGACGGTTGATGAGTTTCTGGGCATGGATCCGAAAGAGGCCGTATCTTATATTGAGGGAGATCCGTTCATCAGCGCGGTTCCGTTAGAGCCGGGATTGACAAATGCGGCAAAAGAGAAAGACGGAATCTCGCAGGTGATTGTAAATATTGAGGCCCAGAAAGGGGAACCTGCAGGCTACCGTATCTTAAACAGGGCGGTTTTTTATGCCAGCCGCCTGATTTCGTCGCAGAAGGAAAGGGATTTTGTCAAGACGAATTATGACGACATACGCCGTGTATATTCTCTACTTATCTCAAATTTGTGATAAAGATGCTTATCAAAAATCTCGGATTATCTCAAATCTTTCGGATTCCCCACTAAAACCAATGGTATATTTTCCAAAAAATTGAGATAATATTTCCTTCTCTTATAATAAAGGGGTAACGTTAAAAAATCAACTTTATTGTAAGAGAGGAGAACAAAAAATGAGCAACATTCAAGACATTATTTCAAAAGCCCTGGCACAGTGGAGCGAAGATCATGCTGAATCAACAGTACGCTGCCGGGGCATTTACTTTTCCACACTAATGAAAACCGCAGAAGAAAATGGTTTTGATTCACCGTGCCAGGAGCTGTATGACATTTTCCTTAACGCTGCCGGGACACCGACGGCATATTTTAACAGATCCCAGGTTGTAAAAGCAGTGGATCTGGAAGCTGGGACCCATGCCGTAAACAGAGACGGCAGCTTTTTCAATGAACCACCTTTCCCAAGCTATGATGAAGCCTACTGCTTACTGTCCTCTTTGAAATACCCAATCTCCGCCCCCATAGATATAAGCGTTATGATTGCTTATGGAGCCGGAATGATTGAGCAGCAGGGAATGTCACATGGCCGCCAGGGGCAGTACTGGCATTCCTGGCGCGGCATTAGAACTTATTGTTTCCTCCATAATTCTTCAATGGATTACAACCCGGAAACACTGGCACAATATTTGGAGGAACTGGAGGAAAAGTTTGCCGCAGGCTCCGTGACAGAAACGAGCTATTACATGCATAGGAAAGCCGTGCTCATCATCCTTGAAATAGCAGAGACTGGACAGTTCCAATGGAAGCGTTCACCACGGAAGCCTATTTTGCCGTTAGAGGCCTCAGATCTTGAAAATATCCGTCAGCAGTACCTTTCATTTCTGAAAAAAAGCAATTATGCTGAAGGGACGATACGAGGGAGAGATTATGTATTTAGGAACATGATAAAATTTTCCGGCATCTGCTCCGCAGAAGAACTGTACCATCTTTCGGCAGCGGATGTCGGCAGTATACTGAGAGGGTTTGCGGGATGCTGTAAATGCATGGACAGCCCGACCACACTTGTCCGGCTGACATTGCAGTATCTGTATGAACAGGGCCTGCTGGAGGTTAACCGGGCGGATATGGTAATGCCTCCTTTCCGCCATCATGGAAACATGCCATGTTACATACCTGAAAAAGAAGACGAAAAGTTTTATAAAGCGCTTGAAGGCTGTACCAAGCGCAACACTGCCATCATTCTCCTGGCAAGAAACCTGGGGCTGCGGTCATGCGACATCTGCGGGCTGAAATTCTCACAGATCGACTGGGAAAGAGACAGGATACGGCTCAACCAGCAGAAAACCGGAGAACCTATTGTCCTCCCGCTATTGCCAGAAGTTGGCAATGCCATATTTGAGTATATACGTGATGAAAGGCCTAAAAGGGACGATGGATATCCATTTGTTTTTCTCCGCACCCAGGCCCCATTTAACAGAATAACCCGGCTTTATGAAATATCCGACCGGTTTATCAAGGGTTCAGGAATAGAGCAGAAAAACGGCAGCCAGAGGGGCATGCACCTTTATCGGCGTACACTGGCAAATCGACTCCTGCTGGATGAAGTCCCACATCAAGTTATCACTGACACTCTCGGGCATACCTCAAAGGAAGCGGACAAACCGTATATCCCCATGGAGGAGGCAATGTTGCGGGAATGCGCCCTGGGACTTGGGGCAATTGGCATAAAACTCTGGGAAGGCGGTGATGAAAATGAATAAAACCTCCTTTCACAGCAGGCTTGCTGATTCTATCCTTGAATTCATAGAACAGAAAAATTCCATTGGCTACCCATACGAACAGTCTTCCGCTATCCTGGCAAGGTTTGATGATATGGCCGCCAGGGAATTCCCAGATGCAGATACGATCACAAAAGCAATGTGTGATGCATGGATCGAAAAACATGCAGCCCTGCACCAGAATACCCTGACCCGGGACGTGACACCAGTGCGCCAGCTTGGAAAATATATGAATGGCATTGGGAAAACAGCGTATGTCATTCCTTCTTATGTCGGAAGGAAACAGCTCAAATACCCTGCACATATTTATACCATGCAGGAAAAACGTGCTTTTTTCCGGTCGGCAGACCAATGCAGGCCTACCGTTAAAAACTCGCCGACAAAACACTATGTGGCCCCGGTGATTTTCAGGCTCATGTACTGCTGTGGGCTAAGGGAGTCGGAAGCGCTTAACCTTTCTATCCATGATGTTGACCTGGAAGACGGGATGGTTACAATACGGGAAAGCAAGGGATGGAAAGCCAGAAATATCTTTATGTCGGATGAAATCCTTGAGCAGTGTCGGCAGTATGATTCTGCTATATCCAGGGAATTTCCCGGAAGGACAGCATTTTTCCCAAACAGACATGGAAATGCACTCAGTTACCGCACCTTGAACAAATGGTTCCATGAATTCTGGGATGAACTCCCGGAGGCGAAAAATGAAAACGCCAAAAACGCCTGCCTCCATAGCTTCCGACATACCTTTGCAGTTGACAGGCTCAACGCCTGGGTTCGGGAAGGAAAAGATATCAATGCCATGTGTGTCTATCTCAGTGAATACATGGGGCATATGAATTATGCGGCCACCGATTATTATCTCCGGCTTGTTTCTGAATTCTATCCGGACATGGAAGAGATGCTTTCCAGCGTAAACAGGAATGTCCTGCCGGAGGTGTGTCATGAAGAAGAATGAAAAAGAAATACAGTTCTTCCGAATGCTCCACGATTACTTCTCCATCCATCTCCCGGTAAGGCTTGCCGCCAGTCCGAAGACCATAAGGACCTATAAAGCGGCTCTAAACCAGATGAGGCTTTACCTTGCGGAAGAAAAAGGGATCCCATTTACGGGAATGGGATTTAAATGTTTCAATCGTGAGATGATCTATGATTTCCTTATCTACATGAGGGATGAAAAGCACGCGTCAGCCAATACGCTGAACAACCGCCTGGCAGCGATAAGGACATTCCTGCAATACTGCAGCGATGAAGACATGGAACTGACAGCGCTATATGTAGACGCGCAGAAAATCCGCAGGTTTAAGGGAACCAAGAAGCCAAAAGTGGAATATCTTACGGAAAGCCAGCTGAAACTTATATATTCGATGCCTGATGTCCATACGGCCATCGGAAGGCGCAACCGCTTTATGATGATTTTTCTTTATGAAACCGGCGTAAGGATTGAGGAATTACTGAATATCCGGCTGTCCGATGTCATTAGGACCGGAAGCACACCCCAACTGAAAATCACAGGGAAGGGCAGAAAAGTGAGATATGTCCCTGTCATGGAGGATGCCATACGGCATTTGGACGCATATCTTTCTGAATACCATCGGGATTCCCAGGGAAACGCCCTGATGTTCTACACAATGCATCATGGAGAACAGACGAAGATGACTCCGGCGAACGTTGACAGTATGCTGAAAAAATATGCAGCCTTAGCGATGGAAACAGACCCACAGTTTCCACACCATCTCCATGCACATATGTTCCGCCATTCAATAGCCATGGCGATGTATAAGAAAGGGGTTCCGCTGTCATATATCCGGGACTTCCTCGGACATGAAAGCATTGACACTGTCCGAATTTACGCTTATGCTGACAGTGAAACGATTGGGGAGGCTTTGAAAAAAGTCAGCCATGAAGAAAGTGGTTCTGTGCCTGAAAAGAAATGGAAAGGCAAAGAAAGCGAACTGTTACAGTATTGTTGTCTTAAGTAAGATTTATTATCTCAAATCTTTTGGAAGTATACCATTGGTTTTAGAGGAAAATCCGAAAGATTTGAGATAATCCAAGATTTTTGATAACGATATTTATCTCAAATTTGTGATAAAGATACTGTAACATTTGGCCAGACGATTATAGTCTGTCGCATTCAGCGCGAGGGATAACTGAGAAGATAAGCGCCGCGCAAGGTAATACATGCCTCTCTTTTCAATCGGATACCCCGGATTGTATGCCTTCTGCGGTTCTACGTCTATATGTAAATTAATCTGTATATCTTCTGTGGAAATCTGTGGATTTCTGGCTCGAAATGCCAGATCAAAAAGAGATGTCTTTTCATTCAGATTGTGATACTCTGTTGCATCGCTTCGAATCTTCGTGTTCGTTCTTCCCGGCGAAACCTCCATGGTGCTGGTTATCGAGTCAGTCTCTATAAACCCGGCAACCTCCTTCCAGCTGTATCCTTTGTACTCTTCGACTGTATCCCGAAGGATAACCGCCAACACTTCCGCGTACTGTAACAGTGTCTTACTCTGGGTGTCTAACCCTTTCATATCATTCGTAACCTGCAGGGCTCCAAGCGCCTCCATGCTTCCCTTGGGTCTGTTGTCCATACTTATACCACCTCGATGCAAAAAAGTACTGTTTACGCCAAATCATGGCAAGTTTCTACTTTTTATGATGGTACAGAAAGGAAGAAATGTCAATCAAAACCGTATGACATTTTTCGACTCACTGAATCATAAAATTCCAATTATGCTCTTTCATTATATTAAGAGTATAATATATATACAATTCCTACTACAGATAAGAATCTTGTCCCTTCATATATCGCGATTATTTAACAAATCGTCATATGCCACGCCTGACAAATACATGATTTCATAAAAAGGGGAATTGATGTATTCTCATCTCTGAATCATCTTCCCAGATCGTAAACTCTGCGGTAGAATTATTCATCGCCAGGAGAAAAGATAACACCTGTGCTGCAAATTTCATTTTTTCTTTTGCAGCTTTCTTGTTCACCAAGTCCCCACAACATGAAAAAGTAATACACCTGTCACCAATAGGGAGTTGATGAATACTCACCCGACACCTCATAAAACCAAAACAAGCTCCACGTCTGATCGCAGCAATATTCTCATAAGTCGGATAAAAATTATCATATTCATATCTCATGTAGTAATTCATCGCATCCCCCTTTTGAAGAAATTCTCATAAAAGACCAAATATCCTCGCTGCCTCTATAATGGCGCCACGCGATATTGTCATTTAATTAACGATCCTTGCATTCAAAAAAAGTAAGCAAACAAGGAGAACTTTCGTCTCCTGATTCCTTACTTTTGATAAACTATCTCTATTTTACCACATTATTAGTTATATTTCGACCTTTTCCGCACTTTTAGCCTTGTATTCCTGAAGCATATTTTTCATAATACTTCCTGATTTAGTATAGGAATAATTGGACCGTCAAATGCCAATTCAATAATGTTACCCGGGGCTGAATTCCATCGTAACATTGCAGAAACAAGCACATTCGTGTCGATAACCACATAATAACTCACGTGGCGCCTCACTTTCTTGCTTCAGCAATCTCTGCATTGATTTCATCTAATGTCATATCTTCAACACCATTTTCTTCAGCTATACGACTCGCTTTTTTCATTGCTGCTAAAGCACGATTGACCGCACTGTTCTTCTTTTCCTCAAGAGTCATACTAAAGGGAATACCATTTTCTTGAATACACTACGCCATCTTTTGAGGCACTTACATTTTAATTTGAGAAATCATAATTTCTTTATTCAAATTTTTCCAACAAATCTTCCACACCACAACACAAGACTTTTGATAACGCCACAAGGTATTCTGCTTGTGCTTTGTTGATATTCTTTTGCCGCTGTTCATATTGTTGAATAGTGCGTATCGGAACATCGCTTTGCTCTGCAAGCTCCCTTTGGCTGAGATTTGCTTTTCTGCGAAAAAGTTTTAGATTCGTCTCCGGTTTCGCCACCTTGTAAAGCGTGTTCATCTTATCGACAAACTGCCTAATGTCCATCTCATGATAAGGCGAGTAAAGCGCAACTATTTCTTTTATGGGAACATAGCCTACAATTTCAGCAAAGGTCATAGCTGTTTCCCATTGATAATACGCCAATGCCCAGCCTGCCCAATATTCCTCACTGCGTTCTATTGTATAGTTAGGTATTATGCGCTCATATTTTATTTTTGACTGTTCCAGCACCTCATAAGCGAGTTCTACCCCAGACATACCTACGAGAATAGAGAAATCGCCGCTTTCAAACTTTGCAGAAACACCGGACTGAATGAATAATGCAAAGAAATCGGAAATATCATACTTCAAATCATACACAGCAAAATCCAGCATTCGACCAAGTGCAACTCGCGCTTTTTCCAGATATACCTTATCGTAGGCGTGGATCATCTGACTTCATCTCCTCATCCATAATTTGCGTAATGTATATATCGCCGCGCTGGCGTTTGTTTCGCTCTACACTGAAATACTCTCTGCGAGCAGTTTTATCCCGCAGCATCTTTTTCGCATACCACTCGCTGCTTTCGGCAATCTCACTGCTGATAAAACGGATGCGGTCAAATGCTGTTTTGCTCTTGAGAACAAACTGCTGACCAAGCCTACCAAGGTGCATGGCATTGTTCAATTGGCGATAGGAAATCGTACCATTGATGAAATCCTGAGCAAACGAAAAGTAGCTATCGTCGGCACGATATCCGATAATCGCATCATATTGCCCATAATCCACATGGAAGTTCGCAAGTAGATATTCTCTTGCTTCCATCGCAAGTCCGGAAGGCAAATCAAACTCGCGGTTTTGAAGTAAGATAGTGAGCCAATGCAAAATACAATAATCCGGCGCGTTTAAATCAAGAATATCCAGATCATCGCATTCGATTTCGTAACAGTTAGCATATCCGTTCTGTTCTTTGCCTACGCCCCATTCTTTTGCCATTTCCAGATGATCTGTACAGTAAAATCCAAGTCCGTAATCATTATAGGGTTTACCGTACCCATATACCGGCTTTTCAATGATCGCTGAGGAACCGTGGTACAGCTTCTTAATCATAAATATATCATCTCCATTCCACATAATACCATACTCCTTTAGGAGTAGTTTGTCAAGCGGGTAGGAGAAAATTCAGCTCTGACGCTTAAATTTATTTTTACATTCCTTTCCAGCCTCCGTTATCCGCTCCTGATAATTCTTCTCCATTTCTTTTAATTTCCTGTATTCCGCCCCAATAGCCGGGATGCTTCCCTCCTTATACCGCAGGATATAACTCCAGTTCTTTTCCGTCTTCATTATCCACATCTCCAGAAAATTTTCAATCAAATCCAAAATTTACAAAAACCACTCTTTACCCATTCCTTCTTCTCCTATGATATTTTTCCCTCACAACCTGACATCGTTGTCGAAAAGAAAATGGTTTTCTTTACTCGAATGCTCTTTCTACAAAAATGTCTACCGGCCCAAAAGCCAATTCCTCCAAAACCCAAAGATAATTTTTCCCCCGAAGAGACGCATAATTCTTCATCAACTCTTGTGAAGGGACTTTATTATTATCAATCGAATCTTTAATTTTTTGAAGTATCTTCATATCTTCTGTACACAAACTACAAAGTCCATCATGAACATTCTGATAATCCTCAACCCCCTCCATATCATAATTGAGAATATTCTGATCCGCTTCTATCTGTGCATCAATAAGATCGTATAGTTCTTCCCTCTCCACATCTTCCAAACTATTCGTCTCTCTTACATTTAAGAGGATCTCCGAGATATCAGGAAAATAATCAACTGCTGCAGCTTTAGCGGTAGACAGATACTGTTCTTTTGCTATTATCTCATCTTGATAGCCAATAAGTTTCATTACAACAAAACTAACTCCAAATATCAAGATGGTTATCACACCACCTATTACTTTTGCTACATTTTTCTCCCTTTTATACTCCTTATATGTATTACGGCCTTTTCCATATGCATCTTCACAATCAGCCAGCCCCTGCCGCAGCCACAGAACACATCTGGACATATTTTTTATTCTGAAAATAGATAGGAACAGACCTATGATACTAACAAATTTTACAAGTACTAACCATAATTTCTTCAATATATATAAGAAACTATATATAAAATCTTTCCCTCTTTCCAGACATTCATATAATACACTTCCGGAAACTACACTTCTCCAGTGTTTTCATCTGCTCATAAGAAGCGTCTGCATATACCATGTAGTATACTAGGTCATTCGACTGTACGGACCTGGGATCCACATTATACCAACGCTTATCTATCACATACAAAGATTCAACAGCTGCGTCAAATCCATCTAACCACTCTGCATCAGCCGCTTTATCCGTATTAGCGGCAAACTCATTCCATTTTTCCACGAAAATATTATTGGCTCTCGCTGAATCTTTTTCCATATCCATCAGAGATCCTTGGGCAACTGGGATGATAATTCCTACGATAAAAATAAGTACTATTATCAGTCCATGATATATCGAATTTTTCTGATCTTTTTTTATTTCTTCCACTACCTTCTTTCCATATTCTGAAGCATCTCCATTACATGTCCTACATATAGGTCCTTTAATTCTTCCTCCACATTTTCTGCAATATATTTCCGTATCAAGCGATTCAATGATCTGCGTTATTGGATTAAATCTCAGCTCTCTGCCGCAGTTTATACAAAAATTATCTCCTTTGCCTATTGGCTTTCCACAGTACTCACATGCCGGCATATGAAGCCTTCCCGGCGTAAATAAAAAGCGTCGCTTATAATAATAAACGGAAAAAATAGAATAACACAAAGAGCTAACACACTTATCAACATACATTGTGTAATTAGATAATCATCAACAATATAAAGGCCATACCTTCCAACTGTTTGATACTTTACACTGCTATTATCAGATTTCACGCAAAGCAAACTTAAATACTGATAATATGCTGCGTAAAAGACAACAAAGATACCTGTCATTATTAATCCTCTGGAATTAAATTTTAACATATTTATTGCAGCTAACAAAGCTAATAACAACAGCAAAACGCTGAACACAATAATTTCATTGCCATAAGGTTCTATGATCTTTACTAAATTTGCACTCCGGTATAAATTTCTTACAGTCAAAAAAGCAGCGAAAAACATACCACATAATGTAATTTTAATTTTGCAGTCGATTTAAATACATATGCTTTGCATAGTTCTCCGGTATTCTCACTATATTTTTTCTCATATTGCGAAAAAGCTCTTACAATAAATACTGGAAATATAACACAGGATATCATAATTGCCAATTCAAAAATCAAATATTCTCGAAACAACGTATCATATGCTGTTGAAAGAAAATCTCTTAACCCTTTTTCTATAACATCTGTTGACAAATTCAAAATACCTTTCCCTCCTCCAGTATCCAACATATTTCTTCAAGCCTATAAAAGACCTCTCTGTTAATTATATCCTACAAACCCGTTCTTTCCTTTTACATTATAAATCCCATAATATGGAAGATTTTTAACTTTCTGGGCATCCACAAATGCATGAATCCAGGATACAAACCCCTCTTCCAATTCAGATATCCGTCGCCGATCTCGCCCATATTGGTATCATGATATTGTCCCTCAAAGGTGCCGTCCGTATTGATATGAAAATGAGTAGCCCATGCTCCCATTCCGCTCGAAAAACAAAAATCTTCTGGTAATGCCTGCAATATAGACGAAACTTTTTCTATATTGAACTTATCTATCCATGCAAGCAAACTGCTATTATCAAACTCACTTAAATACAGCTCATTATCCGCAGGAAGAAATCCATATACATTTCCTCTGTTTGTTTTGTTTGCCGCTTTAAAATTAACCATTGCCTTAGACACTTCGTAATTAATACAATTCTGTTTATCAGTTTCCCAACGCACCTCTTCCTTTTGCGGATTCCTTTCAAGCAAACCTAAACCTATACAACGTGCTCTATAACATGATTTCAAATATGTATAACAATATTGCGAAAGGATATACCAATCTTTTGCCAAAAATTTTTCAGGATTGTCAAATGCTTCGGCGAGAAGCTTCCGGCAATTGATGCTTGTCTCCTCTTGAAATGCCTGTGAATATAATAACATTTCAAACATATCAGCTGTCTCCGTTCTTTTAGGCCTAGAAGATATCATATTAAAAAAGGCATCACGTACATACATATTCAACATAACCTTCTTTTTCATTGCATTCAAATCGGACAAAGAATCAGAATACCACTTTTCCATATTTTCTATTAAAACTTGAGAGTTAAAAGTTCTCTCATCTAAATCAATATGTTTTAGCGAGTCTTTGGCTCGCTTTTTTCAATTATTTTT
>ERZ808044.1652-NODE-1652-length-11040-cov-4.597647_pt1 | contig 11040 bp, 8 predicted proteins | sample MGYA00380195_ERZ808044 | MGnify/ENA primary metagenome ERZ808044 (study PRJEB31490, sample SAMN06133423) | mouse gut metagenome | isolation source: Z7_2 | host: mice | place: China: Chengdu | collected 2015-05 ...
TAACTTCCATCCTGCTGGGCAGGAACTGATTTCCAGTTATCTTTTTCAAGTATTTCAATCTGAGGCTGTTCTATATTGGCAGGAATCAGATATCTTATGGTATAGGGAGCAAAACTGTCCCTTGAAAGAGATATTTTCCAACATTCGGCCGCTTCTGTAGAATCTTCCGGGATGCCTTCTTCCGGTGTTAGTGTAAAGGTATCATCAGGAGTAAACATTCCTTCTATCAGCACCACAGCCCGCTCTCCGGTTAGCTGCTGACTTTCCAGTGTGGTGATGTATTCTGTATAAACAGCTTCGATTGTCTGGTCAAAGGTGATAGAAGTCTGGTCAAAGTCAGGCCAGTTTCCGATAAATCTCTCTTTTTCCGGAACCTGCGGCAAGGAGTCGGGGTGGAAAGTATCACCATAATTTAAGGTAACGACTGCAACAGGTTTTTCATCAGCAGTAAAGGTGAGATAGATATTGTTAAAAATATCAGGAAGCTCAGGTGAATCCATAAAGTCTTTATAGGACAAAGGCTGTGCTTTTCCTTCATAACTAACCCCGTCAATGCCGGCAGAGCCGCCTTCCACAAAATAATTATTGCTGATTATGGCATCAGAAGAAATATTGCCTGCAATAGAACCCAAATTATAATTACCCTGAAGAATTTGAACCATACTATAACAGTCTGAAATATTCGTGCCAAATCCTGCAATGCCTCCGATTTGATAGTCACCTTTTAAGGTACATTTGGCACTGCTTGAATGGATGGAAGAAGCACTGAATCCTGCAATGCCTCCGATCATTGTACCGCTGCCGGTGATTTGTCCGCTGCTTAAGCACTCCATAATACTTCCCAAAGTCATTTCTCCTGCAATACCACCCACATAATCCGTTTTGCCGGTGACGCTGCCATAGTTTTTACACTGCCTTATAACAAGGCGTTCTTTGTAGCTGAAATCCAAAGAGAGATCATATTCATCCAGATTAAAATCATTTTCAGGATCAAGGGTGTTTTCACGGGATAGAGAGCCTGCAATGCCGCCTACGTCAAGATCGCCATTTATTTTTCCATTATTCATACAATTCATTACTTTTCCTGTGGTGTCTGTAAGCTGATCTTCATCAGAAACATCGGCAAATATATCATCTGGATCTGTGTGTGCAGGGTTAAGCAGCAGATTTCCAATTACATTTAGTTCATTAATAATTGCCTGAAAATCATCTAGTATAATCTGATCCTGTCCGTCAAGCATAGAGTTTAATTTCCGCATATCGGAGATGATGGCGGAAAAGCTGTTGTTTAGTGATGCTTGAGAGGCCAAAATGCGTGAACTGATGACAGCTGCCTGATTTTTTACATTTCCCTGCAGGTCAGTTAGTGCCTGCGAAGCATCTGCGTATACATTATCCTGAACTTTATTAATATCTTCTTCGATCTGTTCTCTGTCAATGGTAAAATCATCTTTTATGGAATTTCCTGACACTGAAGGCCATCCTTCCGGCCATTTGAGGGCAGGAGAGGGAGAAGCATCAGGAACCGGTGAAGATGCAGTTTCAGGCGCAGAAAGAACCCGAAAGGTGCAGCCTGTCGGTGCCCCGTAGAGAGGCTCCGGTGAAAACCGGCCTTCCTCGATGGTGTTTTCATTTGACTGGCCAGGAGTTGCGGAAGGTTCCGGCACTGCATTTGTTACGACACCCGCAGTAGGTGCAGGTGTTGCGGAAGGTTTTGGTGTTGCGCTTGCTTCAGGAGATACGGAAGGATTTGGCGTCATAGCTGGCTCTACAGAAGGAGAAGGAGACAGCGAATGAAGCTGATCCAAAAAATCTAGGGAAACAGGCTTTGGAGATGGAAGGGAAGTAAGGTCTGTTAAATTGGAAAAATCATTAAAATATCCGCTTGCATTATTCATGAGGGTATCTACGGCACTCTGTGCATCTTCTACGGAATCAAGTAAAATAGCCACTTGTCCGGTGAGGGAAGAAGAAGAGCTGGAGGCATCCTCATTAAGCCTGGTAAGGAGATTATGAAGTGTATCCAGTTCCGAATTAAGCTGTGATAAGGTGGTTTGGGAAAATTCCAGTTCGCTGCTGGGTTCCATCTGTCCTGCAATGCCGCCTACATCCTTACGACCGTTTAATAGACCATAATTAATACAGCCTTCTATGTATCCTGACTGCCGCCCTGCAATGCCGCCGATATTGTATCCCACATGCTGATAGCCGATAGAGCCATTGTTGATACAGCCTTGTATGATACCAGAATTACAGCCGGTAATACCCCCTACATCTGTTACAGAAGCGGCATTTTCTGTAGTGAGAAGATTGTTGATAGCAGTATCAAACTTAAAAGAGGATAGATCAATACCTTCATCAGAAGCAGTAGTGTTAATGAAACAATGATTGGCGCTATTTAAAATACTGCCCTTATTATTGCCTGCAATGCCGCCTGTCAAATGAGTGCCATATACGACGCCATTAGAGGAGCAGTTGGCAATTACGCCTGTCAGTTCATTTATGCCTGCAATGCTGCCTGCCTGATCTGCTCCAGTTACGTTGCCAGAAGAAGTGCATTCATTGATATATCCATAGTTACAGCCTGCAAGCAACGCCAGCCCGGAATGCCCCTCATCACCCGAAGCGGTGCCGGATACGGATAACTGGTGGATTTCTCCCTGCTCCTGTACATAGCGGAATAAACCCATATAATTGCTTCCACTGTTTAAGGAAAGTCCCTTGATCACATGTCCCTGACCTAAGAAAATGCCGCCAAAGGTTGGAATGGGGTCAAAGTCAATATTACTTAAATCAATATCATTGTCCAGAATAAATATTTTATTTTGTGACCAGGTGTCCAGACTGCATTTTTCTGAAAAAGAAACCAGATCTTCCAGAGTGGAGATATGCACAGCTTCTGTAAGATCATATTCAGATGCTTCTGCTGCATGTGCCGTTAAAACAGCCATTGGTTCTGATACAATGAAAGAAACAGTCAATAAAAATATAATTGTTTTATGAATTACAGATTTAAGGAGTCTGTTCATGAAAGTCACTTCCTTCCGTTAAAGTATCATTCAAATGGTTTTCTAATGCAGTAGCTTTTCCAGAGGTGATGACTGCATCCATATCGCCCCGGATAACACCATAAAAGCTTCCCTCTAAAACGCCGTTTACATGTCCATGCAGGTGTCCCTGTACCCGGATGAGACCGGAATAAGACTTAGAGGATAAATTAATTCTGTTCAGTTCAAAGCTTGTATGCTCAATAATATTGTCGCCGAATACAAGTATTTGAGGAAGCACTGCCAGTACAAGGAAAATAGAAATTAGCGTACCTCTGCTTAAGCAGCTTCCGATTGCGGAAATAATTGGGTTGGTAGTCATCTGCCCAATGAGTGCGCCTGCCACAGCAAGAATGCTTCCTGAGGTGAAAATAGTGGGAAAGGCTTCATTTAAGGCTTCTATAATTGCCTGTCTGGGATGCATTTCCTGCTTCAAATCTTTATAATGGCTGGAAATAACAATGGCATAGTGAATATTTGCCCCCATCTGAATAGAGTTCACAATTAAATAGCTTAAAAAATACAAAGGCGAGTTCTGCAGGTAAGGAAAGGAGAAGTTGATCCAGATACTTCCCTGTATTACTAAGATCAGCAGCACCGGCAGTCCTGCCGATTTAAAGGTAAACAGCAGAATAATAATTACAAACAAGGCGGATAAAATACTGATCAGCAGATTATCCTGTCCAAAGGAGGAGGAAAGATCGTAGTCACTGGTGGAATTGCCAATCACATAAATATTTTCATTTCCATAATAACGCTCCGCTTCCTTATGCATTACTTTTAGAAAGTCAAAGGTTTCCTGACTTTCTTCGGGAAGATTTAAGTAAACCACAAGGCGGGAATAGTCCTCTGTTTTTAATTGCATCTTAGCTTTCTTTAATTGATCAAACAGATCATCCAAAGTGTTCTGGATATCACCTTCTAAGGTTATATTGCCAGCTTCCATCTGTTCCATCAGAAAAAAGAACATATCAAATAAAGGAACCTGGTAATGGTCAAGTCCGCTTAAAATTTGTCCATATTGATCATCGTTAACTGCGTAGGCAGAATAAAGAAGCTTGGCAAGCTCATATTCAATTCCTGCAAGCTCGGAAAATTCTCTTGGGTTTAAGGCATCTGTTAAGGTATAACCGTCCATAGCTTCTATATTTGCAAGTCCCATAGCCGATTTGACTTCAGGATAGCTTTCCAGAGTTTTTAACAAAGCAGCCTCTGAATCATAGCTGCCGGAGGGAATGATCATAGCAACCATATTGCTGGTGCCAAAGGTGTTCTTTATTTTCTGATAAGAGATCTGGCTTTCACTCTGCTTGCTGGTAGTTAAATCCGTATAGCTGTAACAGTAAGGACATTTGTTTGCCCAGATGCATACAATCACTAGAATAACAGAAAAAATAGGAGGAATGATAAAGCGGGTTGCCACGTCTAGTTTTCCAATCAAGGTAATCCGGGGAAGCAATTTGCGGTGCCGGGTTTTATCAATTAGATTGCTAAACAGCATAAGCAGTCCGGGCATCAGTGTAAACACGGATAAAAGACTTAAAAGAATTGCTTTAATTAGAACCGTTGCAAGATCCATTCCAATGCCAAAATGCATAAATGCCAGTGCCGCCAGACCGGATATGGTAGTTAAGGAAGAGGAGGAAATTTCCGGGATTGCTTTGGCCAGTGCAGCAATACAGGCTTCCCTTGCCGGCATGGTTTCATGTTCATCACTAAAGCGGTGGCAGAGAATAATGGCATAATCTATGGCAAGTGCCAATTGCAGCACCACTGTTACAGAGTTTGAGATAAAGGATATTGTACCGCAAAGAAAATTAGTACCCATATTTAAAAGTGCAGCTACGCCAAAGGTGGCAATCAACACGGGAACCTCCGCGTAGGAGCGGGAGGTCAGGGTAAGAACAACAATAATAATGACAGCGGCAATGACAATAATAACCTGCATTTCTGATTTTAATGCGGCAGCGCTGTCCTCCCCAACTTCTGTGTTTATGTAAGTATCATACCCGGAAAGAAGTTCCTTGATATGGTTCATTGCATTTATGCTGACCTCATCGGAAGCAGTTCCATCAAAGGTGATATCAAATAAAGCGGCGGAATTTACAAAATGATCTTTGGTATTGTCAAATTCTACGCCAGATACCCCTTCTATATCAGACAGTTTTTCCCACAGGGTAATTCCTTTCTCATAGGAAATATTAGATACCATCACTTTAGCTGTTCCGTAAGTGATAAATTCTTCATTCATGATGGTGAGACCGCGCCGGGTTTCTGTCTCCGCCGGCAGGTAAGTGGTGATGTCATTTTCCACTTTAACCCATCCTGTAGAAAAAAAGCAGAAAATTAACGCGAAAATGTACAGAAGGAAAAACAAATTACGTTTATCAACAATAAAAGTAGCCAGCTTTTCCATAGAAGATGCTTTCTCTTTTTGCAATCAGATCAATCCTTTCATTTCTTTTTGTGAAAGATATTATAAAAATGAAGATTAGAAAAGACAATACCCAAATTGGGACATTTGTCCGGTATTTGGGTATTATTAACATAAGGATGGCTGGCTATTATTGTCATAGGTTCTTTGTTTCATATTACATCTTTGATTTTTCAAGAGACTAAAAATGCAATTCAAAATTTGGGCAGCAGGAAAGTTTCAGCTGTGGTAGCAGTTATTACATTCACTGCCTTGGCTAATGTGCTGCTGTCTTTGCTTCAGACGATAGCAATTATTGCTGACGTTCCTGCTGTGTTGGTGGTATTTTTATTTCTTATAATAAGAAAACTCTACAATATTGATGGAGTAACAAAAAAAGAAAATTCTGTGGCTGGGGATATGAATTTGAAGTGGATAGCAGTTGTATTGTTTTCTTTTGTCGGCTTGCCGCTTGCAGTCATTTGCCTTGCAACATGTTTATGGGCTGATGGCAGAGAAATTATTATGCAGGGACCGGCAGATATTACTACCTAGATGAATTTCATAAATCCAGCAGCTGAGGTTGCCCCAAATTTATTAGATTTGCTGATGTAAGGCTGCGCAAATAGAGTTTACAAAAGAGCTGAATAGGAGCATGAGTAATGACGAAATAGCATTTCCTTTTTTTGAAACAGCAAAGAAAGCAATTATGGGATTGATGCTTGGCGTTATTGTAATTTCTGTTCTCATGTTGCTGATTGTTGCCATTTTGTGTATATGTGACAGTTTACGAATTATCTTGCAGGCTAAGAAGAGAGTGACAGGTAGTTCGCCACATATTAAAGCAGTTAAAACGCCTGTCGTCATTTTGGCTATAGCATGGGGATTTATCGCATTATTTTGTGTTTTGCCGTTTCTTCATCTGGTAACTTAGCCTCATACATATTAATTTACGTTATTGTCCTGGGAGCAGGATTTGCAGTTACCAAGATATTATATTCCATTATCAGACATGCAGGATTAAATTCAACCTGTGCATAGGTAAGTTCTGTTAAAGAAACCAGAAGTAGAATTTACTTTTGCAATTTAGGAAGAAAATTTTTATCTGTACTATATGTACAAGATAACAGATGAATCAAGTGTCATTTTCCTTTTTCTTATTAACTATTCTGCAATTGCTCTTTCGGCATCATGCCTTTCCTTTTCTGCGCTCAAAAATAACAGAAAATTTGCCGATAAATTAAGAGAGGCTGAAACGGAAATCCGAGGTGATGAATTTTGAATATAGCAGTGGTCGATGATGAGGAAGCCATCAGAGAGCAGATTAGTGATTTCATAAAAAAGCGGAATCCTGATTTTAATATAAGCGGTTTTGCCACGGGGGAAGGGCCGCTTGCGGCGGGAAAGGATTTTGATATTATATTCCTCGACATACAGATGGAGGGCATGGGCGGCATTGAGGCGGCGAGGACACTCCGGCAGTCCGGCGTGGATGCGGTGGTCATCTTCATTACGGGAATCAGGGAATATGTGTTTGAGGCTTTTGACGTGTCGGCATTCCACTACCTGTTAAAGCCGATTGAGGAACAGAAATTCATGGAGGTGCTTGGCAGGGCGGCGGAGGAAGCCGGGAAAAGGAAGGGGCAGAAGGAGCGGCAGATATTCATACGGGCGAAGAACCAAGGGTATACGCTTAACCTAAACAGCATCCTGTATATTGAGAGCAGGGGGAAGAAGGTGGAAATCCATACCACGGACATGGAGGATGTCATAGAGTCCTATGCCACGATGGATGAACTGGAAGGGCAGCTTGGGGATGGGTTTTACCGTTGCCACAGGGGGTACCTGGTAAACATGGCTCACATAGCGAGGTATGATGCTGACAGCATTTTCCTTTCCAGCGGTGAGGAAGTCTACCTGACAAGGAAAAGGCACAATGAGTTTGTAAAGGCGTATATGTGGTATTTGCAGAATGGAGGGGTGTCCTGTGTATGAAGTGGCGAGCGGCCTGCTGGAAGTGTTTTCTGCCGTGTTCCAGGGATACTGCCTGCAGTATTTCTTTGGGAGTTTTCTGGAAACAAGGATACGGAACCGGCGGATAGGCGTGCTGGCAGTCACAGCACTGTATGGGGTCCTGCGGTTAGGGATGGGATTTTTTTTACCAAAGGGCTATACGAGTTTTGGGGTTTTTGCAAGGCTGGCAGTGATCCTGTGCATCGTATCGGTGACTGCATTGGTCTTTTATAGGGTGTTGGGAAAGATAGCCTTATTTCTTATAGTCACCTTTATGGCTGTGGGGGAAATGAGCTTTTTCCTTGCACACATGCTTTTTGAATTAGGAAACCAACTGTTCCGGCTTTGGGACTGGTGCTTGGGGAATGGATATATCTCATCATTGGAATTTTATAATTTTGTTGTAAGCATTACTCTCATAGGGAACCAGACTTTGTTTTGCGTGATTGGTGCAGCGGTGCTTTATTTTACCCTGAGAAGGGTGGTGCAGGATTACCGGGAAAAGGAATATGCCGTCCACAGGACAGAATTACTGTTCATCCTCATACCGGGGATGACCGGCCTGATGGTATGTACTTTACTGCGTATTACGATTGACACGGCGGAAAACGGTGTGCCGGAGGTGCTGTATGACAGATATCCATCACTGATGGTCATAATGCCTGTTATCCTGCTGCTGTTACTATTCTCCGTTATGTTTGGGGTAAAACTCTTTCAGGACATGATCTGCTGGAACAGGGAAAAGAGCAGCCGGATTATTCTGGAGAAACAGGTCAGCAGCCTGCAGGAGCATATGGGGGAGATGGAGCGCGTCTATTCCGGGATACGGGGGATGAGGCATGACATGAAGAATACGATCTCCGTCATCATGCAGCTTGCGGCGGGGAAAGAGGAAGGACTGCAGGCATATCTGGAAGAACTGAGCCGGACGATGGACAGACTGGAATTCCGTTTTAAGACAGGGAATACGGTTGTGGATACCCTGCTGAACATGAAATACCATGAGATTACAGGCACGGTGCCGGATCTGCGGATGGATGTGGATGGGCTGCAGTTCCCTGAAAAACTGTTCATCCAAAGCTATGATATCGGCATTATTTTAGGGAATGCGCTGGATAACGCAATGGAGGCGTGCCGGAAACTGAAAGCGAAAGAACCGGGTGCGGAAGCCTTTATCCGCATCAGTTCATTCCAAAAGAGGGAGCTGTTTTTCCTGAAAGTGGAGAACAGCTTTGACGGGAGGGTGGTGAGGAGACCGCGGAATGAGTTACCTGTGACGGACAAGGCGGACAGGGAGAATCATGGGATAGGGCTTATTAACATCAGAAGCACAGCGGAGAAATACCAAGGAACAATGGATTTTAAGGTAAATGGCAGGGTGTTCATCCTGTCTGTGATGATGAAAAATGAAAGGAGAGAGGAAGATGGATTTCGGAGTAACAGGTAAATTGGGAGGATACTATCTGGCGGAGCAGTACCGGAAGAATGCGGCAGGCAAGAGCGAGGGCGTGAGTTTTGCGGAACTTGCGGCAGCAAAAGCTGCGGAGCAGTCGGATGTATCGGGAATGAGTTTTAAGGATATGTGGCAGGCGAGGTTTCCCGGAGCGTACTACCATACGGCAGATGCGTCCGATATTCCGCAGGGGGTATGGGAGAGGAATGATTTCCCATTTGAGAAATTTTTCCGTAATGATTTGGACGAATCCGCCGTGAATTGGAAACCGAATGGGGCGAATCCTGCGATGGATTCATCCGGGGTACAGTCAAGGCTCCACTCAATTGCCGGGCAGAAGTCGATTGTCGTGCCGCCGGAATTGGAAGAAAAAATGAAAAATGATCCGGCACTGGCAAAACAGGTCATGGCTAGAGTGGAGAGTTTTATTGCAACAAACCAAGTACCCGGAAGGATATGCTCCCATCTGATTGTTTTGGATGAAAATGGGGAGATTGCACGTTTCCGGGCTTCCAGCCACGGTGGAAATATTACCGGTCCGACAGAAGAAGAAATGCGCCAGTTTGAGGCGGAGCAGGCGGCAAAGAAAAAAAGGCGTGAGGAATATGCCCGGCTGAATGAGGAGAGCGCCCTGAAACGCAGGCTGATGGAGCAGGAAACGGACGATAGATATTATAAGGACAGCATGACCAAAAAGGCGGTTTCGATTACAGCATATGAGGCGGCGGGCATTTTGAAGTAAGGAAGATCATGCCCGGACTTACCGCAAGGGGGCATGGGCGGCCCTGAATGACAGAGGGACCGCAGGTAAGATTTTTTGAAGGAGGATGATTATTATGTCAATGGAGATCACAAACAATTACAGCGATTATGGGAAAGGCTACACAAATACTGCAAAGGAAGGAAATGTGACGACAAGCACGGTGGAACTGAAAACCTCGACCGGGGGAACAAAAACAGAGCAGATCAAGACGGGTTACAGCAATGTCAATGACTATTCCAAATATCTGCAGGGCAAGTACAGCTATATGAATTCGGGTACAACTTCCATGCAGGGCGTTCCGACAACGGTATCCGTATCGGGCGCTTTCCTGAAGAAATGTATGAACGACCCGGAAAAAGCAAAGTATCTGGAGGAAAATCTGGCGGCATTACCGGATTGTGCGAAAAGCGCAGTATCGAGTTGCCGTGGAACGCTGACCAATCTCAGCTACAGTGTTGATGCAAATGGGAATATTTCAGTAGCAATCTCTGGCACAAGTGACCCGGATGGAAAAATAGCCAAAGAGAATGCGGAACGGTGGGCGAAAGAGAAGAAAGCAGCCGAAGAAAAGGCCGCCGAGAGGCGCAAGGAGAAAAAGGAGGAGGAAGAAAAGGCAGCGGAACGGCGGGCAGAAAGAAAAGAGAGGATGGAAGGTACGTTCACGGTGTCTGCCACTGGCACGGATGTGAAAAGCATTACACAGAATATTGTTGCGGCGGTATCCGGCACATCGTCACCCACAGGGGGCAGTTTTGACATAAAGGCATAAAGAGATGTTGCTTACACCCTATTCCGCAGAGGCGCATAATGCTTTGCCTCTGCGGTCTGCCCGGAGGTGAGGCAATGAACCGCTCGGACTTATTACAAGGGAGCGGATGCGGCTCTGAACGATAGAGGGGCTGCAATAAAAAATGATGGAGGATATTTAAAGATGAGTGTAAATGGAATAGGTACAGCGGGATATCCCGCATGGCGTGATATGGGAAAGGCACAGAGGAATGTTTCGGGAATCCATCCTGTCCAGTTCGCCGGAGTATATGTCCGACTTGCGGAGAATCGCCTGGTATTCCCCGTCACCGCTCACGATACCGTTCATGACGCTGTGCATGCGGGTGTCCATGAGCTGGTACAATGCAGAATCTTTTTCCAATCCAATCCTTCCTTCCGTGGTGTCGTATCTTAACTCTGAATTTGGGAGCTGGCAAGTGGAAAATAAAAAAAGCCGGAAAACCATCTTGTAGCGTCCGACATTTTCTGATAATGTATTCGCATGGGGTACTGCCATAACGGGTAGGCGGTCAGTTTTCCGATGCAAACGCAGAGGGGACTGCCCCTCTGACTACGGGTAAAA
>ERZ808044.1654-NODE-1654-length-11036-cov-3.125194_pt1 | contig 11036 bp, 7 predicted proteins | sample MGYA00380195_ERZ808044 | MGnify/ENA primary metagenome ERZ808044 (study PRJEB31490, sample SAMN06133423) | mouse gut metagenome | isolation source: Z7_2 | host: mice | place: China: Chengdu | collected 2015-05 ...
CGTCTCTGCCAATGACAGGATCCAGCTTCTGATCCCTTGCACGCTCCACAAGATCCTGGCCATACTTATTCAAAGTATCATAAGTAGCCTCAGGATTATCTGAAGTAACTCTCTGATTTCCTCTCACGGAAGACAATACCTGCAAAAATCTCTCTCTGGTAATGCCAAACTCTTTCAATAGTTCTTTCACTGCTTTATTAGGGTGCTTAATCATGGCAAGAAATAAATGTTCCACCGACACATATTCATCAGAAAGGGCCTTTGCCTCATCTTCGGCAGAAATTAAAACCTTATTCAGATCCTGGCCAACGTAAACCTGCCCGCCCTGAACCTTTACCCTCTTTGAAAGGGCTTCTTCTACCTTATTTAAAAAGTACTGGGTATTAATTTCCATTTTTTCCACTAATTTCAAAATTAAGCTGTCATCAATGGTAAGCAGGCTGTATAATAAATGTTCCTGCTCTATTTCCTGATTTCCATACTCATATGCAAGCTTCTCGCAGCCTTCCACTGCCTGCATGGACTTTTGTGTAAATTTGTTTATATTCATAAGCACTCCTCTCTGCCTTATACTGTAAAAACCTTTTTACAGTATAACCGGCAACTTTATTCCCTATCATCAATTTTTCTTTGTTATAGTTAGACTATAACACCATTGTTAGCACTCGTCAATAGTGAGTGCTAACAATTTTATAAAAAAATAATGAAACGGAAAATAGCAGACGTAAAGCAGCCCTCTTACGCCGAAGGCCTGCCCGTCTTTTCTGCCGATGGGTATTCCACAATATAATATTCAAAAGCATTGACTATAGTTGTTTTGCCATAAGTGTCTATCCGCTTAAATTTTCTGCTGTAATTGGCATGTACATGTCCGTGAAAGAAAAATTTAGGTTCATACTTTTCCATCAAATCCCGAAATACTTGAAAACCACGATGAGGCAGATCTTCCAGATCATTGATCTCACGTGCTGGAGCATGTGTTACAAGAATGTCAAATCCCCCTTTTTTCCATAGCTTAAATTTTAGTTTTCTTACCCGTCTGCGCATCTTAAACTCTGAATATTGATTACTTGCTTTTGGTATATATTCCATAGAGCCGCCCAATCCCAAAATACGGACTCCTTCATGCACATAGATATCATCTTCAATACAGATACAGCCCTCCGGCGGCGTCTGCTCATATCTGGTATCATGATTTCCCCTGACATAAAGCAACGGTACATTACAAAGAGTAACAAAAAAAGATAAATACACTGGTGATAAATCCCCGCATGAGATAATAAGGTCAATATCCTTCAATTTATCCGGTTCATAAAAATCGTACAAATATTTGGATTTCTGATCGGCAAGCACAAGTATCTTCATTGGTTTCCTCCGTTTTCGCCTGTCCCGCTTATCTGCACGCTGGTATTTTTTTCCCCACCGGATTCATCTACTCTAATCCCCTGAAATCCTACCAATGCCTGGGCTTCCTCTGTCAATTCATCTAATTCCGGGACTTTGCCAATCACATTTTCAGCCAGCCAGTCCATAGTGATAATCTCATCCGCTTCAAGACTCTTTCCCTTCTCACATTGCAAAACACCACCCTGCCCATAGAGGGGACCGCAAAAAATTTGAAAAGCTCCGGATCTAATTGAATCTTTCAAGAAGTCAATCAGCCTGGCAGTTTCGCAAGGCATAGACTTTGAGCAAATCACATCGATCACATCTGCTGACATTCCCCACCAGTAATTAACTGCTTTTTTTCCTTTCTGTGCATCTACCTCCGTACTGCTGCCGCTAAAAATTTTCTTGACAATCTGCTCATAAAATTTTCCCCAGTGCCATATGGGCGTTGCCATATTTTCAAGAGTTCCGTCCTCTCTCTTTGCATACAATCCATATTCTCTGGAAGCGTTTTCCGGTTTAATCATATCGTTGTCGGAAATAAAAACAATTCCATCCTGCTTAAATCTTTCCCGGACATTGGCTCCTTTCACTTTCGTCCATTCAAGATGCACCTGCACATAAGGATTAATCATTTTGGCTCCCAGTGCAAATGCATTAATATTAGCCAATGTCCCGTAAATAGGATAATCGGCTGCATATCCAAGTCTGTCTGTTCTGGACAGTGCCGCCGCAATTGCCCCTAAAAGAAATTTAGATTCATACATTCTTGCATAATAGGTGCAGATTGAAGAATATGACATCATGATGGAACAGTTATATATTTTTACCTTAGGATGAAGAACTGCAGAACGCACACTTTGATTTATCATCTGTGTTGCTGTTGTAAAAATCAATTCGCAGCCCGCCGCAACCGCCAGCTCAATTGCTTCTTCTACTTCTGCGTCTGTATCGGCTTTATCGAAAGCTATGGTCACTATCCTTCCCTCAAATACCTGTTCCAGATATAACCTGCCTAGTTCATGGGCATATGCCCAACTGGAAGTATCTGTAGTTTTCATATAAATAAACGCTATTTTTAAAGTCTCTGGAATTCCCGAAGGAAGCAGCTTGTTTAAAAGAGATTCTTTTAACTGCTCAGGATTCTGCACAAGTTCTACCTGGCTGCCGCCATCTGCAAGGGTAATTTCCGTCCACATTTTCTGAAGGAGCCGATCCATTTCCTGCTTACTTTGATCTTTGACCTTATCATATCCATAAATTTCCGCATAAATTAAGAAGGCATCAGAAACATTAAGATCCAGCTTTGTGCCACGCGCCTTGTTAAATGCAAGCTCAAAGTTATAGCAGGCGGCATTCAGATTCATTCTGTCATCATCGTTCCAAACCTCATCTTCCTTTTTTCCCATGCATTTTAAAAGTCTTTTATAGCTACCCTCCTTAGAAAAGCAGACAGCATAGCTGTGTGATACCTCATAAAAATCCAAAAACTCATAATACAGCCGGTTTTCCTTATCCTCTGACTTTTTGGGAACCCAGCGGGTAACAGTTGCAGGGATACTGTATGTTTTTAAATACTTCATAACGCTGACGCGTTTGTTTCCTTCCTGTACATAAAACTGATTCATAAATTCATAGACTACAATGGGATCGGTAATACCATCAGTAATCTGATGCTTGTATAACGCTGACCATTTTGCTCCAAACTCCGAAGCTTCGGGAAGAAGCGGCATAAAATTATGAGCAAACGCATTAGACCGCCCCTCTGTTTTTGTCCCAACAATTTTAGACAGCGGAATATCCATAATTCCAATATTTTCCACTGCTGCAACTTCCGTATAAGAAATCATTTCATCCAATACCGGAAGGTACGGATATTCTCCCTTAGTAATTGCGCTCCGGTAACTGCGTCGTCCCTGCTTTAACGCTGCTGCATATTCAACAGATGCCATGTTATGCCTCCTTTTTAATATAAAAGAATCTTAAATCAATCCTTTTTTCAAACAATAGTAATAAATTCCATCCTCGGCAGCATGTCCACACATATCATCCGCCACCGCTTTTAACTGCTCCGAACCATTTTCCATTGCCACACCCGTGCCCACGCTCTGCAGCATTTCAATGTCATTATTGCCATCGCCAAACCCAATTGCCTCTGCCTTGTCCAAATGATAATACGCAAGTACCTTCTCTATCGCTTTTCCTTTTCCTCCGTCTGCTGGAATGATATCTACCGCCCGGTCCCACCATGCAGTGATTTTTGCCTGCCGGATTCCTTTCATCATAGATACATACTCTGACTTTCGGCACCCCATCATTACCTGATAAATTTCTTCTTTCAGCAATCCTTCAAAATCCTCTGAAACTTCCACCTTAAGCCCTGCATATCCAAAATAATCCACCAAATCCTGATCAGCTCCATTCGCCGCTATCCGGTCTTTTGTTGCAATTGACACAGGTCTGCCAATGTTTGCTGCATTTTTAATAAGCTGCTTCACGTCTTGTACCGGAATGGGATTACTGAAAATTACCTTTTCGGAATTAAAACAATAGGAACCATTAAAAGTCAAAAACACATCAAAGTTGATTTTGGGAAACTGAGGCAGCGTAAGCGGTGCTCTGCCAGTGGCAAGACAGATCAGTATCCCCTTTTGCTTCAAGCGTGACAAGGTCTCTAATATTTTTTCAGAAATTACTTTTTTATTGATATCTATCAAAGTTCCGTCAATATCAAAAAATGCAATTTTTATTTCCTTCATTTTATTTTCTCTCTCAATCGTATCCGGAATTCAAAAAATGTTCGTAATTTATTATAGTAATAACCTTTTATGAAGTCAATTCATTCTGGATATAAATACATTGGACAGTTTCTCTAATTCTTTAAAAGAACTTGTCTAAATGATGCAACTTTGATACAAAAATGATGAAAATATGATGCAACTTTGATGAAATTATGATGCACTCGTATTGTAAATTAAGTATAACAGATCAGTCAAAAGTATTATATGCTGAACTGTCACTACACAAAAAAGCCCTTAAGGACTGAACTGATTGAATGGAGGCAACTAACAAATGAATAAGAAAAAATTTAGCCTGTATTTTTTAACTCTGTTACTTTTATTGACCATTCCAGTCTTACCTGCCCGCGCAGAAGAAAACAGTGAGGATGAGGACATAACTATGGCGCCTTACTTTCTGGTGGTAAGTGAAGATACTTCCGTTGACTGTTTTCCGCTAAAAGAAACAGATGTGACTACTAACATAACAGCATCCATCGCAGAGACATATGTTACACAAACCTACAAAAATGAAGGTGATTCTCCTATTAGTGCAAGCTATCTTTTCCCTGCTTCCACCAAGGTTTCGGTACATGGCATGACCATGCAGGCAGGTAATAATATTGTCACTGCAAAAATAAAAGAAAAGGAAGAAGCAAAGCAGGAATTTGCAGAGGCAAAAAGCGAAGGAAAAAGTGCATCTTTATTAGAGCAAAAACGTTCCAACGTATTTAATATGGATGTGGCAAATATCATGCCAGGTGATACCGTTATCATAAAACTGCATTATACGGAACTAATCAGCCCAGAAGAAGGAACCTATCAATTTGTATTTCCCACCGTTGCAGGCCCCCGTTATTCCGATCCTAATGATCAAACGGACAAGGATGCCAACGGATGGGTAGAAACACCTTATTTTGAAAGCGGCAGCACCATCACCAGTAAATACAATATTACGGTCAATCTCTCCTCCGGTGTTCCAATTACAAATTTAAGCAGTAAATCTCATGATATCAACATTGCATGGAACAACAATTCCTCTGCAAAAATTACCTTGTCTAATCCTGCTGATTATGCTGGCAACCGGGATTTTATTCTGGATTATAAGCTTACCGGAAAGCAAGTGGAAAGCGGTCTTGTGCTTGCAGAGGGAGAAAGTGAAAACTTCTTTATGCTGACCATACAGCCGCCGGAACGCTTTACCCCCGAAGAAATTCCTCCACGGGAATATATCTTTGTGCTGGATGTATCCGGCTCAATGAACGGTTATCCCCTAGATACCGCCAAAACGCTGATCAGAGATCTGGTCTCCAATTTAAAGGAGACAGACAAATTCAATTTAGTTTTGTTTTCCGGTTCATCAGAGCAGCTTTCGCCAGAATCCCTGACTGCCACCAAAGCAAACATTAGAAAGGCCATCGACCTGATTGATGAGCAGGAAGGCTATGGAGGCACCTCCCTTTCTCCCGCATTAGAAAGCGCTATTCATATTCCCACTGATCAAAATACTGCCCGAAGCATCATTGTAATTACGGATGGCTACATATCCGGTGAACAGAATGTATTTGACTTAATAAGTCAAAATCTTGGAACCACCAGCTTTTTCTCCTTTGGTATTGGTTCCTCTGTAAACCGCTATCTGGTAGATGGAATTGCATATGCGGGTGCCGGAGAATCCTTTGTAGTAACAAATGCTGAGGATGCATCCGAAACCGCCCAGCGCTTCCGCACCTACATACAGTCACCAATTCTAACAGATATTAAAGTATCTTATGATGGATTTGATGTTTATGATGTAGAGCCTGCTGCTCTGCCCACCTTATTTGCCCAGAAACCCATTGTCCTGTTTGGTAAATATAAAGGTGACGCAGAAGGTACCATTACCGTTACCGGCAAAACCGGAAACAAGGACTATTCCCAGAAAATAGCGGTTTCTGATATTAAAACTCTTACTGACAATGATGCCGTAAGTTATCTTTGGGCGCGCACAAGAGTAGAACGCCTTATGGATTATGGCTACAGCAAAGATAACCCGGAAGTAAAAGATGAAGTGACACAGCTTGGCCTTACCTACAGCATGATGACACCTTATACTTCGTTTATTGCAGTAATTGACACCATAAGAAACCCAGAAGGTGAAAGTGCTGACGTTAAACAATCCCAGCCCCTTCCTCTGGGCGTATCCAATCTTGCAGTAGGCGGCGGTTACAGAGCCTACTCAGAACCGGCAGATATCATACTGCTTCTTTCCATGATGTGCATTTTATTGACTGGTATGATCTACCGCCGCAAAAAGAAACCAACATTACCATAAAAAGGAAAAACAGGAGAAAGTGAAAATGTTTCGAAACCTTTTACAATTAAACCGGCAAAAGCTTTATGCATTCATAAAACATAACGGAATCTTTTATCTTACAGGCCTTCTCCTGCTTTTTGGCATGAAATATTTTTACAGCAGGGCAAATGTCAACCATCTTACCTGGATTCTCGCACCCACCGTATGGTGGGTGCAGACCCTAAGCGGCGTTCCCTTTCATTTTGTTCCTTATGAAGGATATGTAAATCACACATACCAGTTTGTGATTGCCGCTTCCTGCTCTGGAATGCAGTTTATGATCATCACCATAGCTACCTTGCTTTTCCCCTTCATTCCTAAAATAAACACAAAGCAAAAAAAAATCTGGTGGACAATTTTTATACTTCCGGTTTCCTATGCATTGACTATACTAGTTAATATTATTAGAATTTTTCTTTCACTATACCTCCCAGTCATTATAACCCAATGGATGATGCATTTTCATCAAAAAAGCCTTCCGGATGGCTTTTTAACCCCCGCAAGGCTTCATACAATAATCGGTTCATTTGTATATTTTACTTCTTTATTTTTTATTTACCATCTGACCGGGCTGCTCACAAGGCAGTCGTTTCATAAAATTCTGCCGCCGATGTTTTTTTATCTTGCCCTGGTGCTTGGCGTTCCTCTTCTAACCCAAAGCTGGCAGAAACAGGAAAAGCAATTTATGGAATATACCTTACTGGTAGTCTTTGTATGTCTGACCGTGATTTTCTTATACCAGATCTGGAGTTTGTTATGGAAAACTTTCTCCAAGCATTTCAGAAAATCCGGCAGGACAAAACCATATTTTTAAAACTGTTCGTCACCATTTCCGGGTACGGTCTAAATAGTAAATCCCCCAATTGCATTCCGATTTATTAGGATTACTCCCTTTCCAAGGCTCATCAAAGGCTTCAAAAATAAACCCGATGATCTGATCTTTTTCCAGCCATTCATTTAATTCCGTAATATATCGCTTTTGATTTTCCACACAGGCCTGCCCGGGAACCATAGCACTGTTTGTCTTAGTGGTCCATCCAACCTCTGTAAACAGCACCTGTTTGTCAGGAAACATAGCCTTTACTTCTTCATAATGCTTCTTATTCATGGCGACTGCCACATCCACCGTTTCCTTATAGTGCAGCGGATAACTGTGAACGCTGATGAAATCCAGATAATCACCCAGCTCTTTTAAATGAGGCCACTCAAATATCCCTTCACAAAAGGTAACTGGCTTATCCAAAGCTTCTTTAAAACGCTTAGCATGGGCAAGGAGTCTATCTGGTTTTACCATACGTGACCCCCAGACAGGTGTATTTTCATTTCCCACAGATACGGCAGCAACACATTCTTCAAACTCCTTTACAAGTAAAATCAGTTTTTCTACTTCATCATCATTTCTCTTTTTATTATTTTCCAGTTCTTCCTTCGTATACTCCTGCTTTACAAAAGGACAGTCTGGATTATTTACTTCCGGCTCCGAATCAATACCAATCATACATTTTAAAGGCAGCTTTTTCTCACGAATAATCTCCAGCGCCCTCCTTGCATGAAGGTTTGGATCATACATTCTGATATACTGATACCCTTCCTTTACCAAAATATCCAGATCTTCCTCAATCTGCTCCTTGGAAGGAGCCTGTGTTTTGGGACTCTGCCCCTGCCTGTAGCCGGAATAGCAGATTGCTTTTCCATAATTAAGAATATCCATTATTACACCTCCGCAGATAAATCTGTTAATTTATTATTTACTATAGCAGAAACCTTACCTGTTTTCAGTATTATATTTATAGAAAGCGTGTCGTAATTTTATCCAAACACTTAAAAAGCGGCAGCCGCTCTTAAGGCTAATACAGCATTACTTCTCTCACAAGGCTTTTAACTTACTTTGCAGCTTCTCCAGCAGCATTTATCTGTTCATTAACCAATTTACAACTATTCTAATCCACATTTTTCATTTATTTATACCCCTGCATACCGCGGATTGTGTCTGCGAAAGTTAACTTTCAAATTTAACTCCCATCTCATCACAATGCCCTTACTTCCGGATTTGAAACACCGCTGCTTTTTTCTCTAATTTATCAGCCACCAGGGAAAGACCGTCTATTTTTTCAGCCATTTCCTGAAGGAGCACTGTCACCTCATCAATAGATGCTGATGTTTCCTCAATACTTGCAGCGTTCTGCTGTGCCAGTATGGCAACATTCTGCACCTCGTGGGTAGCACTGGATCTGGAATCATTTAAAGAATCAATTTCTTCCATAATCTTTTCGATTCCTTCAAGAGACTTATTAATTCCTCCTTCCACCGTCTCAAATACCTGATTCGTCTCTGTCAGTTTATCTTCCTGAACCTGAATCATTTCCTGCACTTCTTCCATTGTACTTACTGAATTATCGGAGTTACTTTTTAGCTGTGCAAGCACTTCCCTGATTTTTACTGCTGATGAGTTGCATTCTTCAGCTAATTTCCTGATTTGTTCTGCCACTACTGCAAACCCCTTACCCATTTCACCAGCACGTGCTGCTTCAATGCTGGCATTCAAAGACAACATATTTGTCTGGGAAGCAATTGAAGTAATTACCTCTGTCATCTCGCTGATCTTTTCTACAGAAATGTGCGTTTCATTGGTTTGGCGGTAAATATTGTCCACTGACCCCTTTACATGCTTCATGCTGTCATTTAATTCTTTCAAAACATCTTTTGCACTTCCTGCTGCTTTTGCTATCACCTGAGAAGTATCGGAAAACTCCTGCATTCTTTCATTTGTTTCATCTATAATCCTGCCAATTGTATTAACACTGTTTTCAGCTTCCAATGCTCCCTGTGCCTGCGTTGATGTAGCCGCTGCCACCTCCTCCGCCGCCGCATTAATCTGTTCTGCCGACTCAAATGCCTTGTGCGCATTTTTATTGCAGATAGCAGTTGTCTCTTCCAGCTCATGGGACTGGATTTGGATTTCAGTTACCACAGAGGTAAAATTATTGTCCAACTGCTTTACCCCCCGGCACATATCCCCGATTTCATCCTTACGTTCCATCAATTTTTTCGGTGCTTCTATTCCCAATTGCCCTTTACTCATCTGTTCAACATACAGAATTGCTTTCTTAATTGAGGAAGCAATACTATTGGCGCCTAGCATTGATGTTATACTCACTATAATAAACACCACAAGTACCGTAAGCAGCATATTCATAAGTACCTTTTGAACCGCTGCTTCAACACTCTTATATTCCCTTCCCATAAATATCATGCCAACAGGTGTCTTTGTTCCTGGCTGATAAAGCGGAATATATGAGCACATATAGCGTTTTCCAAAAATTTCTGTCTGATTATTATGATAATTCTGTCCTTTATTTAATACCTGGCTGCTGACAGTTTGAGATGCCTTGGTACCGATCTGACGTTTTCCATTTGCATCTTTTAACGTTGTTAAGACACGTTCATCACCATAAAATACCGTAACTTCAAAACCGGTTTCCTCATGTATGGAATCCACCAGCTCCGTACACGCGGAAATGTTTATGCTTTCTCCCTTCCACATCTGTCCTGCCTCATCCAGATAATATTCCCCCTCTCCCATAGAATCAAATAACTCCCTGAGGGTTTGGGCTGTAGCCAATATTCCCTCAAATGTCTGATTTTCCATCCCCTGCGTAATCTGAGCAGACGCTACCAGATAAGTCAGTCCCGCCATACACAGTACAGGCAGCAATGCCATAACTATCAATCTTAAACGTAACTTCAATCTTATCCCCTTCCTTCCTCATAAGCATTTTGCACAAAAAATATGCTTTTCTTTGCTATTATTAGTACCATTTTACCATATTTCTTACGATTTTCCAAGTGATAAAACAGTTATAAAACGCTTTCTCTGAACTTTTTTATTTCCTCTAAATACTTCTGTCCCAGTTTACTGACCGCTGTTCCTTTACGCTTTAAATACCCTATGGTCATAACCTCATCCGATTTCAATTTAACTGCACAATAATCAGAACCATTCAGGGATTCACAGATAATACCGGAGCATAACGTATACCCATTAAGGCCCACCATCAAATTCAGCAGAGTTGCTCTGTCATTTGCCTTGATTAACTGTTTATATGCATAGGTACTCAATACTTCCTCTGCAAAATAGAAGGAATTATTAGCTCCCTGTTCAAAGGAAAGGCAAGGGTATTCATCCAGTTCCTCAAGGCTGACCTGGTCTTTTTGTGCCAAAGGATGCCTTTTCCACATATAAGCATAGATTCCGCATTGTAGAATTTCATGAAATTCCAAATTAGATTCCTGAAAAAGCTTGGTCAATACTGCCCTGTTAAAATCATTCAGGTAAAGAATTCCTATTTCACTTCTGAAATTCTTCACGTCCTCAATCACTTCATAGGTTTTTGTTTCATGTACCGCAAACTCATATTCGTCCATCCCAAACTGCTTCACCATTTCTACAAATGCCTTAACCGCAAAGGTATAATGCTGCATAGAAACACTAAAACGTTTTTTGCTGTTTTTCTTTTCTATATAGCGGTCCTCCA
>ERZ808044.1658-NODE-1658-length-11008-cov-3.594090_pt1 | contig 11008 bp, 9 predicted proteins | sample MGYA00380195_ERZ808044 | MGnify/ENA primary metagenome ERZ808044 (study PRJEB31490, sample SAMN06133423) | mouse gut metagenome | isolation source: Z7_2 | host: mice | place: China: Chengdu | collected 2015-05 ...
AAGCTTATGTGGAAAATTATAATCGAAAAGAGGAAAAGGTACGTCTTAAAATTGAGCATACTTATCGTGTCAGTGAATTGTGTGAAAGCATTGCCTGTTCCTTAAAGCTTAGCAGTGAGGATACGCTTTTGGCGTGGCTTCTTGGGATGCTGCATGATGTAGGCAGGTTTGAACAGATTAGAAATTATGGAACTTTTATAGATCATGAGTCTATCGACCATGCCCGGTATGGTGCAGAACTTCTTTTTGACAAGGGAAAAATCCGGGATTATATAGAAGATGATTCAGAAGATGAACTTTTAAGGGTGGCAGTGACATATCACAGTGCATACCGGCTGCCGGAGGAGCTTACCGAACGGGTAAAAATGTTCTGCCAGATTTTAAGAGATGCGGACAAAATTGATATATTGAAGGTAAATGTTGATTTCCCGTTAGAGGAAATTTACAACGTAACCAGCAGGGAACTTTATTCCTGTGAGATAACAGACAAGGTGATGGAAGCCTTTGAGGAAGGACATACAGTTTTAAAATGTCTTAGAAAAACGCCGGCAGATCATGTGGTAAGTCTTATTTCACTGATTTATGAGATTGTATATCCAAGAAGCCTTTTTTTGGCATATCATCAGGGATATATTGAAAAAGTGATGGATTTTAAGTCCGAAAATCCAAAAACAAAAGAACAGTTTGCACGGATTCGTAAAGTAATGGGAGAATATCTGGAAGGAAAGAAGATTATGTCCAAGGAGTATCAGAATTATATATTTGACCTGTATGGAACGTTAGTGGATATACATACCAATGAAGATAAGGCATCTTTGTGGAAGAATCTGGCATGTATTTTTTCCATGACGGGAGCAGTTTATGAGGGGTCTGAACTGAAAAAAGCTTATAAGCAGGCTGTAAAAGAAGAACTGTGCACATTGCTGCCCCGGATGCAGAAAAAACTTTCAGATGAATCTCTTACAGGGGAAGAGGTGGAAGTTCTGCTTGAAAATGTATTCTATAAGCTTTTAGAAGCAAAAAAAGTGAAAGCTGACCAGGAAAGGATAAGCCAGACTGGAATCATATTCAGAAGCCTTTCCATGAGCTATATAAGATTATATGAAGGTGTCCTGGAACTGCTTTCAAGGCTTAAGAAAGCAGGAAAAAAAGTATATCTTTTGTCAAATGCCCAGAGGGTTTTTACAGAGCCGGAAATGAGAATGCTGGGGATTTATGATCAGTTTGATGGTGTTTTATATTCTTCTGATGCTGGAGTCAAAAAACCTTCTTTTCATTTTTATGAGCAATTGTTTCAAAAGTATGGTTTAAAGAAAGAAGAGTCAGTGATGATTGGAAATGAGTATCAGGCAGATATTTTAGGATCAGAAAAATATGGGATAGACAGTATGTATGTTTTTACGCAGCAGTCGGGAGAAGAACCAATACACCTGCCGGACTGCTGTCGGAAAATAAAAAATATAAGTGAAGTTTTTGAATAGAGTCCTGTTTATGGTACACAGCATTTTTTATACTAAGAGTGAAAGATAAATCTTTCACTCTTAATTTTATGAGCAATGAGAAAAATAGTCATGTTTCCATGAATATTTGACAAATGCCGCTTTTTCAGTTTATGAAAGGAATGAGAAAAGTATGAAAAATGAGAAGAAAAATACCACAGCAGGAATAATGACAGCTCTGTTAGCGCTTACAACAGCATTCAGTATTTTAGGCGTAGTACACAGCCGGAATAAGGAAAGCAGTACTGATATGGAACAGTATTACTATGCGGCCAGGCAGGAATATATGCAGGAAATCAGAGATTATCTGGAAGAAAAGGGGTATGCGGACAGTGGGATTACCATGAACTATGTGACTGATGGGGATGGCAATGTGGAGTACACAGTGACGATTCATCACAGAAAGATTGATAAGCTGGATGAGGAAGAAAAAACCCATTTGGCTGAAGAATGTAAAGGATTAAAGACATGCGCAGATCCATACTTTTTTTCTGTTGTATTTCTGTAAAAGAAGAATGACAATGGTCAGAACTGGGATTATAATTGATATAGCTATAAAGAACTGTTGAAAATCAGTGAAAATGAAATCTGCATTAAAGAAGATGCAAAAAAGAATTGGAGGATGCTATGTCAAATATTCCATTACAGGGACAGATATTCAGACATTTTAAAGGAAATCTTTATCGTATAATTACTATGGCGCGTCACAGTGAAACAGGAGAAGAACTGGTAATTTATCAGGCACTTTATGGGGAATATCAGGTGTATGCAAGGCCCCTTTCCATGTTTATGGAAAAGCTGGACAAAGAAAAATATCCAGATGCAGGGCAGGAGATGCGGTTCGAACTACAGAAAAATGTGATAGAGCCTGTTGCAGAGCAAAAAGTGACTCTGATGAAGGAGTCGGAGGATGTCTCTGCTTTAAAGGAAGAAGAGATACAGCAGGATATAGATGAAGCTGAAGAAGAATTAAATATTGATCCGCTGGTGCTGGAATTTTTAGATGCCGGGTCTTATGAGGAGAGGATTAACATACTTGCGGCATTACATCATCGCATTACCAATGATATGATTAATATTATGTCGGTGGCGATAGATGTTAAGGTTGAGGAGGGAGAAATAGAAGATCGGTTTGATCAGCTTCGCACATGCCTTCTTACCTTGGAAAAGTATGAATGTAACCGTCTGAAATAGGGATACGCTTCTTTCCCGGCAGAAAGCAGGATTTGCTTTTTTGCTTCAATCAGCAGATGCGGGGGAAGGAGTATCATATGGCATATGAATTAGAAAACAGGCTGGTAATAGGAGTTTCATCCAGAGCATTATTTGATCTGACGGCAGAAAATGAAATTTTTTGCTCTCAGGGTGTGGAGGCATATTGTGCTTACCAGGTAGAACACGAAAAAGATCTTTTAGCCCCTGGAAATGGATACCGGCTGATAGAAGCTTTGCTTAATATTAATAAAATACCAGGGCAGGAAGGACGAGTGGAGGTTATTATTATGTCTCACAACAGCCCTGACACCTCCTTGCGGGTATTTAATTCCATAGCGCATTATGGACTGGATATTTCAAGAGCAGTGCTTGCCAGCGGGGCTTCCCTTGCACCTTATCTTGAGGCGTTTCATACAGATTTGTATCTTTCAGCAGATGAAAAGGATGTGCAGGCAGCCATTGACTGTGGAATTGCCGCAGGAATTATCTGCTGTGATGAGATCAGATCGTATCAGGAAGGAAAAGAAATTTCACAGATCAGGATTGCTTTTGACGGAGATGCTGTATTATTTTCAGATGAATCGGAGCAGATCTTCCGGGAGCAGGGATTGGAAGCGTTTGAAGAAAATGAAAGGCTGCAGGCAGATAATCCTTTAAAACAGGGGCCTTTTGCAAAATTTTTAAAAACTATTTCCGATATTCAAAGGGAATTTTCACCGGAGCAGGCACCAATAAGAACCGCACTGGTAACTTCCAGAAGTGCGCCTGCCCATGAACGTGTGATTCGTACCCTGCGGGCATGGAATGTGAGAATTGACGAGGCGTTTTTCTTAGGCGGTATCACCAAACGGGATGTATTAAAAGCTTTTGGCGCTCACATCTTTTTTGATGATCAGGCAGTGCATACCACTCCAGCCTCCCAGGTAGTGCCAGCGGCGAGGGTGCCTTATAAGCAGCAGGATAAGGCAGAACATAAGCGTGATCCATAATTGTGGCGGCATTGAGCCGGAAAGAGGTGTTCTGGTAAGTATGTCTGATGGCAGACACAGTAGAATGTCTCGGAATGGAGAAATTGTAAAATGAAATATGAACACATAGAGGAGGGGCGGTTTATCAGCCGCCCTAACAGGTTTATTGCGTATGTTGAGATTGATGGACGAAGGGAAAAGGTGCATGTGAAAAATACTGGCCGATGCCGGGAACTTTTGACAGATCATGCAGTAGTTTACCTTAATAAAAGTATGAACTCCAATAGAAGTACAGCTTACGATCTGGTAGCGGTTAAAAAGGGGAGCCGTATAATAAATATGGATTCAGGAGCGCCAAACAAAGTAGTCAAGGAGTGGATTTTGGCAGGGGGACTGACAGAGGGTATTTCTTTGTTAAGGCCGGAAACAAAATTTCAAAATTCCAGATTTGATTTTTATGCAGAGACAGCAGAGAAAAAGCTGTTTATAGAAGTAAAAGGCGTAACCTTAGAGCGGCAGGGTGTGGTATTGTTTCCTGATGCACCTTCCCAAAGGGCAGTGAAACATGTGAATGAATTGATAGAGGCAGTGCAGCAGGGATTTGAGACATATGTTATTTTGGTGATTCAAATGGAAAATGTTAACTATTTTGTTCCAAACCGGGAAACACAGCCGGAATTTGCAGATGCACTTTTAAGGGCAAGGCAGGCAGGAGTTCATATACTTGCTTATGATTGTAAGGTGACTTCGGATACTATGAAGCTCCATGCACCGGTTCCGGTCAGGCTTTCTAAGCTGGAAGCAGCAGCACTGCCGCTATTGGACTGGTATCGGAAAAATAAAAGAATTCTTCCCTGGCGGGAGGATGCAGCTCCATACCATGTATGGGTATCTGAAATTATGCTGCAGCAGACCAGAGTGGAAGCAGTCAAAGGGTATTACGAACGATTCATGGCAGTGTTGCCTGATATTGCCCATCTGGCAGCAGTGGAGGAGGAAGATCTTTTAAAGTTGTGGGAAGGATTGGGATATTACAATCGTGCCAGAAATTTAAAGAAAGCGGCCCAGATCATTATGGAGGAGCATGGGGGAATTATGCCGCGGAAGTACAAGCAGCTATTGGAACTTCCGGGTATAGGCAGCTATACGGCGGGAGCTGTTAGTTCTATTGCTTATGGAGAAAGAGAACCGGCGGTGGATGGAAATGTGCTTCGCGTGCTGGCAAGACTAAATGGAGATTCCAGGGATATCAGTGAGCAGTCAGTCCGCTGTCAGGTAGAGGAGGAAGTGCGTCTTGGTATGCCTTATGAAACGCCGGGAGATTTTAATCAGGCGCTTATGGAACTAGGAGCAGTAGTATGCATTCCCAATGGAAAGCCGGATTGTGGACAGTGTCCTTGGGAGCTTTTGTGTGAGGCGCATTTACAGGGAAAAGAATTGGAATTTCCATATAAAACACCAAAAAAGCCAAGAACCATTGAAAAAAAGACCGTTCTCATTATTCTGGATGAAAATAAAACAGCGTTGAAAAAACGTCCAGATCATGGACTGCTTGCTGGTATGTATGAGTTCCCCTGTCTTGAAGGGCATTTGACAGATGAGCAGGTTTTAAAATATCTGAAAGGGGAAGGGCTTTCTGTTTTAAAAATAGACGCATTAAGTTCCAGCAAACATATTTTTACGCATAAGGAGTGGCATATGATTGGCTATGCAGTCAGAGTAGATGAACTTGCAAAAAAGAAGGTTGAAAGTGAAATTATATTTGCAAAAATCGGGGAAATTAAGGAAAAATATCCGATTCCGTCTGCATATAAAGCATATATTAAGCCACTCATAGGATTTTTATAAGAAAACTTTAATTTGATTCTGGAAGTAAAAAATAGTATGATATCGGTGTAGCGCATGAAAGTATATTGAAATGGAGTATTACTATGAAACTTTTATCATTTACAGTACCATGCTATAATTCAGCAAAATATATGAGAAAATGTATTGATTCCCTTTTAAAGGGCGGCGAAGATGTGGAAATCATAATTGTGAATGATGGTTCTACTGATGAAACTGCTGCAATTGCAGATGAATATGCAGAAAATTATCCTTCTGTCGTAAAAGCAATTCATAAAGAAAACGGCGGACATGGATCGGCAGTAAATGCAGGAGTCGAGAGGGCATCCGGCTTATATTTCAAAGTGGTGGACAGTGATGACTGGGTAAAAGAGGAAGCCTATATGCAGATTCTTGAGACCTTAAGAAATCTTGCAGGCGGAGAAAAAGTGCTGGATATGCTTGTCAGCAATTTTGTCTATGAAAAAATTGGAGAAAACAGGCATAAGGTAATGCGGTATAAGCATGCCCTGCCACAGAATGAAATGTTTACCTGGCAGGATGTCAGGCACTTTCGCAAAGGGCAATATATATTAATGCATTCGGTAATTTTCCGTACCAAACTGCTTAGGGAGTGTGGTTTAAAACTGCCGGAACATACATTTTATGTTGATAACTTATATGTATTTGAACCGCTTCCTTATGTAAGAAATATGTATTATTTGGATGTTAATTTTTACCGTTATTATATTGGCAGGGCGGATCAGTCAGTGAATGAAGATATTATGATTGGCAGAATAGATCAGCAGATTAGAGTAAACAAACTGATGATTGACTATATGACTGAGAGAAAAAATCAGATTGCAGGAAATAAAAAACTTTATCATTATATGGTAAGCTATCTGGATATTATTACAACAGTTTCCTCCATATTGCTAATTCGTTCGGAAACAGAAGAAAATTTGGAAAAGAAAAAAGAACTATGGGAATACTTGAAGAAGAAGGACTGGTTTTTATATAGAAAACTCCGCTATGGTCTTTTAGGTTCCTGCATGAACCTTCCAGGCAGAGGAGGAAGAAAGATTTCCGTAGAAGGCTACAAAATCTGCCGTCGTTTTTTTAACTTTAACTAACAGTTCAGCCATGAAAAAAACAGTACAATGCGCGTGGGTGCTTGCACACAAAGCGCATTGTACTGTTTTTTTCATGAGCGGAGCGCCCATTAATGAATAAAAGACAAGCCGCGAAGCGGCGACGGATGCGGAGCAGCCGCTTTTATGAATTAATGAGTGCTGAACTGTTATAATTAAACTAAAATTTTCCCTCAAGCTCTGCGCAGCCTGCGGCGTTTTGTTTCCGTGCGGTGAGAGCGGTAAGACGAAACAACGTCAGCCTGATAAACGATCACATACATAACAGCAGATAATATAAAAGCAGTAAGCACATCAAACATAGAGTGCTGCTTGATAAACATCGTAGATAAAATGATGGATACGCATAAGATAAAAGAGCCAGTGCGTATTGCTTTATTTTGAGCCAGCCGCTCATTGTGTATTACCGCCAAATGAGCACCAATAGAGTTATATACATGTATGCTGGGCCATAAATTAGTAGGAGTATCAGCTTTATAAAGATGAATTACCATCCGGGTAAAAACATTGTCTCTTGGCATAACATAGGGACGAAGATGATGTCCGTTGGGCCAGAGCGTTGAAATAATCAGGAAAATGGTCATTCCTGTAAAAAGAAATGTACAGCACTTATAATACTCCTGCTTATTTTTAAAGAAACAGTAAAAAACTATCGTTGATACATATACAAACCAAAGGAAATAAGGAATTACAAACACTTCACAAAAGGGAATAGCATCATCAATCTTCATATGAATGATCTGTGACGGGTGGATTACGGTTTTTTCCAGATAAATAAACCAGGTGCAGTAAATGATTGCATAAATAATAAGCGGTATAGCATGTTTATACCTTTCGTAAAAAATTTTCATAATGAATTCTCCTATTACTTTACACACAATATAATATCCGCATACTGCGGGGATATTTGGGTAGATATAAAACTACAAAAGGAAATACAGCTTATGCTGCGCATTTGTTATAGTGATAGAGCTGCTTTTTCTGGTAACTTCGCCGTCTGTATGTACCCATAATGGGGCGGAGGTCTCCAGATGAATTCTGTGGGCGGTATAATGGTCAATTCCGCGGAAGAAATAGTGCTTTCCAAAGAAAGCAGTGGGAAGGGCCATTAAAATCAGCCATTTGGGAATATTACCTACAACACATATGTCTGTAAGTCCATCATAGGCACTCGCACCAGGACAAAATTTAAAACCGCCGCCTTCAAACTGATGAATCATGCAAGCCACAAATAAGAATTTTGGCAGGTAAATTGGCGGAGCATCATCAAAGGTGATTTTGCAGGTGATTTTTTTTGCTTTAATTAACTGTTTTAATGCAATGCTTAAGTAAGTTAATTTTCCCAGTCCGATTTTATTTAAAATATTTTTAAATTTTGAAGCAAGCGCTTCTTCACAGACCGCTGCATCAAACCCAATTCCACAGCTTACTGCAAAAAGCCGGGAATTAGAAGTTCCATCACTATACTGCCTGGAAAGCTCCTTGGAATATTTATCATAAGTAAGCAGTCCCAAATCTAAAGCAGAGGGTGTATGGCAGGATAAAATCGCTTCAAGTATTTTGACCGGATCTTTAGGAAGGCGTAAATCTCTTGCCAGATCATTGCTGGAACCAGTAGGAATATATCCAAGATAAACACACTCAAAATCAGTAATTCCCTGAAGCGCTTCATTTAAGGTGCCATCTCCGCCAAGGATAATCAGCTTTAAAATTTCTTCTGGTTCATTGCCTGCCAAAGAAGCGGAAAGCTTCCGTACAAGTCTGCTGACATGTCCGATTTCTTTAGAAAAAAATAATTTGTATTCAATTTTCTTTTCAATAAGAACTGGTTCTAAGACAGACCAGATCTTTAAGCCTTTTCCTGATTTTGAAGCTGGATTTACAATAATATAGTACATTTTTTTGCCCCTCTGAAATCTTTTCATATTTTAGCAGTATTTTTCTATATAGTAAAGTTTTTTTCCTATAATTCCATAAATCTTAAGGAATATTTAGGATATTTTCTTCAGCATTGTCCTAAAAAATAAAAAGGAATGGTTTTTTTTCGGGACAGTTCATGGTATAATGAGCGTTAATTGATGTTTTTAAATGTCGGGGCTGAAAATAAATTCAGCGTATTTGTATAAGCAGGCTGTTGTATGTGCAAATGGATAGTATGAAAAATTAATTTTCACACTTTGTATTTGAACAGTATCGCAAGCAATGCCTGCGATATGCATGGGATTAAGATGTATATTTATATATAACAAAGAGGAGGAAGATTTATGTATTCTTTTGACGAAGTGAAAAATGTTGATCCGGAGATTGCGCAGGCCATCTTAGATGAGCAGGAGAGACAAAACAGCCATATTGAACTGATTGCATCCGAAAACTGGGTAAGCAAGGCAGTTATGGCGGCAATGGGAAGTCCTTTAACCAACAAATATGCGGAAGGATATCCTGGAAAGCGTTACTATGGCGGGTGTCAGTGTGTTGATGTAGTGGAAAATCTTGCAATTGACAGGGCAAAACAGCTTTTTGGGTGTGACTATGCAAATGTACAGCCCCATTCAGGTGCTCAGGCAAATTTGGCAGTACAGTTTGCTGTTTGTAATCCGGGCGATACCATTATGGGAATGAATCTGGATCATGGCGGACATTTAACACATGGAAGTCCAGTGAATATTTCAGGTAAATATTTTAAGATTGTACCTTATGGGGTAAATGATGACGGTTTTATAGACTATGACAAGTTAAGGGAAACTGCGTTAGAATGCAGGCCAAAAATGATTATAGCAGGGGCATCCGCATATGCCAGAACAATAGATTTTAAGAAATTCAGGGAAGTGGCTGATGAGGCAGGTGCTGTACTGATGGTAGATATGGCACATATTGCAGGCCTTGTGGCAGCAGGATTTCATCCTAGTCCCATACCTTATGCAGATGTGGTAACTACTACTACCCATAAAACTTTAAGAGGACCAAGAGGCGGGCTGATTCTTGCTAATAAGGAAGCAGCGGATAAATATAATTTTAATAAAGCCATATTCCCCGGCATTCAGGGAGGGCCGCTGATGCATGTGATTGCTGCAAAGGCAGTCTGCTTTAAGGAGGCTTTGTCAGATAACTTTAAAGTATACCAAAAAGCGATTATTGATAATGCGCAGGCGCTTTGTAAAGGATTGCTGAACAGAGAGATTAAGATTGTGTCAGGCGGTACGGATAATCACCTGATGCTGGTAGATCTGACTCCCTATGACCTGACAGGTAAGGCGGTTGAGAAGATGCTGGACGAAGCTCATATTACGGCAAACAAAAATACAATTCCAAATGATCCAAAATCTCCTTTTGTAACCAGCGGCGTTCGTTTGGGCACTCCTGCAGTTACATCCAGAGGTATGAATACCCAGGATATGGATCAGATTGCGGAGGCAATTTCACTGATTATAAAGGGCGGCGAAGAAAAAATTCCTAAAGCAAGGGAGATTGTTCAAAAGCTAACGGACAAATATCCATTAATTTAACCAAAAACTGCACAGGGCAGGCCCCTGTGCAGTTTTTAACAGTAATAAGAATGACTGGCAAAGCATGACATCCGTTAATTAGTATCCTAATTCCTGTGCAACAAAAAATATTTTAATTCTTCCGGGGATACCGCTTCTTCTGGTGATAACGGTATGGTTACACATACAATCATCAGACAGACAACTGCTGCATCTTCCCGTATCAAAACAGGGAGTGTGCTTTTTCAGCCGCTTGGCATTGGCAGGTGCTGCAATGTTACATACCCTTGCGTAGCCTGATTCTATATCAGAAACTAACTTATTCATACCAACGACCATAATCACATACTTTGGGCCGTGAATCAGACAGGCAACGCGGTTCCCATTTCCATCAATATTGATCAGTTCGCCATCAAGTGTAATCGCGTTTGTACTCATCAGATAATAATCGGAGAGCACTGCTTTTGCATATAGAGATCTGTCTTCTTCGGGAGATTTTGCACTCATTCTGTCAATTAAAGTGAACCCTCCGGATTTCACAGCATCCATCAGGCCGCATTCTTTAATTGATTCACTGCCGCCCCAGCTTACGACGGAGCCATTTTCCATCATTTGAATAATTGCTTTTACACATGAATCACAGTCCTCAAAAAAATATCCTTCCATATTTCTTAAAGAAATCTTTTTGATAATACCTTCCACAGCAGTTTGAAAGGCAAGTTGTTTTGGCGTCATGAAAGTCCTCCTTTTATGTAGATAAATTTATATATTTTATAGATATTATAAAGCAGGTAGGAAAAATGAATCAATATTTTTCAACAGATAAAATAAGAAAATATGGAATATAATGTAAATTTTTCAGATAAATT
>ERZ808044.1664-NODE-1664-length-10983-cov-4.688428_pt1 | contig 10983 bp, 8 predicted proteins | sample MGYA00380195_ERZ808044 | MGnify/ENA primary metagenome ERZ808044 (study PRJEB31490, sample SAMN06133423) | mouse gut metagenome | isolation source: Z7_2 | host: mice | place: China: Chengdu | collected 2015-05 ...
CGACATGGCAAGATGCCATCATGAAAATTGGAATGGAAGCGGATACCCGGAAGGATTAAAAGGGGATGAAATTCCTCTTGCAGCACAAATTGTTTCCATGATGGACCGGTATTGTACATTGACCGGAAAAAAAGCGTATTCCAGAGAAGAAGCACTGGAGATTATGAGAGGGGAAACTGGTATAAAATTTAATCCGGATATTTATAAAGTTTGTAATAAAATATCAAGGCAATTTTGTTAAGCGGGAAATTTCATTTATGTGACAGGAGGAAGGAAAGTTGATTACAGATGAAGAATTTATGAGAATCTCAGCTTATATGAAGCAGCACTATGGCATTGATTTAAGCCAGAAGAAGGTTATTATAAATGGCCGATTGGAAAATTACCTGAAAAAAAAGGGGTGGAAGAATTTCCATGAATTTATGGATGCGGTAGAAAGTGATAAAAGCGGCAATGAAGAAAAAATGCTGGTTAATTTTCTGACTACTAATCATACATATTTTATGAGGGAATTTGAACATTTTGAATTTTTTAAGAATCAGGTTCTGCCCTGGCTTAAGGTTAGGGAAAACAGAAGCAAAGATCTGCGTATATGGTGCGGCGCTGCATCCACCGGAGAAGAGCCTTATATGATCGCAATGGTGCTGGCGGACTTTTTTGGACTGGAGCGGAACCAGTGGGATACGAAAGTGCTTGCAACAGATATTTCAACAAAGGTGCTTCAGCAGGCAATTGCCGGTATTTATTCTCAGGATCAGCTGAATAAGCTGCCGGAACAGTGGAAAAGACATTTCTTTAAATCAATTAACGGAGGGATGCAGTATCAGGTAAAAGACGAGCTGAAAAAAGAAGTGATTTTCCGACAGTTTAATTTAATGGATCCTTTTCCGTTTAAAAAGAGGATGCATACTATATTTTTACGCAACGTTATGATATATTTTGATGAAAAGACCAAACAGGAGTTAGTGCAAAAGGTTTATGATGCTTTAGAGCCGGGAGGATATTTATTTATAGGAACCACAGAAACCCTTGACAGAAGCAGCACACCTTTTAAGATTATTCAACCGTCTATTTTTAGAAAAGGGGAGGGAAAGTAGGTAAGGTATGAGACCGATCAAAGTTTTAGTAGTAGAAGATTCTATTGTATTCAGAGAACTGCTGGTTCAGAATCTGAACAAAGATCCGGCAATACAGGTAGTGGGGACTGCAAGAGATCCTTTTGAAGCAAGGGATGCAATATTAAGTTTGAAGCCGGATGTTATGACTCTGGATGTAGAGCTTCCCAGAATGAGCGGAATTGAATTTCTGCGGAAGCTGATGCCTCAATATCCGCTTCCGGTAGTAGTAATCAGTTCTTTGAGTGAAAAAGTGTTTGATGCAATGAATGCGGGTGCTGTGGACTTTGTAGCAAAGCCGGCTGTGTCAAGCCGTGCGCAATTGGAAGATTTCATTAGAAATGAGCTTTTGGTGAAGATCAAAATTGCTTCCACTGCCAAGATCAGCAACATTAAGAAAGTGATCATGGAGCAGGAGCAGCAGCATTTAAATGTAAAAGCAAATAATCTTATTGTAGCAATTGGCGCTTCCACAGGAGGAACGGAGGCAATTTTTGAGGTTGCCAAGGAATTTGGAACGGATATCCCCGGGGTAGTGGTGGTGCAGCATATGCCGCCCGGGTTTACCGCTATGTACGCAAAAAGGCTGAATGATCAATGCCGCATTCAAGTAAAGGAAGCGGAAACAGGCGACCGGGTTCTGCCGGGACATATGCTGATCGCACCGGGAGGTGACAGGCATATGAAGCTTGTAAAGGTAAACGGAGTTTATCAGGTAGAATGTAAAGCAGCGCCTAAGGTAAACGGTCATTGCCCGTCAGTGGAGGTATTGTTTGATTCTGTTGCAAAGGTTGCAGGGCCAAATGCAGTGGGAATTATTTTAACTGGTATGGGTGGTGATGGCGCAAAGGGGCTTTTGGCCATGAGAAAAGCCGGCGCCAGAACAATCGGACAGGATGAATCTACCTGTGTGGTATATGGAATGCCTAAGGTTGCTTATGATATTGGTGCAGTGGAATTTCAGGAAAAGCTGTCTGACATTGCAAAAAGAACATATGGAGTATTAAATAAAATGTAAAGGAGAAGGGATATGAAGATTCTATTGGCAGAAGATGATTTTGCTACAAGAAAATTTATGGTAAGTTTCCTGTCAAAGTACGGAGAGTGCGATGTAACTGTAGACGGAATGGAAGCAGTGGATGCATTTATGATGGCGCTTGAGGACGGAGAGCCCTACGACCTGGTGTGCCTTGACATTATGATGCCGGTGATGGACGGCTACCAGGCGCTTATGGGAATCCGCAACCTGGAGAAGGAGAGGAATATACCGGAAGAGAAGTCAGTAAAGGTGATCATGACCACAGCCTTAAATGAAGAAAGAAACGTAAAGATGGCATTCGAGCTGGGATGCACGATCTATTCGGGCAAGCCCATCGACCAGGAGAGGTTTGAGCAGGCATTAAGAAAGCTGGAGCTGATCTGACAAAAAGCAGCAGCAGCGTGCAGGGAAGGAGAAGGAAAATGCCCGGGCTGGACGGGGAGAGAGAGAAAGAAGCCTGTAAGGAAAGAGGCATGAGATAAAAATACGCAGAAAGGAGAAGGAAATGGCTGAAGAATTTAGTACAGACGGGATGCTGGACATATACCTGTTTGAGAACGAACAGCTGCTGGAGCAGCTCCAGGACAGGGTGCTGGAACAGAAGGATGCAGACTGTTTTGATGAGGACAGCATAAACGAGATTTTCCGCACGATGCATACGATCAAGGGCTCGTCGGGAATTATGATGTTCGACAACATAACCGCTGTATCGCATAAGCTGGAAGACGTATTCTATTATTTAAGGGAATCGCATCCGGAAAATGTGCCGCACTTGGAGCTGGTAGAGCATGTGCTGGAGGTACAGGATTTCATTTCAGGAGAGATGGAGAAGATAAAGAACGGGGATGCGGCAGACGGGGATTCCAGCGGGCTCATAGCAGGACTGGACCAGTTTCTAGAGAAGATCAAGAACGGAGGAGAAGGCGGGGAAGAAAAGATGCCTGCCAACGTGCATGAGGAGCCGAAACAGTTCTACATAGCGCCGGTGGCAACCAGTGCGAGCCGGTTTTACAAGATATACATTACTTTTTATCCGGAAACGGAGATGGCGAACGTACACGCATACAAGACAGTGTATGCGCTTAAGGAGATAGCGGAGGACCTGCTGTATTCGCCGGAGGACATTATATCGGACGAGAAAAGCGCCGAGATCATAAAGGAAGAAGGCTTCAAGATCCTGCTGCAGGCCCAGTGCGGGGAAGAAGAGATCCGGAAGCTTGTGGGGATCGGCTACGATATCCAGAAGGTGGACATATTTGAATGCAAGGCGGAAGAATTCCTGCAGGGATTTGATTTTGGAGGAGGAGAGCCCCAGATCGACTTAGAATCCAGCGTGGAGGAGATCGAGACGCGGAGCAGGGAGAAGGAAGAGAGTGCCGGGGAGGCGCCGAAGGAAGAGGCAAAGAAGGCAGAGAAGCCGAAGATAGCGCCGGGAGACTTTGTCATCAAATCCAAGGAGCCCGGGAAGCAGAAGAAGCTGGCAAAGGATAAGCCGAAAACCGAGAAGGCGTCCTTTATCAGCGTGAACGTAAGCAAAATGGACCAGCTGATGGAGCTGATCGGAGAGCTGGTAATTTCGGAGTCGGTAGTGCTGCAGAATCCGGACCTGAAGGTGCCGGGGCTTAACCTGAACAGCTTCAACAAGGCAGCGGCGCAGCTTTCAAAGATATCCACAGACTTACAGAATGTGATCATGTCCATGAGGATGGTGCCGCTGACCAACACCTTCCAGAAGATGAACAGGATCGTGTTTGACGTATCGAGAAAGCTTGGGAAAGAGATAGAGTTTGAGATGGTGGGAGAGCACACGGAAGTGGATAAGAACATCATCGAGCACATATCGGATCCGCTGATGCACCTGGTAAGAAATGCAGTGGACCACGGAATCGAGACAAATGAAGAGAGAATGGAAAGCGGGAAGCCGGACAAAGGGAAGGTGACCATGTCGGCCCGGACGGAAGCAGGGAAGGTATGGATCAGCGTAGAGGACAACGGCAAGGGGCTTGACCGGGAGAAGATACTTTTGAAGGCAAGGAAGCAGGGGCTTCTGGACGAGAACAAGCCGGATTCAGCCTATACGGACAAGGAAGTGTACCAGTTCATCACGCTGCCGGGATTTTCCACCAATGAGCAGGTAACAGAGTACTCAGGAAGAGGAGTGGGAATGGACGTGGTAGTGCAGAACATCCAGCAGATCGGAGGGACGCTGGATATAGAGAGCAGGCCCGGATTTGGAAGCATAATGAGCCTTAAGATCCCGCTGACGCTGGCAATCATAGACGGGATCGTGATGGAGACAGGAAATTCCTCCTTTGTACTGGAGACAGGAGTAATCAAGGAATTCGTAAGGGTGAAGGAAGAAATGATGATCCATGAGCCGGACGGGGATGAATACATTATGATCCGGGGAGAATGCTACCCGGTGGTGCGGCTGGGCAGGTGGTACGGAATGACGGAGTACGAGGAATCGGTGGAGAACGGGGTAATGCTGATTCTGGAAGTGGAAGAAAAGAAAGTCTGCCTGTTTGTCGACAAGCTGATCGGGGAGCAGGAGATCGTGGTAAAACCGATCCCGTCCTATATAAAGAAGGTGAAAGGGCTGTCAGGCTGCACCCAGCTGGGAGACGGCAGCATAGCGCTGATCCTGGATGCTGCCGGATTAGTAGAATAGAAAGAGGGAAAGGAAGGGAGAAATAAATGGACGAAACAAGCATGAGCAAGCAGGCCCATGAAGGGCAGGCGGACATGAGTGAACGGGACGCCCAGATGGGGATGTACATGACGTTCAAATCGGGGAACGAATACTTTGGCCTGAAGATACAGTATGTAAGCGAAATCATCCAGTTCCAGACGATCACGGCGATACCGGAGACGGAGGACTACATCAAGGGCCTGATCAACTTAAGGGGGAAGGTAATTCCCGTAATAGACGTGAGGCTGCGGTTCAAGCAGCAGCCCTTCGAGTATAATGACCGGACCTGCATCATAGTAATCAATGTAAAGTCGATGCTGGTGGGGCTTATCGTGGAGAAGATAGCCGAGGTAGTGGACATCAAGGAGGAAAACATCCTGCCGCCGCCGAAGATTGGAAGAAATGACAAGACGCATAACAAATATGTATATGGAATAGGGAAAGTAGGGGATTCGGTGAAGCTGCTGCTGGATCCGGACAAACTGCTGAATGACGAGGACTTAACAATAGTAGAACAGGCAAACGACATGCCGAGTGAAGAAGAATGAGAGGTAAGAAGAAATGAAAGACATGAAGATAAAAACAAAATTAGTTCTGGGCTTTGCTATTCCTATTATTCTTGCAATTATTAATGTAGTGGTGGGAATGTATTCAGTGCGTACAATTACAAATGATGTAGTCAAAATGCAGGAGGAAGAGGTTACTACTATTAACAAAACGATGGAAGAAATTGGTGCAGATGAGGCGAAAGCGCAAATCCTCATTGATACGATTAGCAGTACCAAAGCAAATGATATGGAGGATATAATGAGAACTGCTAATGTTTCCAATATATTAAGCGGTTCATTTATAGCAGTGTCTGTTGTAATTTCAATTATTATTGCATTTTCCCTGATAAAGATTATCAACAAATCTGTTTCTCAATTAGCTAAAGCAGCAAGTGATATTGCTATGGGACGTGTTGATATTGAGATGGTAAAATATCATAATGATGAATTTGGTGAATTGATAGATAAATATACAGAAGTAATAAATAACATAAAATATCAGGCACAGATTGCTGAGGAAGTATCAGGCGGTAACCTTACAGTTCAGGTTAATGTAAAGTCAAGTGAGGATGTACTGGGTAATGCTTTAAAGAAACTGGTAGATGATAATTTTCATGCGTTGTCTAATATTAGTGATGCAGGTTCCCAGGTTACAGTCAGCTCATCCCAGGTAGCAAGCGCAAGCCAGGCACTTGCACAAGGTTCAACCGAGCAGGCAAGCGCAATTGAAGAGATTACAGCATCTATTGATGAGATTGCAGAAAAGACCAAACAGAATGCGGAGCAGGCAAATGAGGCGTCCGGACTGGTAGACACAGCAATTAAAGACGTCCAAAAAGGAAATGAACAGATGAAGAGCATGGTGACTGCTATGCAGGATATCAATAAGTCATCTGAAAGCATCTCCAAGATCATTAAGACAATCGACGATATTGCATTCCAGACCAATATTCTTGCTTTAAATGCAGCAGTAGAAGCAGCACGTGCAGGGGAAGCAGGAAAAGGATTTGCGGTAGTAGCAGAGGAAGTAAGAAGCCTTGCAGCCAAGAGTGCCGCAGCGGCAGCAGAGACCGCAGAACTGATCGAAGCATCTATTGATAAGGTAAATGCAGGAAGCAGGATCGCAGATGATACAGCCAAGGCTATGGATGCCATTGCAAAGGTGGTACGTCAGAGTGAAGTGATTATCAACGACATTGCAGAGTCTTCCAACTATCAGGCAACAGCAGTGGCACAGGTTGAGCAGGCAATCAGCCAGGTATCCCAGGTGGTACAGACCAACTCAGCGACCAGCGAGGAATGTGCGGCAGCCAGCGAAGAGTTATCTAACCAGGCATCCAGAATGAGAGAAATGCTTTCCATCTACAATTTAGGTGAGGGAAGTTCTTCTTATAAAGGATCTTCTTACCAGGGATCTTCATCAAATGCAAATGAGCAGATAATTTCTCTTGGAGATGGCTTTGATAAGTATTAAAAATAATTAAAATTAGTTTAAGGCGCAGAGGTGAAAATCTCTGCGCTTTTAAATTTCCACTTGCGGAAAACGTTTTCCTGTGTTACACTCAGTATGTCAAGTTAAAATAATTGGAATAATATAGCAGTAACATCAAGGCAAAAATGCACATGATAAGAAAAGCTGAAAAATAATTAAAAAAATCAGGAGGAAATTATGGCAGCACAAACAAATTTACAAAGAGATGTATTGGTTTTGAACATGGAGCAGCAGCTTGAAGAGGTTGCAAAAGAAATGTTCGGTAAGTCATTGGCTGAATTGACTGATCAGGAAGCATATTATACGGTACTATCCTATACCAAGAGAGTTATGTCTGTTTCTGATACCAATGAAGGCGAGAAGAAGATTTATTACATTTCTGCAGAATTTTTGATAGGAAAACTTTTATCCAACAACTTAATTAATTTAGGCATTTATGATAAGATTGATCAGATTTTAAAGAAAAATGGAAAAAATCTCTCTATGATTGAGGAAATCGAGCCGGAACCGTCACTGGGTAATGGTGGACTTGGGAGACTTGCAGCATGCTTTTTGGATTCTATTGCTACATTAGGACTTCCTGGGGAAGGAATTGGTCTTAACTATCATTTTGGCCTCTTTAAACAAGTGTTTAAAGACAAGCTGCAGACAGCTGAAAAGAATGACTGGATTGAGGAGAATTCATGGCTTACCAGAACAGATATTTCCTTTGATGTATTTTTTGGTGAAAAGAAAGTAACATCACGTCTTTATGATATTGATGTTGCAGGCTATGACAGCGGGGTTAATAAGCTTAGATTGTTTGACATTGAATCTATAGACGAAAGTCTTGTTAAGGACGGAATCAACTTTGACAAAGAGCAGATTGAAAAGAACTTAACCTTGTTCCTGTATCCAGATGATTCTGATGAGGCAGGTAATTTACTGCGTATTTACCAGCAGTATTTTATGGTATGCAATGCTGCACAGCTTATCCTGCATGAGATGAAGGAAAAGAAATATGATTTGCGTAAAATGTATGAGCATGCGGTAATCCAGATCAACGATACCCATCCGACTATGGTAATCCTTGAACTGATTCGTATTTTGGTTGAGGAAAAAGCATTTACTATGGATGAGGCAATTGAAGTAGTCAGCAAGACCTGTGCTTATACGAATCATACAATTCTTGCAGAGGCACTGGAAAAATGGCCTCTTGCATACCTTAAAAAGGTAGTACCTCAACTTGTTCCTTACATTGAAGAATTAGACAAGAGAATTGCTGCTAAGTATGATGATCCCAAGGTACAAATCATTGATGAAAATGACAGGGTGCATATGGCACATATAGATATTCACTATGGATTTTCCGTTAATGGTGTTGCTGCTATTCATACTGAAATTTTGAAAGACTCAGAGTTAAATCATTTTTATAAAATTTATCCTGAAAAGTTTAATAACAAGACCAACGGTATTACTTTTAGAAGATGGCTTTTAAGCTGCAATCATGAATTGGCAGGCTTTTTGTCACAGACCATTGGTGATGGATATAAGAAAGACGCAGATAAACTTGAAAAGCTCTTAGAGTATAAGGATGATCAGGCAGTACTTGATCGTCTTGCAGAAATTAAGATGAACCGCAAAAAAGATCTGGCTGCTTATGTGAAGGAGGCAGAAGGAGTAACATTAAATCCTGAGGCTATATTTGACATTCAGGTAAAAAGACTTCATGAGTATAAGCGTCAGCAGATGAATGCGCTTTACATTATTCATAAGTATTTAGAAATTAAGAATGGAAAGAAACCAGTAAGACCGCTCACCTTTATTTTTGGCGCTAAGGCAGCTCCTGCATATGTAATTGCCCAGGATATCATACATCTTCTTTTGGTATTACAGGACATTATTAAAAATGATCCGGAAGTAAGTCCTTATATGACAGTGCTTATGGTAGAAAATTACAACGTAAGCTATGCAGAAAGGTTGATTCCCGCCTGCGATATTTCCGAGCAGATTTCCCTGGCATCCAAGGAAGCATCAGGTACCGGAAACATGAAGTTTATGCTAAATGGAGCTGTTACTTTAGGAACCTCAGATGGTGCAAATGTAGAAATTCATGAGCTTGTAGGGGATGACAACATTTATATTTTTGGTGAGAAATCAGAGGCAGTTATTGCTCACTATGAGAAGGCTGATTATGTTTCAAAAGATTTCTATGAGAAGAGCCCTGTAATCAAGGAAGCTGTTGACTTTATTATAAGTGATCAGGCCCTTAAGACAGGCCATAAGGAAAACTTAGAGCGTCTTTACAAGGAATTAATCAACAAAGACTGGTTTATGACACTGCTTGATTTAGAAGATTATATTAAGGCAAAGGACAGAGCCTTTGCAGATTATGAAGACCGCCAGAAGTGGAAAAAGATGATGCTTGTCAATATTGCAAAAGCTGGATTCTTCTCATCTGACAGAACCATTGCAGAGTATAACAGAGATATCTGGAAATTAAAATAGCATGATTTCCTGCAACAGGCAGTGAAAGAATAAATTTTGAATTAAGTCAATGGACAAAACCGCGCCAGAATCATCCGGCGCGGTTTTGATATGCAAATAAGGCAGTTTCCATCCATATTTGCAGAGGAGTTTACATGCAGATCAGGGAACGCCGCAAAAGAAAAGGAAGGATGCAGCAGTAAAAATGGAAGAAGGAAGAGTGAGGATTGTTGATATTGCAGAAGAACTGGGGGTAAGTACTGCCACGGTATCTAATGTGATTCATGGAAAAACCAAGAAAATATCTGATGAAACTGTAAAGCGGGTACAGGATCTATTGGAACAAAGACAATATATTCCAAGTATGGCAGGGATTCTTCTGGCCCAGAATAATTCAAAAATTATTGGTGTTGTAATCAATGACCATGAAAAATATGAGGGGCATGTATTGGAAGATGGTTTTATTGCATCATGTTTAAATGCCCTTGCAGTTAAAATAGAGAAATCAGGGTATTTTATGATGGTGAAAACCACAAAAGACTGGAATGAGATTAGCCGGTTTGCTTCCATGTGGAATATGGAAGGAATGGTGGTGATTGGATTTTGCGAGCAGGATTACAAAAGGCTGCGGGAAAAAATGCATATTCCATTTGTAGTGTATGATGGATATTTTGAAGAGCCGGGAAATCTGGCTAACATTACAATAGATAATTTTGACGGTGGAATGCAGGCAGGACGGTATTTGAAAAGCAAGGGGCACAGCAAAGTACTATGTATTTCTGACAATAACATTTGTATGGACCATGAGAGGTTCTTAGGTTTAAAAGAGGTGCTTACGCAGGCGGAGCTTAAAATAGTCCCTATGGAGAAAAACACGCGCTGGCAGTTTTATGAGGATCATTTAAAGGAAATCAAAGGTTATACAGCAGTGTTCGCAGTATCAGATTATTATGCAGTTGATATGATTCATTTTTTAAACAAAAGGAAAATTGCTGTCCCAGAGGAAATATCTTTTGTGGGATTTGATGATACGGTATTTGGACAAATGAGTCTGCCGGCACTTACAACGATCTGTCAGGACAGCATGGAACGGGCGGAAAAAGCATTATGGCTTTTGAGGGAACTGAAAGAGGGAAGATGTAAAGGGAGTACGTTAAAATTAAAGGTTTATTTGGTGGAGAGAGAAAGTGTGTGTTCAATAAAAGATAAAGATTAAAAAATTGGAAGGCGAAAATGAAATAGAAATTTGTTTGTCAAATTGCATAAATTAAGTCTTTCATTTTTGTGTTAGGTTACGCGTTTAACCTATTGCTGTTGCGTAGAAATAGGATTATGATTTGAGCAGATGAAAAATTTGTACGCAATAGAATGACCAATAAGGTCCGCCAAAGCAGGCAGATAGGAGTAAAAATGACAGACACAGGACAGACAGAGGATAGACAGCAGTTTCGTAGAGAATTATTGAAGATTGCATTACCAGTAACATTACAATGTCTGCTGCAGTCTTCTTTTGGCGTGGTAGATCAGATCATGACAGGACAGCTAGGGAGCATCAGTATAGCAGGAATCGGGCTGGCTGGAAAGTTTACTTCCCTTTTTTCAGTGCTTATTTCCGCAATTATGGCGGCAGC
>ERZ808044.1666-NODE-1666-length-10966-cov-3.065387_pt1 | contig 10966 bp, 14 predicted proteins | sample MGYA00380195_ERZ808044 | MGnify/ENA primary metagenome ERZ808044 (study PRJEB31490, sample SAMN06133423) | mouse gut metagenome | isolation source: Z7_2 | host: mice | place: China: Chengdu | collected 2015-05 ...
AATAACAATGCTTACTGTCAGGATAATGAGATCTCATGGCTGAATTGGAACGATCTGGGGAAAAACAGAGCACATTTCGAATTCTGTAAATATATGGCGGCTTTCCGCAAAGCCCACCCGGTACTGCGTAAATTCTCGGGCAACAGCTGGTGCGGCTTCCCGGAGATCCAGGTGATGGGAGTCGATGCCGAGACGAAGGTGCTGCGCGTGATCTATGCCGGCAGGGTTGAGGTGGACGACCGGGGGAACGGACATGACGATATCGTCTGCCTGGCGGTCAATGTCTTCTGGGAGGATCAGGAGTTCTGGCTGCCCGCGCTGCAGGGCGGCAAAGTCTGGTATGTGGCGGCGGACACCAGCGGCAGATACCTGCAGCATTATATACCGGGGCAGCAGGGGATGAGCAGGCTGCCAGAAAACAGGGTGATAATTGGAGCCAGAAGCGTATGTATTTTTGTTTCCTGAGGGAAGAATGGGACGTTTGGAATATAGGGTTTTTGTGGAGGCAATAGCTGAATGAATAAATATTTGACAAATTTGAACCGAATAGAGTTTGTTGTAACAATGGCCTGTACAGGACATTGCAAGCATTGTTCTGAAGGAGAGCACGCTGCAAAAGGGGAATGTATAGATGGAGATATCGCTGCCAGAGCGGTGCGCGAGGTTTGTGAAAATTATAATATTAGATCATTGATGACCTTTGGAGGAGAGCCCCTTTTATATCCTGGAGTAGTTTGTAAAATACATGAAGCCGGTAAAAAAATGAATATACCGAAAAGAGAAATAATCACAAATGGTTATTTTAGCAAGGATGTAAAAAGAATTAATGAAGTCGCACATATGATAGCAGAAAGTGGAGTAAATCATATTTTACTTTCTGTTGATGCATTTCACCAGGAGACAATTCCAATTGATCATGTGAAGGAATTTGCGAAGAGCATCATGAGAGAAGGGATTTCTATTAAAACTCATCCTGCATGGCTTGTCAGCGTTGAAGATAACAACCCATATAATCTTAGGACCAAGGAAATAGTGAATGAGTTTAGCTTATTAGGAATCAATTGCTCTAATGGGAATATTATTTTTCCAAGTGGGAATGCCAAAAGACATTTAAAAGAATATTTTATGAATGATGAGGAATTTATCGATCCCTATGAAGATGATCCTAAGGATATACGAGCCATCAGCTTTTCGCCGAGTGGAGATGTTTTAAATGGGAATATATACAAAGAAAGCATTTTAAATATCTTGAATTCATATTCGGTTGATACGCAGGTAGAGTTTTAATTCAGGTGATTAATATGAATATTTCAAAGAGAGATTTGCGGATATTGAATTTAATGTACCATCACATAAGGAAATATTATGAAAGAAATACAGAAATTTTACAATATAGAATGCAAGGAAAGCGAACGCTTAATGTCTCAGGCAGGGCAGATTGAGTATATTACAACAATGAAATATTTAGAAATGTATTGTAAAAAAGGTATGTCTGTTCTTGATGCATGTGCAGGAGGCGGTGTATATTCGTTTCCACTTGCAGAATTAGGCTGCAAAGTTTGGGCAGGTGATTTAATGGAAATAAATGTAGCCCATATAAAATCTGAAAATGCCATGAATCCTAAACTACAATACATTTACCAAGGGGACGTACTAAATTTATCTTGTTTTCATGACCAAAGTTTTGATGTTGTGTTAAATTTAGGTTCCTATTATCATTTGTGTGATGAGGCAGATAGAAATAAATCATTGGTTGAAACGCTCAGGATACTAAAAAATAATGGTATATATATGATTTCATATATTAACCGATGTGCAAATTATATGGCACACTTTGAAGAGCTGAAAGATAATTTTTCTTTTTTGATAAATTATATGCATAGCGGCTGCATAGAAAACAGTACGCTGTTTTATTCTTCGACACCTGAAATGATAGAAGAAGACCTAAAAAAACAGGGGATGAAAATACTTCATCATGTTGCAGCAGATGGCCCTATTTTTATATACAGGGACATTGTTGAGCACATGAATAAAAAGGATTTTGAAGCATTTATGAATATGCATTTGGAACTATGTGATAAAAGAAGTAATCTGGGATATAGTGAACATGGTTTGGTAGTGGCACAAAAAAGCGACGGAGCATTTTCATATGAATAAAAAATCAATATATAGAAGTGCGAAAGCAAAAAAAGCAGTTTTAACGCTATATGACAAGCAAATGAAAGAGTTACATATTTCTTTTCAGGATATTTATATAGAAACCTCTTTTGGAAGAACCCATTTAATTGAATGTGGAGATAGTAATAGGCCGCCGCTTCTAGTATTTCATGGAGGTAATGCGACGACTGCATACAACTTAAAATATTGCGATTTTCTTCTGCCGCATTTTCATATCTACGCAGTGGATACCATTGGACATCCTGGAAAAAGTGCGGAAATCTCTCTTTCTCCTTTTAATCAGGATTATGGAAAATGGGCGGAACAAGTAATTAAAAAGTTGGGCTATGATCAGATCGCCTGTTTTGGAGGCTCTTTTGGAGCGGGAATTCTGGTTAAGGCTATGTGTGCCGCTCCAGAAAGAATTTCAAAAAGTGTATTGTTAGTGCCTTCTGCTATTAAAAATGCACCTTCCATAAAAATCATCAACATGATGTTTCCAATGTGCATGTATTATCTTACTCACAAAGAAAAGTGGTTTATAAAATGCATCCTGCCAATGGCACTAAAAGAGGAATTTGTTTCAAAAGATATTTTGCTGACAGCCAGGTGCAGTATAGATAATGCTAAAGTTAAATCTATTATGCCTCAAAACGAAAGGACGGACCAGTTACGAAAATATAAAAATCCTGTGTTGGTAATGGCAGCGGAGAAGGACTGTCTTTTTCCAGCAGGGGGCGTGCTTCGAAGAAGCAAAAGGGTATGGCCGCAAAGCCGCTGTTATTTACTGCGGGACAGAGGACATATTCATGAATTGACCGAAAAAGAAAAGCAGATGATTATAAAAGGATTAAAGTAAGGGAAACAGGATGGAAGTACATAAAATAATAAGCGGAAATGTAAACTGTTTTATTTTAGAGGATGGTTGAAAACAAGACATGGATAAAAGGTTGAATAAAACAAATTATTTTATAGAAGGACTACAGGGAGCAGGAAAATCTACTTTTGTACAAAAGCTTTCTGAAGTTTTAAATGATTACAAGGTTTTTCGGGAAGGCGATTATTCCCCTATTGAACTGGCCTGGTGCGCATATGTGACAGAGGAACAATATACGAATATACTAAATTCTTATTCGGAAATTCAGGCTGATATTAAAGGAAAGACATTTGCAGAAGAAAATCATAGAATTATTTGTTATACGCAGATATTAACAGATCTTCCCGGTTTTCATAGAGAACTGGAAAGGTATGAAATATATAATGGAAGGTATGAGATAGATTCTTTTGAAAGGATCATTTTTGACCGCTTTAAAAACTGGAATGGGGAAAGACAAATTTTTGAGTGTTCCATTTTTCAAAATATCATTGAAAATCAGATTTTGTATTTGATGATGTCAGATGAAGAAATTATAGGTTTTTACAGGAGATTAAAAAATATTTTAGGGGATAAGCCATATAAAATTATATATTTGGATATGGAGGATATTGCAGACGGAATTCGTGTGATCAGAAAAGAACGTTCTGATGAGAAAGGAAATGAGCTTTGGTTTCCTTTGATGCTGCAATATTTGGAAGAATCACCTTATGGAAAGGCGCATGTACTGGCAGGTGAGGAAGGACTATTTAGGCATTTAGAGCATAGAAGGGTTTTGGAACATCGGATTATTAAGGAAGTTTTCAGGGAAAATACGATAATTTTGAAAGCTAAAAATTATAAAATGGATGATATTACTTCATTATTGTAAAAGAAAAGCTTTAAGAAAGGTTTATACATATTTGCTCTGCCGCTGCGTATACTGTCTTTGAGGCGGTTTGTATGAAACAGTTAAAAAAATATATAATTGCAGGTATAATTTTTGTCTTGATAACAGGGACGCTTGCCCATTTTTTTTATGAATGGACAGGAAATAATTTTATTATAGGTTTATTTGCTCCGGTGAATGAATCTGTGTGGGAGCATATGAAATTACTGTTTTTTCCTATGCTGATATATTCCTTTGCAGTGGTTTTAAAATTAAAAAAAGATAATCCATGCATTATTTCAGCATTCTGTTTTGGAATTTTATTGGGAACAATTTTGATTCCGCTCTTTTTCTATACTTACACCAGTATTTTGGGGAGAAATATATTTGCTTTAGATGTAGGTACCTTTGTTTTAAGCACTATAATTGCATTTTATTCAGTTTATAAGCTTACTTTGTCATGCAAACTAAAGGCTTATACTTTTTTGCTTTGTGGTCTGGTGGCGGTATTATTTATTTGTTTTCTGGTATTTTCTTACCATCCCCCTGAGCTGCCAATTTTTGCTAATCTGGAAAAAGCATAAAGGAACTGGTATAATATTGTCACGCTCTAATGGAGAGGTATGAAGAAATGGCAGGGAGAGAGCAATCAAATAACAATATGTGGAACGCAGTATGTAAAGGGGATAAAGGGACATGTTATATCAGGAGTTATTGGACAAGATTGTAGGTGTAAGCAGGCAGATATTTGGGGAAGAGCTTACAGGTATCTATTTGCATGGCTCAGCAGCAATGGGATGCTTTCATCCGGATAAAAGTGACATTGATTTAATTTTTGTGATTGAAAGTGTGATTACAGATGAACAGAAATTGAAATTTATGGATGAAATTATAAAGTTAAATGAACTTGCGCCAAAGAAAGGGATTGAGTTAAGCGTTGTTAAGAAAATTTATTGTAGAAAATTTCTTTATCCCACCCCTTATGAATTACACTTTTCTAATATGCATCTGCAGTGGTTTATAAATGATCCCTTGGATTATGTAAGCAGGATGAAGGGGACAGATAAGGATCTGGCTGCCCATTTTATGATTATTAATCATTGTGGGATTACGCTATATGGAGAAGAGATTCCGGCAGTATTTTCAGAGGTGCCTAGAGCAGATTACATAGATAGTATCTGGTCTGATATCGAAGATGCAGAGAAAGAAATAGTGGAAAATCCTATTTATACAATTTTGAATTTATGCAGAGTAATAGCATTTGTACAGGATGAATTGATTACTTCTAAAGAGCAGGGCGGCCAATGGGGCGTGAGGAATTTAGAGTTACAATATCAGGGATTGATTTTTGAAGCGCTTGAATGCTATGCTTCAGAGAAGGAAATGATTGTTCAGAAAGAGGAAGCAAGGGAGTTCGCGAGATATATAGTAAAAAAGATACGGAGGAAGTATAATGCAGGTGATAGATTATTATAATTGTGAGCGACAGGAATATTGGCTTGAGCAAATAAAGAGAAGCGATTGGGCGGCAGGTCAGTTTCTTTATGAATTGCTAAGTGAAAACAAGTTTAAGGATGTTGTGGGAGAAAAATCTAAGGTATTAATGCTGGTGAATGGAGATGAACTTATTTCCTTCTGTACTTATGCGGAAAAGGATGATATACAGCCCACAACCTTAACTCCCTGGATGGGTTTTGTTTATACCTTTCCGGAGCACAGGGGGCATCATTATATGAGAGAATTATTCTTGGAAGTTGAAAGGCTTGCTAAAGCTGAGAAAGTACATGATGTCTTTATTTCAACAGGCCATACAGGATTATATGAAAAATATGGCTGTGAATTTTATCAGATGATGAAGGATATGAATGGAGAGTTTTCCAGAGTTTACAGAAAGCATATAGATGAATAAACGATTTACATATCTATTTTGATCTTTCCTACCAGGTTCCATGAAAGGAATTATTCTTCGGCTCATTACTCACTTGGATTTAGACTGATGCCGCTCTTTAAGTGCCATTGCAATGAGATTAATGAAAATCATGAGGAACACATATGTGGTTAAGCTGTTGTTCATAGTCGGCACCACGTCCATAAGGGCAGTCCAGTCTTCTTTACGCACCCAGTTGTTTACTAAAGAGTATTCTGCAATAGCGGTAAGGGATGTAAAGGAAAGCGCACAGAAGTTCGCCCAGTTTGATAAGCGATGATTGCGAAAAGAAAACCATAAATTTAAAGCGGTAAAAAGAATGCTGGCAGCACCAAATAGGATCCACATTTTAAATTTCTCCTTCTACTATTCTGTGAACTGTATGCTAATTTTTATGCTTATTTTATTTATTTTTTTAGTTAGTGTCAAGTGGCAGTTTTACTGTTTATTATTGAATAGTTAAGCCATTATTTACAAGCACATACAGGCAGGGTAAAATAAAGTGTAGAAAAAGAAGCTTATTGTATTGTTGAAATGTAGATTGAATTTCTGTGGGGATAAGAAATGGACAGCAAAAAGGTAAAAAATATCATGTTTTCACTAGGTGCGGATTTGTGTAAGGTAGCAGGCATTGACAGGTTTGATGATGCTCCGGCAGGCTATCATCCACTGGATGTATTTCCTTCCTGCCAGTCTGTGATCTCTTTTGCATGCAGATTTCCGGCAGGTACCCTTACCTGTAAAACATCAGTACCCTATACCAGAGTGAGAAATTCTATTACTGCTAAGATGGATGCTATTGCCTTGGACTTTTGCATTGAAATGGACAAGCATAAGATAGCGGCAATACCGATTCCCACCAATGAAAGCCAGTGGGATATAAAGAGCGAAAGATGGCGCTCCATTGTTTCTCAAAAACATGCGGCGCAGGCGGCAGGCTTGGGAACTATAGGCAGACATTCTTTGCTGATCACACCGGAGTTTGGCAGTATGGTCTGGCTTGGGGCGGTTCTGACTGAAGCAAAGCTGGAGCCTGATCCTGTGCTTAATAGAATATGCAATGACTGTAATTTATGTGTAAAGGCATGTCCCGTAAATGCGTTAAAACATTTGGAAATAAAGCAGCAGGTTTGCTGGGATCATGCATTTGGAGACAATGAAGAAACCAAAAACTGGGAGATTTCCTGTCATAAATGCAGGGATATCTGCCCCTATAACTTAGGATATCAGATTTAACATGGAAGAGGCAAATCATTATGAAAAAGATTTTAGTTACAGGCGGGACGGTATTTGTCAGCAAATATATTGCAGAGTATTATGTAAAAGCAGGAGATGAGGTATATGTACTTAACAGAAATCATCATCCCCAGCCGGAAGGATGCATTTTGATTGAGGCGGACAGACATGACCTTGGTGATCGGTTAAAAGAATATGTGTTTGATGCAGTGCTGGATGTTACGGCATATACAGGTGAGGATGTAGAATTGCTGTTAGACGCATTGGGGGAATTTAAGGATTATATTCTGATCAGTTCAAGTGCAGTGTATCCGGAATATCTGCCACAGCCTTTTACAGAAGAGCAGGAAACAGGTGTAAATAAACATTGGGGAGCTTATGGAACCGGGAAGATCGATGCAGAAAAAGTTCTGCTTAAAAGGGTTCCTTCAGCTTATATTTTTCGCCCGCCTTATTTATATGGTCCCATGAATAATGTATATCGAGAGGCTTTTGTATTTGAATGTGCGGAAAAGAACCGGAAATTTTACCTGCCGCGAAAGGGTGAGATGGGGCTGCAGTTTTTTCACGTAAGAGATCTGTGCAGATGTATAGATGGTGTTTTGGAGCATCATCCCTCAAGGCATATATTTAATGTTGGCAATGAAAATACAGTTTCTATTCGGGAATGGGTAAGTCTCTGCTATGCGGCAGCCTGGAAAAAACCAGAATTTGTAGAGGTTCATTTGGATATCAATCCCAGGGAATATTTTCCTTTTCATGATTATGAATACAGGTTGGACGTAAAAGAACAACACATGTTGATTTCTGATACAGTTTCATTGCAGGAAGGACTTAAGGAAGCTTATCTATGGTATCAGGATCATAAAGAGGAAGTGAATAAAAAGGATTATATAAAGTATTTAGATAGTGGAAAGTTTATTTGAATTTGGTACATATTTGCTTATAATGGAATACGAGGTTGACGACTTGGGACTTGTTTGCTTAAATAGGGGTATAAAAGGAACAGGAGGAGATTTGAATGAAGAAGGATTGTGCTGTGATTGCATAGCGATGGCTATTGCAAACATACGAAAATGATTGTTATAGCCGTTGCATACCTAAAGAATAATTTTTAGGAGGGCAATCATGGGCTATGTAAAGGCAGAAGATGTTCTGCCAGAAGAAGTGCTTGAGTTGATTTGGCAGTATATTGATGGTGAGCTGGTTTATGTTCCAAGAAAGGGCGAAAAACGCTGCTGGGGCTCTGGAACAGGAATACGCGACAGTCTGCGGTCCAGAAATGATACCATTTTCAGGAAACATTTACAAGGCATGTCGGTGCATGAACTGGCAGAGGATTACTGCTTGTCAGAAAAAAGCATACAGAGAATTATAAGAAATTATAGAATTGAAAAGGAGTTTTAACATATAAGGGGAAATAAAATTGAATAGAGAAAATAAAAGAAGATCTTTTGAAAAAGGGTATTATAAAAACCACGCCTGCAGAGAGATATTTACCTGTAAAGTCTGCGGAAGAGAAGTGATACCGCAAGGTGTGGGAGGGGACCATAGAAATCACTGCCCTAACTGTTTAACCAGTCTTCATGTTGATATTACGCCGGGAGACCGGGAAGCAGATTGTGGGGGATATATGGATGCGGTTGCTGTATGGGTGAGAAAAAATGGAGAATGGGCAATTATTCATCGATGCAGAATGTGCGGAGCATTTAGCTCCAACCGTGTGGCGGCAGATGATAATCCGATGAAACTTATGTCAATTGCCTTAAAGCCGCTGACAATGCCGCCTTTTCCGGTAGAACGAATAGAGGAAATGACTCGTCTTATGGGCGGAGATGGGCTATTACAATATTAGAGATAAGCTAAAGCGAAACAGGCCGTTGGTTTTGAGGGCCTGTTTTTTGTTAGAAAATAAGACTTTATCTGACGGACATACATTGCAAAGAATGGGGAATTAATTTAAAATCAATAATAAGAATTATAGACAATGACGGAGAACTTTATACTACTGACTCTTAGGGAAAGCAGTATCGGATAGAATAAAGGAGGAGCAAAATGCAAAGAGTTATAGAAAATTTTTTGGAGTACGTAAAGATTGACACTCAGTCATCAGAGGACAGTGCAGAAACGCCCTCTACACAAAAACAACATAATCTGGCAGGACTTTTAGTGCGTCAACTTACAGAGATTGGGGCAGAGGAGATCACCTATGACAGAGAACACTGTTATGTATATGCTTCGGTACCTGCATCAAAGGGATGTGAGGATGCGCCGGTTATCGGGTTTATTGCCCATATGGACACATCGCCGGCGGTAACAGGGGAGGGCGTTAAACCCAGAATTGTGGAAAATTATGATGGAAAAGATATTCTGTTAAATCAGGAAAAGAAAATTGTTATGAAAGTAGAGGACTTTCCAGAACTGCCTTCCTATCAGGGGAAACGCCTGATTGTGACAGATGGAACTACGCTATTAGGCGCTGATGATAAGGCTGGGGTTGCAGAAATTATGGCAATGGCAGAAGAGCTGCTGACCCATCCAGAGATTCTGCACGGCAAAATAAGGATTGGATTTACGCCGGATGAAGAGATTGCCAGAGGAGCAAAGCATTTTGACGTGGAAGGCTTTGGCGCCGATTACGGCTATACGCTGGACGGCAGCGCGGAGGGCGAGATCCAGTATGAGAATTTTAATGCGTCTACGGCTGTTTTTACGATTCATGGAGTGAGTGTGCATACAGGTACGGCAAAAGACGTGCTGGTCAATTCCCAGACATTGGCGGCGGAGATTCACCAGATGCTGCCTGAAAGTGAGCGTCCGGAGACGACAGAAGGGTATGAGGGGTTCTATCATCTGGTGAGCGTTAACGGAACGGTAACAGAGACGAAGATGAAGTATTTTATCCGTGATTTTGACCGGGGGAATTTTAAGGCAAGAGAAGATAAGCTGCGCCAGATTGCGGCCGAGATGAATAAAAAGTACGGCGAGGGCAAGGTGGAAGTGGAGATTACCGAGTCCTACCGGAACATGAGAGAGATGGTGGAGCCGTGTTATCAGCTTGTAGAGTATGCCCTTGCAGCCACAAAGGCAGCCGGAGTAGAGCCAGATGTCGCGCCGATCCGGGGCGGCACAGACGGGGCGGGGACAAGCTCCGCCTCCCCCCGGCAGTAGGCCATCAGGTACACGCCCTTGGCGGTGTAATACGTGGTCTCGTCCCCAAAGGCCCGGTGGGAGGGCCGCAGGCGGCCCGTGAAGGACAGCCTGTCCCCTGGCTTCAGCCCCGCCCAGTCCTCCGGCCCGAAGGCCAGGGCGTCCGGGGCCAGCAGCCCCTCCCCCAGCCGCAGGGTGACGGAGGACCCGCCGATGGAGGTCTCCACGGGATAGGAGGCCACCTCCCCGGATATGGCGACCTCCTCCCCCGCCATTCTCTCCGCCGGAGCGCGGAACAGGGAGAAGTAGGTGGCCGCCCACAGCGCGGCCGCCAGCGCCCCCAGGCACAGGGCCAGCCCCCGCCGGGAGATCTGATACCACCAGTACCGCTTCTTGTTCTCTCCCCGGCGCAGGAGGATGGGGCCCTCCCCCGGCCGGGGCCGGGGGGCCAGCCAGATCGGCCACACCAGCAGGAGGATGGACGACAGCCAGCTCAGCCCCTGAAGCCCATAGCACGCCCACAGGCAGGCGGCCCCGAAGCCGCCCGCGAACCATGCCAGCTTCCGCATATCGCCGCCCCCTCTCCTGAAATGCTCCTCCTATTTTATCCAATCCGGCGGGACAAGTCAACGGCGGAAAAAATGGCTTGCCGGACGGGCCGGGATCTGGTATGCTATCCCCATAGATATAAGGAGTTGATCCCGTGTACTTATTCGATCTGGACGGCACCATCACCGACACCAACGGCCTGTGG
>ERZ808044.1669-NODE-1669-length-10930-cov-3.834608_pt1 | contig 10930 bp, 7 predicted proteins | sample MGYA00380195_ERZ808044 | MGnify/ENA primary metagenome ERZ808044 (study PRJEB31490, sample SAMN06133423) | mouse gut metagenome | isolation source: Z7_2 | host: mice | place: China: Chengdu | collected 2015-05 ...
CTATATTAATTCTGCTCCCTGGCTTCCTAATAGATTTCACGGGAAGGCAGTGATGGAAGGACAGCGCAAGTTTCTTGGAACTTTATGGAATACCTATGCATTTTTCATTCTCTATGCCAATATTGATAACTTTGATGCAACAAAACACACATTAGAGTATGATAAACTTCCTGTAATGGACAAATGGCTTTTATCAAAGCTGAATACTGCAATTAAAGAAGTGGATGAAAATCTGGACAACTACAGAATTCCAGAAGCAGCAAGGGTTTTGGATAACTTTGTGGATGAAATGAGCAACTGGTATGTGCGTCGCTGCCGGGAACGCTTCTGGGCAAAGGGGATGGAACAGGATAAAATCAATGCATATATGACACTTTATACAGCGTTGGTTGAAATCTGCAAGTGTGCAGCGCCGATGATTCCTTTTATGACAGAAGAAATTTATTTAAATCTGGTAAAGAGTAATGACAGGGAAGCACCGGAAAGCATTCATTTATGTGATTTTCCCAAAGCAGATGACTCCATGATTGATAAGAAGCTGGAGGAGAGCATGGAAGAAGTGCTGGATATCGTAGTCATGGGGCGTGCTGCCCGTAATGCTGCAAATATCAAAAACCGCCAGCCTATTGGTGTTATGTATGTGAAAGCTCCCCATACGCTTGATGATTACTTTAAGAATATTATTGAAGATGAATTAAATATAAAAGAGGCAGTATTTAAAGAAGATATAAGCGATCTTACCAGTTATAGCTTTAAGCCTCAGTTAAAGACGGTAGGTCCTAAGTATGGGAAACAGCTTGGAGGCATTAGGGAATATCTCCAGACAGTGGATGGAACCCAGGCAATGAAGCAGCTTAAGGCAGAGGGGGCGCTTAAATTTGAAGTAAATGGTGTGGAGATTTCCCTTGCAGAAGAAGACCTGCTTATTGACGTGGCTCAAAAGGCTGGATTTGTGACTGAAGCTGATAACTATATCACGGTGGTATTGGACACCAATCTTTCCAAAGAGTTGATTGAAGAAGGGTTTGTTTATGAGGTGATCAGTAAAATCCAAACTATGCGTAAGGATGCAGGCTTTGAAGTTATGGATCATATCAGGGTTGCTATTAATGGAAATGAAAGAGTGGCTCAAATTGTTATGGCGAACAAACCTGCAATTGCAGAAAAGGTATTAGCAGATGAGATTCTTGCAGATGCAGAAATGCAAAATATGAAAGAGTGGAATGTAAACGGCGAAAAGGTTACAGTTGGTGTTGAGAAGATTTGAGCAAAACTTGTGGTTTTTCGCCAGATATAGTATAATATCTTGGAAATAATTTACAAAAAGAAACAATGGAGTGGAGGGAAACTATGATTAAAAAAATGGCGGCACCGGCATCAGTGCCTGTATCACCTACTTTTGATAAGGAACTGTTTAAAAGAAGCGTCCTGTATAATATAAAAACATTATATAGGAAGACGTTGGAGGAGGCCAGCCAGCAGCAGATTTTTCAGGCTGTTGCCTATGCAATTAAAGATGCTGTGGTTGACAACTGGCTGACATCTCAAAAGGAATTTGAAAAACAGGATCCTAAAATGGTTTATTATTTATCTATGGAATTCCTTATGGGGCGGGCCCTTGGAAATAATATCATTAACTTACAGGCTTACCAGCCGGTAAAGGAAGTGTTGGAGGAACTGGGACTTGATTTGAATGTGATTGAAGATCAGGAGCCGGACGCTGCCCTTGGAAACGGTGGTTTAGGCCGTCTTGCAGCATGTTTTTTGGATTCCCTTGCCACTTTAGGATATGAAGCTTATGGATGCGGTATCAGATACCGTTATGGGATGTTTAAGCAGGAAATCAGGGATGGTTATCAGGTGGAGGTGCCGGATAACTGGCTGGTGGATGGTAATCCCTTTGAACTTCGCCGGCCTGAATATGCAAAGGAAGTTAAGTTTGGCGGATATGTAAACGTACATATAGATGAAAACGGAAGAAGTAATTTTGTACAGGAAGGGTACCAGAGCGTTAAGGCCATTCCTTATGATCTGCCTATTGTGGGCTATGGAAACGGAATGGTAAATACACTCCGCATTTGGGATGCAGAACCGGTAGAATGCTTTAAATTGGATTCCTTTGATAAGGGTGACTATCAAAAAGCAGTGGAGCAGGAAAATCTGGCCAGAAATATTGTAGAAGTGCTCTATCCCAACGATAATCATTATGCAGGGAAAGAACTTCGTTTAAAACAGCAGTACTTCTTTATTTCTGCCTCCGTACAGGCAGCAGTTGCCAAGTATATGAGAAGCCATGATGATGTGAGAAAATTCTATGAAAAGGTTACTTTCCAGTTAAATGACACACATCCTACTGTTGCAATAGCGGAACTTATGAGGATTCTCATGGATGAATATTGTTTGTCATGGGAGGAAGCATGGGCAGTGACTACAAAGACCTGTGCATATACCAACCATACAATTATGTCGGAAGCTTTGGAAAAATGGCCTATTGAACTGTTTTCCAGACTGCTTCCCAGAATTTATCAGATTATTGAAGAAATCAACCGCAGGTTTATTATTAAGATACAAGAAATGTATCCTGGCAATCAGGAAAAGATCCGTAAGATGGCAATTATTTATGACGGACAGGTAAAGATGGCGCATCTTGCAATCGTGGCAGGATTTTCTGTCAATGGCGTGGCAAAGCTTCACACGGAAATTTTAAAGAAGCAGGAGCTTAAAGATTTCTATGAGATGATGCCTGACAAATTTAATAACAAAACCAATGGTATTACACAAAGACGGTTCCTGCTTCATGGAAATCCCCTTCTTGCTGACTGGGTAACCGCTCACGTAGGCAGTGATTGGATTACAGATCTTTCTAAGATCAGTAAGTTAAAGATTTATGCAGATGATGAGAGATCCCAGCAGGAATTCATGAACATTAAGTATCAGAATAAAGTACGTCTGGCACGTTACATTCAGGAACACAATGGAATTGAAGTTGATCCCCGTTCCATTTTTGACGTACAGGTTAAGAGACTGCATGAATATAAGCGCCAGCTCTTAAATATTCTCCATGTAATGTATTTATACAATCAGCTTAAGGATAATCCTGATATGGATTTTTATCCCAGAACATTTATTTTCGGAGCAAAGGCAGCAGCAGGGTATTATAATGCAAAGATGACAATTAAGCTGATTACTTCGGTAGCAGATGTGGTTAACAATGATCCTGCCATCAAAGGAAAAATTAAGGTGGTATTTATAGAAAACTACAGAGTTTCCAATGCAGAACTTATTTTTGCAGCAGCGGACGTTTCAGAGCAGATTTCAACAGCAAGTAAAGAAGCATCTGGTACAGGAAATATGAAGTTTATGTTAAATGGAGCATTGACCATTGGCACAATGGACGGTGCAAATGTGGAGATCGTGGAAGAAGTAGGCGCGGAAAATGCATTTATCTTCGGACTTTCTTCCGATGAAGTAATAAATTTCGAAAATCATGGTGGATACGATCCTACGGAAATCTTTAACAATGATCCTGATGTGAGAAAAGTGTTGATGCAGTTAATCAATGGAACTTTTTCACCAAATGATCCGGACAGATTCCGCACACTCTATAATTCGCTGTTAAATACATTAAGTACAGCAAAAGCAGATACTTACTTTATATTGAAAGATTTTAAGTCTTACGCTGAAGCGCAGAAGAAAGTAGAAAAAGCTTACCGTGATGAAAAAGGATGGGCAAGAAGTGCAATCTTAAATGTGGCATGCAGTGGTAAATTTACATCCGACAGAACCATTCAGGAATATGTGGATGAGATATGGCATCTGGATAAGGTGACACTTCCCAAAAGAAAAAAATAGAACTTGATAAAAGTTGCGTATGTGCGGCAGGAAACTGCCGCACATGTTGTATATCTTAAACAGGATATGACAGGCAGGATTTGAAGAGAAATATTGCTATTTCATTTATGGGTTTGATTATTAATCAGAAAAGGAGACAGAGCATGTCGGAGCAGTTTTCAAGGACGGAGCGTCTTTTTGGGAAAAAGGCAGTGGAGCGGCTTATGCAGGCAAGGGTGGCAGTATTTGGAATCGGCGGAGTGGGAGGCCATGCCTTGGAGGCGCTGGTGCGCAGCGGCGTAGGATCGGTAGATATTATTGACAACGATAAGGTATGCTTGTCAAATTTAAATCGTCAGATAATTGCCACTCATAAGACACTTGGGCAATATAAGGTGGACGCGGCGGAAGAGAGAATGAAGGAAATTAATCCAAATGTGGTTATTTATAAGCACCAGATTTTTTTCCTGCCGGAAACGTCAGATCAATTTGATTTTTCTAAATATGATTATGTAGTGGATGCCATTGATACAGTAACCGGGAAGATAGAACTTGTGGTTAGGGCGGATAAAGCAGGTGTGCCTCTTATTAGTTCTATGGGGGCAGGTAATAAAACAGATCCAACTGCATTTGAAGTGGCTGATCTTTATGAGACCAGCATCTGCCCTCTTGCAAAAGTGATGCGGCGGGAATTGAAAAAAAGAGGGATCAGCAGATTAAAAGTGGTTTATTCAAAAGAACCGCCGCTGGCGCCTGTAGAATGTGACACAACATCCATAAACCTGCCGGAATCAGAAGGCGGGGAATGTAAGGAGAACGAGATGGCAGAAAACACAGAAAACAGGCGTCGGCAGGTGCCGGGAAGCAGCGCTTTTGTACCTTCTGTGGCAGGACTTATTATGGCAGGCGAGGTAGTGAAAGATTTAATAAATGGTGAGAAAAAGAAAGATGCAAATGGTAAGGCGGGATTGCCATTGTCTTTTTTGTAAATGCTTATAAAACTGTAGGGAGAATATTGTCTGATTCTAAATATTTGGATATAGTATGCCGATAAACAATAAAATAAAAGATATTCTTGTTTTAAACATAAAACGCAGCTAAGGACAGCATTATGATTTCCAGGAGGGATACGGAAATTATGGTGCTGTTTTTATGGTTAAATTGTTGACCGTCTGACAGAACACTTTGCATCAGTTTTTTTAAAGCAGGAAAAAGAAGGGAGATTATAATTATGCAGGTAGGAGATATGAGACAGTTTTTAGAGAATCAGCAGGGGAAGGTAAGAAAGAGAAAAGAGGAAGAGAAACGGATCAAAAAGGGCATTTATCAGATGCAGGTGATGATAGATGGTCAGAATATGGAAACATTTGATAAGGAGCAGAAAAAGAGCAAGGAGCGTGTACAGCAGTCTGAAGAGGTACAAAAGGAATCGGAAAGTCAAAACAGAGAACGGAAAAAAACAGATGTGAAGACAGAAATGGAAAAGATGCTGTCAGCAGTGGGAAAAAATTTGAATTTTGCAAGCGGCGGTAATGCGCAAGTCTGATCTTCCTGGTAAAAAGAATTTCTTTGCTTGAAAATATGGATGGTTGGTATACAATAGAATTATAAAGCAGAGAAAGGGAGGGTATTATGCTGAAAAATATAGTTTTTACGGAAAAGCCGGAGGAAGAAGAACTGAAGGAACGCCTAAAAAACGCAAGGGAAAAGCTTATGGATCAGCAGATGCAGATCAAAGAGCATAAGATTCCTGTTTTGGTGCTTGTGGAAGGATGGGGGACAGCAGGAAAAGGAAGTGCCATAGGACAGGTGATTCAAAATATTGATCCAAGGTTTTTTAAGGTGGCAACAATGGATCAGCCCACGGAAGAAGAGAGCAGAAAACCGTTTTTGTGCCGCTATTTTAGCAAGTTGCCGGAGGCCGGAAAGTTTATGCTTTTAGATTCCGGGTGGATGGACGAAATTACCAGAAAGCGTCTCCATGATGGGATGGATAAAAAAACTTATGAGCAGCGGATTGACAGCATAAGAAGATTTGAAAGGCAGTTGACGGATAACGGATATCTGGTAATGAAGTTTTTTTTCCATATCAGCGAGAAGGAACAGAAAAAGCGGATTGACGAGCTTAAGAAGGATATTGATACCAGTTGGCGTGTTAGTGAAAATGATAAATGGCAAAATAAGCATTATAAGAAGTGTGAAGAGGTATTCGGGCAGTATATGGAGGATACCAACACACCTTCTGCCCCTTGGTATATTATTGATTCTAAGTCAAAAAGGTGGGCAGAGCTGCAGGTATTGGAGACTCTGACACAGGGAATAGAAATTGCAATGCAAAACAGGAGCCTTGCAGTTCCACTTTTGCAAAATGTATTTCCTCTTGTAAAGATGCCTAAGCTGTCAGAAGTGGATCTGGATAAGTGTATAGAGGAAGATGAGTATAAGGAAGAGCTTGAAAAACTTCAAAAGCATTTAGGGGAACTTCACAACCGTCTTTACAGGAAACGGGTTCCTGTTGTGATTGTCTATGAAGGTTGGGATGCAGCAGGAAAAGGCGGTAATATTAAGCGCATTACAGGTGCCCTTGATCCCAGAGGCTATGAAGTACAGCCCATTGCAAGTCCTGAACCTCATGAAAAGGCAAGACATTATCTGTGGCGCTTTTGGACAAGGCTGCCGAAAACAGGACATGTGACTATTTTTGACAGAAGCTGGTATGGACGGGTAATGGTAGAGCGGCTGGAAGGCTTTTGCAGTGAGAATGACTGGAAGAGAGCCTATAATGAAATCAATGAGTTTGAAAAAGAACTTCATGACTGGGGTGCCGTCATTATTAAATTCTGGGTACACATAGATAAGGACACCCAGCTTGCCCGTTTTACAGACAGGCATAATACGCCCGGGAAGCAATGGAAGATCACTGATGAAGATTGGCGTAACAGGGAAAAGTGGGATGACTATGAAGGAGCTGTCAATGAAATGATTCAAAAGACCAGTACTACCTATGCACCCTGGCATATTTTGGAATCGGTGGATAAAAAGTATGCAAGAATTAAAGCACTTAAGATTGTGATTGAAGAATTGGAAAAGGTATTAAAATAACCTTAAATGCAAGGGGAACTGCCTAAGACAGTTCCTCTTTTTAACATAAGGGTGGCTGGCTTGGCAGGCGTTGTTTAACATAAGGATGGCCCCCAGCGCGCGGCATCCATTGTTTTTTGCGTGTGCTTAGCGGTGTACATCAATAAAGGGTTCATACATCATAATGGCGGAATTTTGTACAACAAGCTGTTCATTCAGCAGATTGTTTTCCAGATCAAACTGCTGTTGGTACAGTTCATTATGCCTGCTGTATCCGCCCCAAAATTCACTTCTCATTTCATGATTTCTTTCGGCGATTTCATATCGGTATTTTGGCTTGGATGATACCTGCCACTGTCCATGAAGATATTCGTCGTCCACCCATACCAAAAGCTGATAAGTATCTTGTGTATTGTTTCGGATCATTAAATCTCCATGAGGGTAAAAGCAGGTGGCGCCGCTGCCGAAGGGTTGTGTCCTGTTAGAATCGGGAAATACATCATAGCTGTGTCTATGGCGTTCTGTTACAGTAAGAGGAGTATGTATGGTCATCCAGAAGATCAAATTGGAAAGCTGGCACAGGCCGCCTCCTGTTCCTGCGCGAAAGGTGCCGGATTTAAGAATCATACCGTCCACATAGCCCTTTCGTTTGGAGGGCCTGCCAATCAGCTTCCAATAGCTGAATACCTTGCCTGGAGGAAGAAGTATCCCATTTAATTTAGCTACAGCAAGCTTTAGGTTAATAATTTTATTGTGCTGCATCCACATATCAACATCTTTCAGCTTGCGTAGAAGGGGAGTTTTATGCATAAAATAAACATATGGAAGGGGATCAGCCTGCTTGATATTAGCGAACTGGCTGCTCATGGTAATCCAGAGGATGTATCTTAAAAAGCTGTAATAAATAAGCCCCAGTTTATTCCTTAAGGCAGAACGCTTTACGGGTTTGGGGATATGGCTGGTTTTGCCTTTTTTGTTGTTTTCCATAGTGAATATCTTCCCTCTTTAAAATCTATTTTTATTTTAGCAAATAGCTGTGAAAAAAACAAATGAACAATCTTTTTATAATATATTACTTGTTTTTGCAGGTAAAAAGGTTTGAAAAATATATTTGACATAATATGACTGCTGTGATAGTCTTTATACAAAAGGACTATTGCAATAGTCATATTTTATTTCATAGGAAACTTTGTTCTTATAAAAGACTGGTGGAACAGGGAGCTTGTTATTTAATATAAGGGTGTTTAGCAGGCAGATAGTTTAAAATAGAGGAAAGGAGGGGATAAAGTGAAATTATTTGATTCGGAAAGAAAAGTTATGGAGGTACTTTGGCGGGAAGGTGAAATTTCTGCCGGGCAGGTGGTAAAGATCTTAAAAGAAGAAATCGGGTGGAACAGGAATACTACTTATACGGTGATTAAAAAATGTGTGGATAAAGGCGCAATTAAGAGAGAAGAGCCAGGGTTTATCTGCCGTCCTTTGATTTCCAGGCAGGAAGTACAGGATTTTGAAACGGAGGAGCTGATTGATAAAATGTTTGACGGTTCTAAGGAAAAGTTTTTTGCTGCTTTTTTGGATGGAAAAAAGTTATCAAAGCAGGAAGTTGATTCTTTAAAGAAACTGATTGACGATTTAAGTTAAGAAAGGAGTGTAGCCATATAAATGGATTTGATACAGATGAGCATGGCAGCAGGTATTTTAATTTTGGGTGTTGTTTTCTTCCGCTCTTTGTTTATACATTGTCTGCCAAAAAAGGTGATGATACTGCTTTGGGAAATAGCAATTTTACGCTTGTTGATTCCTTTTTCTGTACCATTGCCGCTGCCTGCACCTTTGGCGGAAATAAGAAGCCTTATTGTGGACGAAAAGTCAATGGAGACTGAAACGGAGGTGTATCATATTTCCGTTACGACAGGAGAAGAAACGATTACCCAGGATAATCAAGCCGCTTTATATATTACAGAAAAATCATGGATTGATTGGAGAGAGGCAGTCATAGTAATTTATTTGGCAGTAACTACAATTTTTCTGGTGGGCTCTCTTTTTCTTTATATCAGAGACAGCCGCCTGTTTCGGGAAGGACTTCCCATGCCGGAGCAGGAGAAGGAGAAATTGCTTGGAATGGCAGGAATAAAGGGGAAAAACTTAAGATATCTGGAAAGAGTAAGATTCCAAATTTCTGATCGAACTGCAACGCCCATAACCTATGGCCTTTTTTATCCGGCAGTGGTTTTTCCGAAAGGACTTTATTTAAAGGAGGAAAAAGAAGTAAGTTTTTGCCTGCAGCACGAATTAATACATATTCAAAATCATGATAATTTCAAAAAGCTGATAGCACATCTGGCGCTTTGTATTCATTGGTTTAATCCCCTTGTATGGGTGATGTATGTTCTATTTAACCGGGATATGGAGCTTTTGTGTGATGAAACGGTGGTGCGAAGAAGCGGTGAGCGCAGGCAGGAATATGCACTTACCCTATTGTCATTAGCGGAATGCAGGAATATGGGGTTTCAGACTGGTTTAGGATTTGGAAAAAATGCGGTGAAAGAAAGAATTGTTGCAGTCATGACAGTAAAAAAGACGACATTTATTGGTATATTGGCGGCAGTTATTGCTTTAACAAGCGCATTAACGGTGTTCATTACCAATTCTGTTGATTATGGTAAGGATAGGGTTGAGACATCTATCGCAGAGGAATATGTGGTATCAGACACACCTGAATATATGAGCATTGCTTGGGCAGAAACACCTGCGGAGGCAGTGACGTTTAATTCTATTGTGCAGGATCAGGAGATAGTATCAGCAGAAATTGCAGAGGATGCAGTCTATGAGGGAACAGGACTGGATGAAGACATGGAAGAAACAATATATGGACTAATTGATGAATTCCAGAGATATGGGCTTAGCGGAGAAGTAAGTGGCGATGATTATCAATTGTATTATAACGGAGAACCTATTTACTTTTTGGCAGATAATCAGAATCAATCTGGGGATGGATTTTCCGGGAGGGTATTTGCAAAGGCAGCAGGTGGAGAAAATGGCAATACAGGAGTGATTACAAAATATAATAATGACGGGGTGATTATTGGCTTGGTGTTGCTTTCTGAGAAAGAATCTGAAACTTACGCTCATTCTTATTGGTAATTTGTAAAAAGTGGTAAAATTTCTTTTGTGAAAAATAGATTGACACAATATGACTACTATGATAGTCTAATTAAAAGACTATCACAGTAGTCATATTTTTTTTAACAAGAATGGCTTGCAAACCATGACAGATGTTGTTTCGTAAAAATGAAGGAAAGGAATGGATATAAGGATGACGTACAAAATAAGAAAAATAATTACATATTTGATTTTATTGGCAGCAATTTTGCTTACAGCAGGCTGCGGAAATATGGATAAAAAATCTCTTTCTTCCGGAGAAGGTGAAAAAGTAAAAGAAAGTGATGGCAGCAATTTGGATATCACTATGGGACGTTATACAGAGGAGGAAATTGACCTTTCTGAGGATCTGGTAAATGTGAGAGAAATGAAGAAATTTTCTGATGGCTGGCTTATGATTACCGATGCATCTTCAGGTATATGGGTATCAAATGACAATGGGGCTTCCTGGAAAAATGAAAATACAAAGTGGCTGGAAGAAAAGCTGACAAATGCTTATATTATGGATTTAACAATGCTGGAGGATGGCACATTTGGCATTATATATGATGATTATGAGGATGCTTCTAAAGAAGCAGAATCAGAAGAACTGTCAGAGGACGCAGAAGAGGATGATTCACAGGAGGCTTCCGAGGAGTCAGATTCCGCATTTGATTTGTCACCGGAGTGTGCACTGGTCAAAGCAGATGGTACAGTAATTCCGATTTCCCTTTCTGTGTCAGAGGATGAAATGTACGCCAACAGGATGTGGATGACCAAGGAGGGAAGAGTTTTTGTAACGACTCTTGGAAATATTATTTATGAGATAAAGGAAGATGGCAGCAGTGAGAAATTTCTTACAACGGAAGGCAGGCCC
>ERZ808044.1673-NODE-1673-length-10896-cov-11.508550_pt1 | contig 10896 bp, 12 predicted proteins | sample MGYA00380195_ERZ808044 | MGnify/ENA primary metagenome ERZ808044 (study PRJEB31490, sample SAMN06133423) | mouse gut metagenome | isolation source: Z7_2 | host: mice | place: China: Chengdu | collected 2015-05 ...
TGGACTTATAAAATGGATGAAATAAGTCAGGATGAAGCCGTTAAAGTTGGCATAAAATCAAATGCTAATTAGGCCAGCTATTAATTATTTGATGTACTAGATTTCCTAAAAGAAGCGAGATGCGTGAGTTCGGAAAGGTCTATAACGGGACAGAAGATGTATATATTAAGATAAGGGTTGAACTGTTGGGGCTGTATGGAAATACAACTACTTTTGTAATTTCGTTTCATTTTGCAGAGAAGGCATTTACTCCAGAAATGTTCCCTTATAAGAAAAAATAGGAGGTGTTTTCATGGACATGAAGATCATTAAAAGTGAAAAGAGAATCTGCTCATGCTGTATGGAAGAACATGAAGTGAAAACCGTTCTTGTTATGGATCAGGCTACGTTTAAGAATAGCACAGTCAATTATGAGGCATCGTATTTGTTCTGCGAATTGGCAGAAGAACTCTACATGGATGAACAGCAGATGCAGGACAACGACATCAGATTAAAGGATGCATATAGAAAAAAGGAAGGGCTTTTAACATCAGCACAAATAGGAGAAATTCGAGCAAAGTATGGTATAAGTCAAAGCGATTTATGCTTATTGCTAGGTTGGGGTGGTAAAACTATTACAAGATATGAAAGCCATCAAGTGCAGGATAAGGCACATGATACCATTCTTAAGAAAATAAATCAGGATCCAGAATGGTTTTTGTCTCTCTTAAATGGAGCAAAAGCAAATCTATCAGCAGAGTCTTATCAAAAATATTTAGCGGCAGCAACTTCTTTATATGAGGAAGATCAAGATGCCTATCTCAGAAAGGCAATTGAAGCGAGCTACGCAAAGTTTCAGGGAAATCAAATGTTTCATGGCAACACAGATTTATCATTAGATAAAGTTGTTGAGGTAATCAGATATTTTGCATCATCAATCGAAGTGACAAGTCTTTATAAGGTAAAATTAATGAAGCTTATGTGGTATGCAGATGCTTTATCTTATAAAAGAAGAGGCTTTGCAATTACAGGATTGGTATATCAAGCACTTCCAATGGGAGCTGTTCCTGTGGGACACAATTTCATAATTGACTTAAAGGATGTTCCTTGTGAAGAAGTTGATATGGGTGAGACAAACGCTTATCATTTTTCCTTGAGTAGGAAACAAGCTTTTTCCGAATTATCAGATGAAGAGAAAGATATTTTGGATGTAGTAATAGAGAAACTTGGAAAGATGAGTAAGAATGAAATAATAAACTTTATGCATAAAGAGCAGGCATATGTAGAAACTGCACCGAGGGATATTATTCAGTTCAAATATGCTGAAAGTTTACAGATCTAAATAGAAAAATTATTGATGCGAGGATCGTGTAGAGATACATGGTCCTTTTATTATGCAAAAAAAGAGGAAGAGGGTATGACCATGGCAGGAAGAGAGCCAAAGCCTACAGCGGTTAAGAAGCTGGAAGGTAATCCGGGAAAAAGAAAACTGAATAAGAAGGAGCCAATTCCGGCAAAGGGAATGCCTGAGTGTCCGGAAAGGGAAAAATAGCCTACGATAGACGCATCTGCCGCATTAAAAACCAAATAAGTAACAGACTGGTCTTTTTTGGTAAATTCAATTGCATTATTTGATTTGTGGGTATCTGTCCTAAAAAACTGCGTCAGAAGCAGGTGGAACTTATGTTGCCAGTGAAAGGCGTGAGGCAGTAAGGGAAGCAGTAGACAAAATGTTAAAGGCCGGGAAAATGTCAGCAGAGAAGATTGCCGGATATTTTTCGGAACTTTTGGTGGAGAATGTTCAGGAAATCGAAAAAGGGCTGTTTCAAACGATGTAATGTTCTGAAAGTAAACGAGTACAAAAAGATAAATTGTATAGAATCCCCGGTTGTAATGGATACAGCCGGGGTTATCCATATGGAGGGTGCAGTGAAGGAATCAGAATTAATAGGGAAAGTACATTCGTCTACCAATTAGCATTTCCGATAGACCGTTTTTTCCAGTTTGTTTTTATAAAATGTGAGGAAGCCAGGTCACGGCTGTTGCGTCAAAAAATTGACTCAGAATTTTGGCTTTTTTTCTGTTGCTTCTTTTTTTCTATTATGTAAATATAATAGGGAAGATATGACCGCCAGGAGAGCCATCAATAAAGCTGAAAGCCAAAATGAAGGCGATCCGGGTTCTGTGATGCTGGAGCCAAGTATCGTTGACAATACTACGCCCAGAATAGTTCCCAGAACGCCGCCTGTCAAATAGTATGGAAAAGGTATCTTTGCAGCGCCAAGATATAAACTGACAGCATCCCCAGGCAAAAAACAAAATGTACGTAACAGGAAAGAGATGAAAATCGGATTCTGTCCCTGTTTGGAGCAGATTTCTTTTAATTTGGGGTACTTTACTTGTAATCTGTTCACTAATTCTGAACCGGAAAACCGTCCAATCCAATATGGGATGGAAAGTGTGACTGCTCTTCCTGAAAAATTTATGAGAAGTGCAATGGGGGTCCGAAAAAGATGGCCTGTTGCAATTTGGATAGCTGCAATAGGAAAAACAAAAGACACACTTTTCAGGGCGTATAAAAGCAATATAACGAAAGCTGCCATAAAAGGGGATTCCGGTGTATAATCCAGAATTGTTTGGAAAGTTATTTCTTTACCGGACATAAGGAACAGAATAATGAGTATTACGCAGGCTATAAGCGGCAGACATTTTAAAAAAGTAATAAATTTCTTATTTTTTTGTGATTTCATATGGTTTCTCCAATCAATCATTTGAATTCGATTCGTTACATTTAAGCTTACGCTTTACAGTGGCCTCTTTTAACAGCTCATAGGCGGCAGATGCGGCGGGTATACCCAGCAGCATCCCAAATGGTCCGGTCAGATTTCTCCCGACAGTCACTGCGGCAAGCACCCACATTGCCGGGAGATTGATTTTGGAACCGACTACTTTGGGGAAAATCAAGTTTCCTTCTACCTGTTGTAAAATCATAAGATAGGCGACAAATACAAAAGCTTTCAAAGGACTTACTGTTAATATAAGGAAAGCTCCAGCGATCATACCGATAAAAGCCCCCACAATAGGAATAAGGGCTGTCACACCGACCAATGCGCCAATCATGGGCGCATATGGAGGACGCAGAATAAGCATACCGACCGTGCAAAGCGTCCCTAATATAACAGCTTCCGTAGCCTGCAATGCCGCCTCTTTTCAAATATATAATTTATCAGTTATTTTTGCATGGGTTTTATTTTTTTACATGTTCATTTATTTTTTCTGGGGCTGTTTTCCCATAATTCTTCGGCAACCGGTTCCCATTCTTTTGCATAACGGTCACACTTGGAACAAAGATGCTCTACACTTTCCGGCGACTGGAGGTCTGTGGAATGGGCGCCGGAACTGCTTACCATCTTGCGGAGTTTTTCCGGATTTTCCAGCATGGGGCAGGGGCGCAGCATATTTTTGTTAAAAGGCTGTCCTCTGTGGTATGCCATCAGCATAGGGGAACGAAGAGCCTCCAAAAGTGTTTTTTCCCGGATGTTGGAATCGGAATAATGGACAAATACGCAAGGGTCAATATCTCCGTTTGCGTTGATATGCAGGTAACGGTGACCGCCGGCGATACAGCCGCCCACATATTCGGCGTCATTCTGAAAGTCCATGGCAAACAGAGGTTTTTCGGCACGGTAACGGCGGATTCTTTCGTAAGTGCCTCTGCGCTGGGCAGGGGTGGGCATCAGTTCAGGCGCAGCATCATTCCCTACCGGCATATAGTGGAAATACCAGACAAACCAGGCGCCCATCTCGATCAGTTTGTCCAGATATTCCTCGGAGGTAATGGATTCATAATTTGCACTGGTATAGCAGGAAGATATGCCATAAATCAGTTTTTTGCTCCGTAAAAGTTCCAAAGCCTTCAGTACCTTCTGGAAGACACCGTTTCCGCGCCTTCCGTCTGTTGCTTCCTCGAAACCTTCCAGGGAAATGGCCGGGACAAAGTTGCCTACCCGGAGCATTTCATCCGCGAAAGCTTCGTTGATCAGCGTGGCATTGGTGAAGCACAGGAATACACAGTCAGAGTGCTTTTCGCAGAGGCGGATCAGATCAGCTTTCCGTACCAGAGGTTCTCCGCCGGTATATATGTACATATAGACACCCAATTCCTTGCCCTGGCAGATAATGTCATCAATCTCATCAAAGGTCAGGTTCAGCTTGTTCCCATATTCTGCGGCCCAGCAGCCGGTACAGTGGAGGTTGCAGGCGGAAGTGGGATCGAGAAGGATTGTCCAGGGGATATTGCAGTCATATTTTTTCCGCAATTCTTCTTCTTTCGGCCATCCCACAAGTCCGGCATTGATAAAGAAATTTACTGCCAGAGTTTTAGTCACATTAGGATCAATGTCCGTAAAAAGCCGACGTACATAAGAGTAATAAGGATGTTCAGGATTTGTGATGACCTCCCGGATTGTTGCTCTCTGGGAGATAAAATTATCACCTGCGAATTTATCTGCCCAGTCCATAATCTTAAGCATATTCTTTCCCGGGTCTTTGTAAATATAGTGAAAAGCCTGTTCCAAACCAAATTTTTTCAATGTTGTTGTAGCATTCATTATGTTCATCTCCTTGTTTTTTATCTTTGCTTTTATCCATGTACTAAAAAATTTTCTATCCGGCAATACTTATCTTCCAAAAAGATTTCACTGTTATAGTGACAAGCCAGTTGAATCAACTCAGATATGTTTTTGGTGGAAATGTCAGATAGTATTATCTCTTTTTTGCGCATCATTCATTTTCTCCTATTTATCTAATGGTATTTTATGTTTCATTTTGAAGAAGGGTTGTAGTCTGGAGACAGATATACTGTACACCGGACGATATAGTGTCTCATAAATCCCTCCGCTAGAAGGCTTAAGCCGGCTATAATCTGTGTATTTGCTATAATTAGTATGACTCCCAATGTTCCGGACAGAATGGAAGAAGCCAGGATTACAGGCCAGGCAGACAATCCGAATTTTTTGGCATCTATAGAGGTCTGGATACTGAGCAGGCTGTCCAACAGAATCAGGATGCCCAGCCCGGATAATAGATGCCCCTTGAAATTCCGTCCTATGACTAACACTACAATTCCAATCACAATCAGGAACAGCCCGCAGGCAAAATCATACTGGAAGGCAAGGCAGTAGAGATCTTTAGAAAGATAGCCTATTATTTTAATGATGCCATAGACAATCAAGAGCAGACCGCCTGCTATGGCTGCTGTTTTTCCGTTAATATCCGGAATGACAATACAGAGGACGCCTGAGAGATAGAACAGGATAGAAATAAGGATATATCCGGTTCTGGCGAATTTTATCTGTTTCAAAACGCTCACCTCCTTCGAAATCTATGTATGAAATCTTACTTTTTTTCATCATGTTCCAGTTTGCAGGTATTCTCCAGTTTTTTAGGGGAACCGCTCGGTAATAAATGCGAGGAGCAGAATTAACACGGCTTTTATGACTGCCCAAGTTCCGCTGCCAAAAAGAGTAGCAAACATTTCGTTCATAGTAAGTACCTCCTTGTTGAATAATGATTATGTTGATACTGTACGCCTATTTTCCCTGGTTTAAAATGGACAAACAAGGGTCAAATAACTAAAAACCAGACAAAGAGAAATCATTTGTCTAATTTTAATCATCTGATGTGGGTATTTTTATAATCATGCATGGACTGCCAGTACTTGATATAAAGTGCACCTCCTTGTAGTTTTTGAGTTGTGCGTAGGGCACAGACATTTCTTCACTACAAAGGGGCGCGTTTGGCGACCGGTATTTATGGTCACCAAACGCGTCCGCACATTTTGACTTATATGTCAATAGCTTTTTGGAAATTTATTAGAATTTTTCTTCCAGGGTTTGGAGGAAAGGATAAAGCAGAGAAACAAAAAAAGAGCGGAAATATGGGCTTTAAAGGGTTTCCGAGACCGCTCAAAATGGTTCAACTACTATCGGATGGCGGGTAATTTCCCGAAGTTTGACTACTTTGTTTATATCATGGAGTACAGCTGTCTGAAAGCCCTTGCATGCAAGCACCAGACCACTATGGCAAAGGCAGGAGGAAGCGGGCGGGCAGGAAACGGTAGGGGTTCCGTGCGAGACGAAAACAGGAACAAAAATGCTTGTATTTCTGAATATGACGGATATTCGCAAGTCCCGAAAAGCCAAGCTTGAAGATGTCGATGCCGTTCCTAAAAGTGTATCGAAGCGTAACGAGATTAGGAAAAGTCTGTCTTAAATTGGCAGATGTTGGAATTGATAACAACTATAAGTGGATATGATTATCGACATTAACGATTGGACAGGGATTTTTTCTGCTAATATAATAAAAAGTAGTATGTAAAAAGGCATAGATGTAACAAGTTTCATTGATAATGTTGCAGAAATGAGGACATATGTACATGAGGGAAGAGTTCGATATTAATGTCTGTTATAAAAAAGTATTCGAGATGTTGGGGAACGAAGGTACGATTGAAAAGATGATATGTGATATGGCAGCATGTACAGATACCAGGATCGTAGTTGCGGATATCGGAGGAAAGATACTTTCTGTCTCAGATGAAAACTGGGATGTGCGAAGCGGGATGCTTCTAAGTCTTATAGCACAGTACATAGAGACTCAGAAAGAAGGGACAGCAAAAGCTTCTGTATTGATCGAAGCGGAGGGGATGAAAGCCATTAAGGAAATCGTGGTTAAGGGGAATACGGAAGGCTTCAGCATTATGGAACTTCCGCCGGACAGGGAAAATGAGCACGTTACCGGGAAGTTACTTTGTCAGGCAAATGATATCTTATGCCAGGGACTTGGGCTTTTGATGGAGCGCTATGGCCACAGGGTATATTACCATGCTTCGACACTTCGGCGTATGATTGCCAGAAGTTTTTTTGACGGAAATGCAAGAGAAGGGATGAAGGTCAAAGAAATCCGATCTATGTATGATACCTATGTGCATCCGTGTTTTATTGTGTCTGTATTGGAAATGAAAGATTATAATATGGTCCATTTACAAAAGGCGGCAAATAATCTTGCTGATGAGTACGCGGATTCCTTTATCTATATCAAGGATAGCAGGATATATGTGTTGTTTTCGGATGTGCATGTGAAAGAGACGGCGAAAGGGTTAACGTCTATTCTTGAAAGGATGTGCATGACATCTGATTTCTTCTGTGGGCTTAGTGAGACTTTTGATGATATTGGGCTGGTTGAAAAGAAACATTTTATGGTGTCCAGAGCTTTGGAGATCGGAAGGACACTTGAATCGGAGAGAAGAATTTATCCGGAATATGATTATTATACTCAGATTGTCTGTTCTTGTGCGGCCAAATACATCGGACAGGCAAGATATCTGGAAAAAGAGCTTAAAGGGCTTAAGAATGAAGACTATATAAAGGGGACTTGTTTTTATAATACTTTAAAAGAATATCTTCTGAATGGCAATAACGTCAGTATGACATCAAAGAAATTATTTATCCACCGCAATACGATGATTTATCGGCTTGGGAAGATTGTTGAGCTTTTGGGAGTAGATATTAATGATCCGTTGGTATCCCGTCATCTGCTGCTCAGTATAATTCTTCAGGAGCAGGATTCATGAGCAAAAGGGCAGAGTGCGTTGTGCACTCTGCCTAATAAAAAATTGTAAGTTTGTATTAAGAATAATTGTCTTTCTGAGAAGGAGTGTGGTAGAATAAGGAGGTCAGGATAAGAGGAGAACGTATATGAATATTATTAAGGAATTGCCGGCAGTATTTGAGGAATTTGCAGAACAGAAGAAAGAATCATTTCTGCGGGTAAAAGAATGCAAGGATCAGCATATTCCGGTTATTGGGGCGTATTGTTCTTATTTTCCAAGAGAGATTGCCACGGCGATGGGAGCCGTTCCGATCGGTCTGTGTTCATCGTCGGAAGAGACGGTGAAGATCGCTGAATCCATATTGCCTAAGAATGTATGTCCACTGATCAAATCCAGCTATGGATTTGCTATCTCAGACAGATGTCCGTATTTTCATTTTTCGGATCTGGTAGTGGGGGAGACGACCTGCGATGGTAAGAAGAAGATGTATGAGATGATGGCGGAATTTAAGGATGTTTTCATCATGGAACTCCCGAATATACAGTCAGAGAAGGGACTCCGGCTTTGGCGTGAGGAGATTATACGTCTGAAGGATTATCTGGAGGAGAAGTTTCAGGTTGTGATAACTGACGAGGATGTCAGGCAGGCAATTCGGGTGGAGAATCATCGGAGACAGGCATTAAAAAGGTTATACGAGGTCATGAAGTTGGAACCAGTTCCTATAATGGGGATGGATCTGCTCAATGTTCTGTACGGAAGTAAATATCGGTTGGATACGGATCAGGTCGCAGAAGATATTAACCTTTTAACGGGCCGGATTCTGGAAGAATACAGGCCGGATGCCGAAAAGAAGAAAAAGCCGCGGATATTGGTGACGGGATGTCCGATCGGAGGCGATTCTGTAAAGATAGTGAGGGCGGTAGAAGACAACGGCGGTGTGGTCGTGGCATTTGAAAATTGTACTGGTGCGAAGGTGATCGATAAGTTAGTGGACGAGGACGACCCGGACATATACGGAGCAATCGCGAAGAAATATTTCTATATCGGATGTGCGATTATGACCCCTAATGATAATCGAATCGAATTATTGGGGAGAATGATAGATGAGTTTTGTGTGGATGGTGTCGTGGAGATGGTTCTGGCGGGGTGTCATTCAGTACATATGGAGTCTATCAGTGTACGTAACTTTGTAAATGAAGAGAAACATATACCATATATTGATGTTGTCACTGATTATTCTCAGGGCGATGTCGGACAATTGAATACGCGGATGTCAGCATTTATAGAAATGCTGGAAACACATTGATTTTAAAAAGTATTTACCCATCGTAAGATGGGTATTTTTGACATAGATGCGGTCTATAAATAAAATGTATTTATAGACCGCATCTAATGCTTTGTGCGTAGTGCACAACATGAAAAGAAAATATTGGAATTGTAGATGATGAAATCATATTAAGTTTTTATTAAAATAAAAAAAGCGTATTTTACGAGGAGGGAAAAATTTGATTGAAATAAAAAACCTTAAGAAAATATGGGAAGATGACGGGAGCAGCGTTCTGGAAAATATTAACCTGACGATTGAAGACGGAGATGTCTATGCTTTGGTAGGACGCAGCGGAGCCGGGAAATCAACACTGCTTCGGTGTATTAATGGGCTGACTACCTATCAGGGTGGGAGCCTTACTGTAGATGGGTGCGAGATCAAGGATTTAAAGGATAAGGAGCTGAGAGAATTCCGAAGACGTGTCGGTATGATATTCCAGCATTTTTCGCTTCTGGAGAGGGAGACGGTATATCAGAACATCGCGCTTCCTATGCAGTGTTGGAAATACTCTAAAGAAGAGACGGATAAGAAAGTAAAGGAATTGCTGGAACTGGTAGGCCTGACGGATAAGATGAACGCTAAGCCAAGAAATTTAAGCGGAGGGCAGAAACAAAGGGTGGCAATTGCGAGGGCGCTGACCATGGAGCCTAAGATCCTTCTCTGCGACGAGGCCACTTCCGCGCTGGATCCTAAAACGACGAACTCTATTTTGGAGCTTTTGCTGGAGATCAATCAAAAGATTGGCATCACGATCGTGATTGTAACGCATCAGATGGAGGTTGTAAGAAAAGCCTGCAATAAGGCGTGCATACTTGAACAGGGCAGGATTGCGGATGAGGGGACGGTGAGGGATATCTTTATCAAGCAGCCGCTGTCTTTGCGGAGGCTTCTCGGAGAAGAAGAGCTCCGTCTTCCGTCACAAGGACATAACATACAGATCGCACATATGGTAAATGATATCAGTGACGGTGAGTTGTTCGGCAAGATGTCGAAAGAGTTGAATTATGTCTTTCCCATACTGGACGGAAAGATTCAGGAATATCAGAATGACAGCATGGGAATCTTTGTGATCAATGTGGATGATACACATCTTGAGATGGTCACGCAGTATCTCAATGAGAGGGAGATTAACTGGCGCGAGATGGTCGTCAGTAAGGATGGGAAGATGGGAGGAGAAGCATAATGTCATTAAAGAACTTTACTTTTGCACAAATCTGTCAGATGATTATTGTTCCGGCGTTTTTTGATACATTAAAAATGCTTTTGATTTCAGGGATTCTTTCAACGATATTTGGTTTTGTTTTTGGAGTAGTTTTGATCGTGACGGAAAAAGACGGATTATATGAGAATATTGTGCTAAACAGGATATTAGATTTCATCGTAAATACGATTCGATCATTTCCGTTTATCATTTTGATGGTTTCAATTATTCCGTTTACGAGACTGATCGTCGGAAGTTCAATTGGAGATACGGCGGCACTCGTACCTCTTACCGTAGCGTGTACTCCATTTATGGCCCGTATTTTTCAAAATAGTTTCAAAGAGGTTGATCCGGCGTTGATTGAGGCAGCACAATCCTTTGGAGCATCGAAATGGCAGATTGTATTCAAGGTTATGTTAAAGGAATCTGTTCCTTCTATTATTTCCGGTCTATGTCTTGCAATTATCAATTTATTAGGAGCAACGGCTATGGCGGGAGCAGTTGGAGCAGGAGGACTTGGAGCGGTTGCGCTTACATACGGCTATCAAAACTTTAATCAGGAGATCATGTATTCAATTTGCGTGATATTAATTATTCTGGTAGCGATCATACAGTATTTCGGAGATTGGATATACAAGAAATTGAAATAGAAAAAAGCAGTGATAAAAGCAGGTGAAAGCCTGTTTTTAGATAAATACATTAAGGTAGTGTAAAGTAGCCTATGAAAATCTAGAGTCGAAAAATTGGCTCTGTTAGAACCTTGAAAATTGTAGATATGTA
>ERZ808044.1676-NODE-1676-length-10870-cov-5.208190_pt1 | contig 10870 bp, 9 predicted proteins | sample MGYA00380195_ERZ808044 | MGnify/ENA primary metagenome ERZ808044 (study PRJEB31490, sample SAMN06133423) | mouse gut metagenome | isolation source: Z7_2 | host: mice | place: China: Chengdu | collected 2015-05 ...
CTGACAACATTAAAGGCATCATAAATTTCTCCTTTCAATAATGAAATAACTATATTGCAATATATATTAGTTTAAACTAACTCAACTAATATTAAGTTTATATCAACTAATATAATTTGTCAATAGCTAACTAATATTTTAATTATAAATTTACTATAATAGAATTATGTAAAATTTATATTTAAATAAAAACGAAACAATTAAATTATAATAATCGTTTCGTTTTCTATTAAATTTTATGATAGAATGCAATATCTAGTCATATAGCTTTTCATTAAATTTAATATATCACTATAGCCTTTTCGTTCGTTTAAATAATCATAAATATCTTGTACAGAAATAATAGAATGCACATTTATTCCAAACTCTTCGCTTACTTCCATAATTGCTGTTTTACCTGCCGTTTTACCTATTTCACAACGATTCACAGAAATAAACATATGCTTTACATTTATATTTGCTGATTTTGTTAAAATAGGAAGCGTTTCTCTGATTGCTGTACCAGCCGTAATAACATCTTCAATAATAATTATATTATCACCATTTTTAGGTTGATATCCAACTAGATTTCCACCTTCACCATGATCTTTTTCCTCTTTTCTATTAAAGAAATAAGGTTTATCTATATTATACTGTGTAGCAAGAGAAACAGCAGTTGTTGTTACCAATGGAATCCCCTTATATGCTGGTCCAAACATACAATCGAAATTATCTCCACAAATTTCTTTTACTAATTCAGCATAAAATTTACCTAATTCAGCAATTTGTTTTCCCGTTCTATAATTTCCTGTATTTACAAAATAAGGTGTTAAACGTCCACTTTTTGTTTTGAATTCTCCAAAACGTAATACATCTGCTTTCATCATAAATTCAATAAATTCTATTTTTCTTTTTGTTAACATATCTATACCCCTTTTAATCTATAATTCCTCTAATATCATTAATATTTTTTATATGATATTGTTCCATATATTGTTGAATACCTTCTATTGTTCCAACTGTAGCAATAGGATTTGAAAAATTTGCTGTACCTATTGCAACGGCAGTTGCACCAGCCATAATAAATTCAATAGCATCTTCCCCATTAGAAATTCCTCCCATACCTATAATAGGTACATCTACAGCTTTTGCTACTTGATACACCATACGAACTGCTATTGGTTTAATAGCAGGACCAGAAAAACCTCCTATTTTATTTGCTAAAACAGGTTTTCTTTTATAAATATCAATTTTCATTCCTTGTAAAGTATTAATAAGTGATAATGCATCAGCGCCTCCATATACGGCTGCTTTGGCAATTTCTGTAATGTCTGTTACATTAGGAGTTAATTTTACAATTAAAGGTTGTTTTGCATACTTTTTTACTTGTGAAACAACTTTTTGTACCATTTTTATATTAGTTCCAAATGTAATTCCCCCTTCTGATACATTTGGACAAGAAATATTTAATTCTAATAAATCAATGTCTGCATTTGATAATCTTTCAACCGTTTTACAATATTCTTCTATAGTATGTCCACATACATTTACAATAATTTTAGTATTATATTGACGTAAAAATGGAATATCATTTTCCATAAAGTAATCAACTCCTGCATTTTGCAATCCAATAGAATTTAACATACCTCCATAGGTTTCTGCAATACGAGGAGTATTATTTCCTTTCCAAGCCACATCTGAAACACCTTTTACTGTTATAGCACCTAATTTGTTTAAATCAATAAATTCACTAAATTCTCTACCAGAACCAAATGTTCCTGAGGCTGTTGTAACTGGATTTTTCATTATGACACCAGCAATATTTACTGATAACTCTTTAGTCATTCCAAACCACCTCATCTCCCCAAAATACAGGACCATCTTTACAAACTTTTAAATTTTCCCAATCAGATGTTCCTTTTTTACGTATTTTAATTGCACAACCTACGCAAGCACCAATACCACAAGCCATTCTTTCTTCCATAGATACTTGTATTTTTATTCGCTTTTTCTCAGCCCATTCAGAAGCATATTTTAGCATTACTTTAGGTCCACATGCATATATCATATCTGCTATTGGGTCTTCTATTTCTATAGCATCTAATATAGTTCCACGTATACCATAACTACCATCATCTGTTGCTATAGAAATACTTGCTCCTATTTTTTGAAATTCTTCTATAAGTATTGGTTTTGACTTTGCGCCAATAAAAATATGTATATTACCTTGTAATTTTTTTGCTAATTCTAACATAGGCGGTGTACCAATACCTCCACCAATTAAAATATGATTTCTATGTTGTTCATTTATAAAAAATCCATTTCCTAATGCACCTAAAATTTTAATAGTACTGCCCTTTTGTAATGTACAAAGATGCTTTGTTCCTTTTCCAATTACTTGATACAATAACCGAAGTATTCCATCCTTTTTATCAATTTCACATAAACTAATAGGACGGGGCAAAATCATTTCTGATTTTCCTGTATATATATTAATAAATTGTCCTGCTTGTGCAACATTTGCAATTTCTGGTGCATAAAGTACCATATCATAAATATTATCTATATAACATTTATTTTTCAATATTACTGCTTGTTCTATTTTTTTCATTTTATTTCTCCTCTATCGAACACGGTTTAAATCTTCACGCATATCTATAACAGCTTGACGAGAAGCTTGAGCAAAATTTTGTTCTGAAAAATCATTTATATACTTTTTATTTTTATATGCAGCAATAATGCCACGAGAAGAATTTACAATTGCACCAATACCATTTTTATCAAAGCAAACAGATAAATCTTCTGCTGTTCCACCTTGTGCACCATATCCAGGTACTAAAAAAAATGTATGGGGTAATTTTTTCCTTAAATCTTGAGCTTGTTTTGAATGAGTTGCACCAACAACAGCACCAATAGAAGAATAATTGTATTTTCCTCTTAGAACAGTTCCCCATTCCTCTGTAAGTTGTCCTACTTTTTCATATAACTTTAAACCATCTATATTTAAATCTTGTAATTGTCCACTATTTGGATTAGAAGTCTTTACTAAAACAAAAATTCCTTTTTCAAAATTTTTACAATTTTCAATATAAGGTTCTATGGAATCCCATCCAAGATAAGGATTTAATGTAATGAAATCTTCTCTATAAATTTCAAAATTATTTTCCTCTATTTTTACTTTACCAATATGACCATTAGAATAAGCTTCTGCTGTAGAAGCAATATCACTTCTTTTTATATCTCCGACAATAATTAGTCCCATTTCTTTTGCATAGGCAATTGTTTTTATATAACAAGCAATTCCATCTGCTCCATATTGTTCGTACATAGCTATTTGTGGCTTTACTGCTGGTATCAAATCATATGTTGCATCAATAATTGCTTTATTAAATTGCCAAAATGCCTCCATAACACCAGAAGGAGTTTTACCGAATTTTTCATATGCTTTTTGCTTTATAAAATTAGGAATATAATCCAGACGAGGGTCTAATCCTACAACAGTAGGATTATTAGTTTGTTTTATTTTATCTATCAATGTATCAATTATCATGCTAATTCCTCCACTAATTCACCATTTGCTACAACAATATTACCTTCTACAATAGTATATAATACTTTTCCTTTTACATCAAAACCATCAAAAGGTGTATTTTTACTTTTTGATGCAAATGTATTTGGATTAATTTTATATATTTCATTAGGACTAATAATTGTAATATCTGCCACTTTTCCTACAGATAATTTACCTACATTATTATCAATTCCTAACATTTTTGCAGGATTCCATGTCATCTTAGCAATTAATTCCATAGGTGTTAACCACCCTTCTCCTACCAGCACCGTAATACCTAATGATAACGCTGTTTCTAATCCTACAATACCAAATGCTGCTTTTTCATATTCACAATTTTTTTCATCTATGCTATGTGGGGCATGGTCTGTTGCAATAATTTCAATAATATTATCTTTTAAAGCCTGACGAATTGCTAACACATCTTCTTTTGAACGTAAAGGAGGATTCATTTTTGTATTTCCATCATAATCTGTTATAAAATCATCACTTAATGTAAAATGATGAGGAGTTGCTTCTGCTGTTACTTTTTGTCCTGCTAACTTTGCTTGTTTTAATATTTCTACACTACCTTTTGTACTTATATGACAAATATGTAATTTAGAATTTGTACTTTTTGCTAATATAATATCTCTTGCAACAATAACTTCTTCAGAATCATTTGAAATTCCCTTTAATCCTAATAACTGTGCACTTGCTCCAGCATTCATAGAACCTCCAGCTACTAAAGCAATATCTTCACAATGAGAAAGTACAGGAATATCAAACATTTTCGCATATTTCATAGCTGTCTTTAATAACCCAGAAGAAGGTACACTCTTACCATCTTCACTGATAGCGCAAGCACCTGCTTTTGCCATTTTTCCAATATTAGATAATTCTTCGCCTTTTTGTCCCTTTGTTATGGCTCCAATAGGTAAAACATGTATTACACCTTCTCTTTGTGATTTTAATTTGATATATTCCACCATAATATCGCTATCACATACTGGATTTGTATTTGGCATACAACAAATTGTTGTAAATCCTCCTTTTGCTGCACTTCTTGTTCCTGTTGCTATTGTTTCTTTATATTCATATCCTGGCTCACGTAAATGAACGTGAACATCAATAAATCCTGGAGTTACCCAATTTCCTTCAGCGTTAATTACTGTATCAGCTTTATCAGTAATTTTTTTCTCTATTTTAGAAATTATACCGTTTTCTATTAATATATCTAGTACTTCATTTGTTTGTGAAGCAGGGTCTATGACTTGTCCATTTTGAATCAAAAGTTTCATATTGTTCCTCCTTGATATAATAATTTTAATATTGCCATTCTGACAGCAACACCATTTTTTACTTGTATATTAATGACAGAATTTTCGCTGTCAATAATATCTGTACTTAACTCAATTCCCCTATTTACTGGTCCTGGATGCATAATCAATACATCCTTTTTCGCATATCTTAATATTTCTTTATTTATTCCAAATAGTTCACGATATTCTGATAAATCAGGGAAAGCTATTGTTTTTTGTCTTTCAAATTGTATACGTAATCCCATTACAATATCAGCTTCTTTTACAGCCTCCTTTATATCAGGTGTTGTTTTAACACCAAGTAATCCAGAACTGCCTAATAACGTAGAAGGACCTGCTAATATAACGTTAGCTCCTAATTTAGATAATCCAAATACATTGCTTCTAGCTACACGACTATGAGAAATATCTCCAATAATAGCTATTTTTAAACCTTCAAAATATTTCTTATATTCTAATATTGTAAATAAATCTAGTAATGCTTGCGTAGGATGTTCATTAGAACCATCTCCAGCATTAATAACATGAGCTGATACATTTTTTGCTAAAATATGTGGTGCACCTGTCATACTGTGACGCATTATCATTATTTTTACACCCATTTGATCTAAAGTTTTACCTGTATCAATTAAACTCTCTCCCTTTTTTACACTACTTGTTCCTACACCTAAATCTTGTACTGTTGCACCTAAATATTTTCCTGCAAGAGAAAAGGAAGTTTTTGTTCTTGTGCTATTTTCATAAAATAAACTAACAATACTGCATCCTTTTATTTCATCAATTCTTTTGCTACTGTCATCAATACGAGTTTTCATTTCTTTTGCTGTTTCTAATATTTCTAATATTTCTCCTTTTGTCATATTCTTTAAGCCAAGAATATCCTTTCTATTTAGCATAACAATCCTCCTTTATCTTATCACAAAAAGAAAGACAATCAAAAGAAAAATTTATTCTTTTCATTGTCTTGTATAAAAGAATTAAATATAGAAAGAAAAAATTTTACTTTTTTTATATTCTTCTCCATATTAAAATCCTCCATTTTTTAAAATTGATAACTCAAAATTATTATAAATTATCGTTATTTTAACACAAAACAAGCCTTTTTTGCAACCCCTAAAATACTTATATTTTTTAACAAAAATATAATATGCAAATATATAACAAATTATATTATTATCTGTATTTATAATCAATATATATAAAAATAATCTTTATATAAGTCTTCTATTATTCTTGGAAGCTAGAAGAAAAAAGGATTTTTTAAAACCATACGATAGTACATTGTTTTCATCATACAAAAAGGTAGCCATTTAGAGTGGCTACCTAGAATAGTAATATGAATATGATAATATTAAATTGTTAGTAGTTTTACTTTATAAAACCAATGAGTAATACTCCATTTCAGATGTTAGTTAAACTACTCAGTTAGTGGGTGATTTTGATTTTTTTTACCAATATCAGTTCTAAAGTGTTTTTGATTAAAATTAACAATTTCTACCCCTTCATAAGCTGTTTTAATCGCTTCATCTATAGTATTTCCGATGCCAGTAATGCCAAGTACACGACCACCAGAAGTTACAATTTTTCCTTCTTTTTTCTCTGTACCAGCATGAAATACAGTTATATTTTTCTTTTTAGAAACTTCATCTAAACCTGTAATTTCATAACCTTTTGTATAAGAAACAGGATATCCTCCACTTGCTAGTATAACACAAACAGCAGCATTATCATACCATTCAATATTAATACAATCTAATGTACCATTTGTACAAGCTAACATAATATCTAATAAATCTGTTTTTAATCTTGGTAATATAACCTGTGTTTCTGGATCTCCAAAACGTGCATTATATTCAATTACTTTCATGCCTTTTTTAGTATACATTAATCCAAAATAAATAATACCTACAAATGGTCTATTTTCCTGTAACATAGCATCAACTGTTGGCTGAAAAATTGTTTTCATACATTCTTCTGACATTTCATTTGTATAAAATTTACTTGGTGAAAATGTACCCATTCCACCTGTATTTAAACCTTCATCATTATCAAAAGCTCTTTTATGATCTTGGGCACTTACCATAGGAATAATTGTTTTTCCATCACAAAATGATAATATAGAAATCTCTGGTCCTTCCAAAAATTCTTCAATTATAACAGTGTTTCCAGCATCACCAAATTTATGCTCTTGCATTATTTCCTTCAAACCTTGTTGTGCTTCCTCAAGCGTTTTACATATTAAAACACCTTTTCCTAATGCTAACCCATCCGCTTTTAGTACAATAGGCATATCTTGTTTATCCAAATATACCTTTGCAGATTCATAATCATCAAATGTTTCATAATTAGCAGTTGGAATATTATATTTTTTCATTAAATTTTTTGCAAATGCTTTACTACTTTCTAATATAGCAGCATTTTGTCTAGGTCCAAATACTTTTAAATTTTCATTTTCAAAAGCATCTACAATACCTCCTGCTAAAGGGTCATCCATTCCTATAATTGTATAATCAATCTCTTTCTCTTTTACAAAAGAAATTAACTTATTAAATTCCATTGCACCAATAGGAACACATTCTGCTAATTCAGAAATACCTGCATTTCCAGGTGCACAATAAATCTTATTTATAATAGAACTTTGTTTTAATTTCCATATAATTGCATGTTCCCTACCACCACCGCCTACAACCAAAATTTTCATTATTTCTTTTCCTCCTAAAATTAAAGTATTTTAACATGATTTCCAATTACCTTTAAACGATTATGTGCAAATAACTGTATAGATTTAGGTAAAATTTCCCACTCAGCTTCTTCCATAACTCTTCTTTGTAATACTTCTGGTGTATCTTCTTCTAAAATATAAACGGGTTTTTGCATAATAATAGGTCCTGCATCTGTTTCTTCTGTCACAAAATGTACTGTTGCACCAGTAACTTTTACTCCTTTCTTTAAAGCAGCTTCATGAACTTTTAAACCATAATATCCATTTCCACAAAAAGAAGGAATTAAAGATGGATGAATATTAATGATTTTATTTTCAAATTCTTTAATAAATAAAGAGCCTATTACAACCATAAAACCAGCCATAACTATTAATTCTACATTTTTACTTTTCATATGGTCAATGAGTGCCTGTTGATATAGTACATCTGTTTCATAATCTTTTTTGCTAATGCAAATAGCATTAATATTATGCTTTTTTGCTCGCTCTAAAGCATAGGCATTTGGATTAGAACTTACAAGTGTTACAATTTCTGTATCTACTAAATTTCCCATTTCAATAGCATCAATAATAGCCTGAAAATTTGTTCCACCACCAGAAACTAAAATACCTATTTTAAGCATATTTCTACCTCTTTTTCACTAGATATTATTTTTCCTATAATATATCCTTCTTCTCCCATTTCATGAAGTATATTTAATGTTGTATCAGCATTTTCTTTTGAAACAACACAAATCATACCAATCCCCATATTAAACGTATTATACATACTCATTCTATTAATATCACCTGTTTTTTGCATTAAATCAAATATAGGTAATACAGGCCATGTTCCTTCTTCTATGTATGCACAAAGATTTTTATTTTTTGGAAGACATCTTGGAATATTTTCTATAAACCCACCACCTGTAATATTACTAATTCCTTTAATTTCTACTTTTTGAATTAAATTGAGAATTTCTTTTACATAAATTTTTGTAGGTTTTAAAAGTGCTTCTCCCAACGTTTCATTTAAAGAAGTTACAAATTCTTTGCAGCTAGTTTCAGATGGACGAAAAACTTTTCTAACAAGGGAATATCCATTACTATGAATACCACTAGAAGGTAATCCAATAATAATATCACCCTCAACAATATTTCTACCATCAATAATCTTTTCTTTATCTACTACACCTACTGCAAATCCAGCCATATCATACTCATTTTGTGTATAAAATCCAGGCATTTCTGCTGTTTCGCCACCAATTAATGCACAGCCAGCTTGACGACATCCTTCTGCTATACCACTTACAATTTCAGCAATTCGCTCTGGTACATTTTTACCGCAAGCAATATAATCTAAAAAAAATAAAGGTTGTGCTCCATTACAAATAATATCATTAACACACATAGCAACACAGTCAATACCAACAGTAGTATGTTTATCTTGTATAAAAGCTAATTTTAATTTTGTTCCTACACCATCTGTTCCAGAAATAAGCACTGGCTCCTTCATTTGTAAATTTGCAAGAGAAAACATACCTCCAAATCCACCAATATCACCTAACACCTCTTTTCGAAATGTACTTTTTACATGTTCCTTTATCAATTTTACAGATTTATATCCGGCTTCCACATCTACGCCTGCATCTTTATAATCAAGCCCCATTTTTCTTCCTCCTTGTTTTAACAATGTTCTAAAAAAGTAAAACAGATTTCATCTTTGAAACCTGTTTTACAAAATGAAACCATATCCTTACTTTTATTTATATCATAATTTATACAAAAAAGCAATAAAAACAATATTTTCTACAAAATCAATTATATATATGGCTGTATCTTTGAAAAAAGCTCTTTATTTTTATATATTACTTCATTATTTCCAATTGTACAAATATTTTTTTGATTTATTATTTTTTCTAATAAAAAAACATATTTCTGTATATCATCTATTTTAGTAGTTAAGATTTCATCTCTTTCTTTCTGTTGCATTTCAGGTGTAATACCAGTCAAATATCTAGCAATAGCTAAATCTGCTTTTTCTTCATTCCCTAACGGTTTATCTATTGCGTTAATAGCACCTAATATATATTTTGTTAAATCTGAATTCGTTTTACAAAATTCTTTTAAAAATATAGAGATTTTTTTATATGAATCATATGTTTTCTGTACATTAGGATCTCTATAAGAATAAAAATAAGCATTTCCATTTTTCAAAAAACGACAATAACATCCATAAGCTCCTCCTTGTACACGAACAGTATTCCATAAATATTCTAAATCTAGTATTGTTTTTAATACAGCTAATTTACCCGAGTAAATATAACCATAATCTTCTAAATTGCCAGATTGAATATTATATTGTACTTTAAAAGAACTTATTAATCCTTCTTGTTCATTTTGCAATAAAAATTGATAGTTTTGTTTTTTCAATAATGGTCTATCTAAAAGCATATCATATAATTGTTTTATCTCTTTTTTATAATAATGTAAACTAGATTCTTCACAAGTAACAGCAATCATAATATTTTGTTTTGTAAATATATATGAATATGCTTCCCTTAATTTTGAAATTAATATATCTATATTTTTTTCTGCTTCTTGCTCTGCTTCAATTAAAAAATGGTGAAATGTAATACCTGATACTTCTTCTTTCATTCTAGCTCCCATAGAGATATAACCCATATTTCTAGAAATACCAGCTAAATGTGGTGCATTTCGTAAATAATTCTCGGAATTTACTTTTGCAGATTTAATCAATTTTTTTAAATTTTCTCTTTGATTAAAATCTGTTTCAAATAATATAGATTTTATAATATTAAAAGCCTTTTCTATATTTTTTCTTAAAAATTTGCTATTAACTGTTATAAATGAGTTATAATTTTGTTTTGAAGTAGAATAAATATCATTACTTAAATTGATACCTCCAGTGTAAAAGTTAATTTCCAACGGCAACTGTTCAAAACCATATTTCGCTGTATCTAATTTTCCTATTATATGCACCAAAAGACTAGCATAATGTAGTAAATTTTGAGGTACAAAAGAAGTATTAAATAGTAATTGAGAATATATCACTCCATTTGTATTTAATGGTGTAAAAATCATTTGATACTCTTCTTGAATTTTTCTAGTAGGAAGAATTTCAGCATTTTTATTGATTTCATTTATTTTTAAAAATGGTATCTGATTTATAATTTCCTTACTATCTGGTTCAGATTGATATTTGTTTAGTAATTTATTTTCAAAAATTAATTTCTCAATTTGGTTTTTAGATAAACTGTTTTTTATCTTTTGCATTTTTTCTATAAACATTTGTTC
>ERZ808044.1681-NODE-1681-length-10852-cov-3.394060_pt1 | contig 10852 bp, 7 predicted proteins | sample MGYA00380195_ERZ808044 | MGnify/ENA primary metagenome ERZ808044 (study PRJEB31490, sample SAMN06133423) | mouse gut metagenome | isolation source: Z7_2 | host: mice | place: China: Chengdu | collected 2015-05 ...
CACTGTCAATGATTATCTGGCAAAGCGTGATGCTGAGTGGATGGGACAGGTACATGAGTTTTTAGGACTTAAAGTAGGCGTTGTTTTAAACAGCATGAAGCCGGAGGAGAGAAGAGAAGCATATGGCTGTGATATTACTTATGTCACAAACAATGAATTAGGATTTGATTATCTGCGTGATAACATGGTGATTTATAAAGAGCAGTTGGTCTTGCGCGACCTGCATTATGCCATTATTGATGAGGTGGACTCCGTATTAATTGATGAGGCAAGAACTCCTCTTATTATTTCAGGACAAAGCGGTAAGTCTACCAAGCTTTATGAGGTGTGTGATGTGCTTGTCAAGCAGATGAAGCGTGGCGAAGACATGCAGGAACTGACCAAAATGGATGCCATTATGGGTGTGGAAAGAGAAGAGACAGGTGATTTTATTGTCAATGAAAAGGACAAGGTAGTTAATCTTACCGCACAGGGTGTCGAAAAGGTGGAAAAGTTTTTCCAGATTGACAATCTTGCAGATCCGGAAAATATTGAAATACAGCATAATATGAATCTTGCCCTTCGGGCAAATAATTTGATGTTCAGAGATCAGGATTATGTAGTGAAAGATGATCAGGTGCTGATCGTTGATGAATTTACCGGGCGTATTATGCCGGGGCGCCGCTACTCTGACGGACTTCATCAGGCAATTGAAGCGAAAGAGCATGTAAAGGTAAAAAGAGAAAGCAAAACACTGGCAACCATCACGTTCCAGAACTTTTTTAATAAGTTTGAAAAAAAGGCAGGTATGACAGGTACTGCGCTTACAGAGGAAAGAGAGTTCCGGGATATTTATGGTATGGATGTGGTGGAGATTCCCACAAATAAACCCATTGCCAGAGTTGACCAGCAGGATGCGGTATATAAAACTAAAAAAGAAAAACTTCATGCAATTGTAGAGGCTGTGAAGGCGTCCCATGAAAAAGGACAGCCTGTGCTGGTGGGTACTATTACCATTGAGGCTTCGGAAGAGCTTAGCAGACTTCTTACGAAACAGGGGATTCCCCATAAAGTGCTGAACGCAAAATTCCATGAGCTGGAAGCTGAAATCGTAGCAGACGCAGGTATCAGCGGAGCCGTTACCATTGCAACCAATATGGCAGGGCGTGGTACGGATATTAAGCTGGATGATGCCGCAAGGAATGCGGGAGGTCTTAAGATTATTGGTACGGAAAGACATGAGTCAAGACGTATTGACAACCAGCTTAGAGGACGTTCAGGACGTCAGGGAGATCCCGGAGAATCCAAATTCTATATTGCACTGGAAGATGATCTGATGCGTTTGTTTGGTTCTGAACGTCTGATTAGTATGTTTAACGCCCTTGGAATTCCTGAAAACCAGGAAATCGAGCATAAAACACTTAGTAATGCAATTGAATCTGCACAAAAGAAGATTGAAACCAACAATTATGGCATCAGAAAAAATCTTTTAGAATATGATCAGGTTATGAATGAGCAAAGGGAAATCATCTATGAGGAGAGACGCCGTGTACTTAACGGCGAAAGTATGAGAGATGTGATTTATAAGATGATCACCGATATTGTTGAAAATACCGTAGATATTGTGATTGGCGACGATACCGATTATGACGATTGGAATCTGGAAGAACTCAATACACTGCTTTTGCCTACCATTCCCTTAAGACCTGTTAACAGAGGACGAATTCATACGCCGAAGAAAAATTCTTTAAAGCAGCAGCTTAAGGAAGAAGCTGTAAAGTTATATGAAGCAAAGGAAGCCGAATTCCCTGAAATGGAAGCAATTCGTGAATTAGAGAGGGTGATTCTGCTTAAGGTGATTGACAGAAAATGGATGGATCATATTGATGATATGGATCAGCTTCGTCAGGGAGTTGGCTTACAGGCATATGGCCAGAGAGATCCCTTGGTGGAATATAAACTCAGTGGCTACGAGATGTTTGATGATATGACTCAAAACATCAGAGAAGAAACGGTAAGGGTGCTGCTTCGAGTCAGAGTAGAGCAGAAAGTTGAAAGAGAGCAGGTTGCCAAGGTAACAGGTACAAATAAGGACGATTCAGCAGTAAAAACTCCGGTAAAACGTGAGAATGCCAAAATATATCCAAATGATCCATGCCCCTGCGGCAGTGGCAAGAAATATAAACAATGCTGCGGTAGAAAGTAAAGGTTGAATAAAAAAGCGTATTCAACCTGTTGATTTGTACGCGCGTTGCAACGTGCAGATGGGTATGAAAATGAATAAGAAAGAGGTGAACGTTAAGTGGTAGAATTAGACCAGATGAAGTCTGAATTACAGACTTACAAAAGCCCTTTAGCGGAAGTGAGGGATTCACTTTGACTTAGCAAATAAGTCAAAAAAAATTGAAGAACTGGAAAGAGAAATGGAGGCTCCCGGTTTTTGGGATGATCCGGACAGTTCTAACCGGAAAATGAAAGAACTGAAAAACTTGAAAGATACGGTTGAAACTATAGAAGGATTATTTAGCCAGTATGAGGATATTGAAACCCTGATTGAAATGGGATACGAGGAAGAGGATGAAACGCTTGTTCTTGACATTCGGAAGGAGCTTGATGAATTTATTTCTACATTTGAGGACATTCGTATTGGTACCCTGCTTTCTGATGAATATGACGGGCTGAATGCTATCTTAAAGTTGAATGCAGGAGCCGGAGGGACGGAAAGCTGTGACTGGTGTTCCATGCTTTACCGGATGTATACCAGGTGGGCAGAGCGGAAAGGATTTTCAGTGGAGGTGCTGGATTATCTGGATGGAGACGAGGCAGGAATTAAGTCTGTTACTTTTCAGGTAAACGGAACCAATGCCTATGGCTATTTAAAATCAGAAAAGGGAGTTCACAGGCTGGTGCGTATTTCCCCTTTTAATGCCCAGGGAAAGCGTCAGACTTCTTTTGTGTCACTGGATGTTATGCCGGATATTGAAGAAGATGTGGATGTTGAGATCAATGAGGATGAACTGAGGATCGACACATACCGAAGCAGCGGAGCCGGAGGACAGCATATCAATAAAACCTCTTCAGCGATCCGTATTACCCATATACCTACGGGAATTGTGGTTCAGTGCCAGAATGAACGTTCCCAGTTTCAAAATAAGGATAAGGCAATGCAGATGCTGAAAGCAAAGCTTTATATGCTGAAAAAGGAAGCTAATGCGGAGAAGCTTTCTGACATTCGCGGCGAGATAAAAGAAATCGGATGGGGAAACCAGATCCGGTCCTATGTTATGCAGCCCTATACGATGGTCAAAGATCATCGCACCAATGCTGAGACAGGAAATGTGGATGCTGTGATGGATGGGGCAATTGATCTTTTTATCAATGAATATTTAAAGTGGATAAACGTGAACAAAACCTCTAAAGAGTCATCAATGTGATGGCTCTTTTTTTACATAAGGATGGATGGAAAAGCGTGCATCCATTGTTTTTTATAGCAGAAAATAATTGTTTCATAACAAAAAACTATGGCTGGATTTGAGATGATCCGATGTATATAACAGAAGAAATGAATCGTTTCTGATAGAAATATTTACCTACAGGGGGATGATTTATGAATATATCAATTAATCAGTCAAATATTTTTTCTGTTTTAAGTCGGCAGTTTGGAGCCTTTGGAACGTCAAAGAGCACACAGGATAAGATGGAACGTCAGCAGAAAGCGCAAAATCAAATAGACTTTTTAGAAAATCAAAAGGCAAATCTGAAAAATATGGAATGCGACAGTCTGGAAGAAATTGCAAAAAAGCTGGAGATGTTTCATTCTTATGAAGATCAGATTGCAGAAGTTAAGAAGGCCTATAATAACGAACAGATGGGGCATGTCCTGGACGAAGCGATGGAACAAGGCGAGAAGATTGCAGAAGCAGTGGAAAAGACAGAGCAGAAGACACCAGAGGAAAGAAAAAAAGACATGGCGGAAGAAGCTCTTGGATTAGACGAATCCAAAGGAGCATTGACAGAAAGCCTGGAAGAGATAGAAGAAGTAATTTCCGAATCAATAGAAGAAATGGAGGAGGAGATTCTGGAACAATCAACTAAGGAGCTGCGAGGAGAAAATTTAAAGGCAGTAGAAGAGATGTCTGCTGACGAGCCTCAGTATATGCCTTTTGATATGCGAATTTAGATAGAAAAAAATTATTTTATTGAAATAAAATAGAGTGGAAAATCGTAGCAAAATTTGTTTTTGCAGAGCGAGATTCCACTTTATTAACATAAGGATAGATCGCAAAGCGTGTCATCCGTTGTTTAACATAAGAATGTCTCGCGAAGCTGAAAAGGCTAATATTAATGTATCCAGGGTTTTGCAGGAGGCACTGATGGTAAAAATGAATATACCATAAATTCTTTGATGAGATGCTTTTTTATGCTATGATTCCCAAAAACAAGGAAGGGATGGTGTGGCATGGGAAAGTCATATTCGTATGTACGCGTAAGTACGCAGCATCAAAACGAAGACCGGCAATTGCTTGCAATGTTGGAAATAGGTATTGTGGAAAAGAATATTTACATAGACAAGCAATCCGGGAAAGATTTCAATCGTCCGATGTATAAGAAACTGCTAAAGAATCTAAAGGAGGGAGATATTCTTTATGTGAAAAGCATCGACAGGCTCGGAAGAAATTATGAAGAGGTTCTGGAGCAATGGAGAATTTTGACAAAAGAAAAGAAGGTAGATATTGTAATACTGGATATGCCTCTGCTTGATACCAGAAAAGGGAAGGATCTTCTGGGAACGTTGATAGCGGATTTAGTTTTGGCTTTACTTAGCTATGTCAGTGAAAATGAACGGAAAACACTTAAGGAGCGTCAAATGGAAAGCATTGAAGCTGCCAGATTGTGTGGCTGAAAACAAAGGCGTTTTACTATCGGGCCAGAAAAAGAAAAGCAAGCGTTTTAAATTAAAAAAGCATAAATTTTGAAGATTTGTCATATGATGTATGAAAAGTAATCACACTCAACCCTTCCTCTTCCTCACCAAATCCAGATAAAAATTAGCATAGGTAGCCTGCATATAGGGGCGAACCCACAAAAAGGCAATGCCGCATGATAAAAAGCAAAGAAGATACATGGGAATGAAGGACAGAGTAATATAAAAAAGTCTGCCTTTATTCCCTTTCATAATAGAAATACTCATTTTAAGCAGTTGGGAAGCTGAGTAGTCAGGAAAATCCATCATCAGGAAAAATCTTTGTGACAGCATTAAATCCACAATTAATGAAATAATGGATCCTGCCAGATAAACAATTACATAAATGAGAAAAAGGATCGCATCACCTGATACTTCTTCGGAAGCAAGAGATTCTTCTGTAAGCTGTGGCAGGGATCTAAGAGCAAAAATCCCAAGAATCATGGCGGGCAGAGAACACAATATGGAGATGCCGCCTGCAACCGCCTGAACATAAGTAATTTTAGAAGCATCTTCCCCAAAACATCGGAACAGATCCTTTACAGCAGGGCCTGCTCCGCTGGCAATGGTTAAATATACATAAGCCTCACCGGCAAGGAAAAAACCAAATAATATTTGTAATAGAAGTTGGGCGGCACTGTATAAGAAAACGCTTATCACAGAGTCTGTTCCAATTGCGAGACTAATGATCATAGAGACCGGAAGCAGACACAGCCCTATAAGAAGCGTAATAACTGATGTTACGCCATATTTCCCAAGCAATTGCCCTTTGGCCGCCGATTTTAGTGAGGAAGAGGACATAAATTGATCCATAAATAAATTAAACTCCTGTTTGATGCCCCACAGTAAGCTGTGGGAGAATGACTGAAATTATTCTGCTATACTGCAATATCCAGATTACTTCCAATCAAAGAAGCAGCATCAGCAGATTTTTTATTTTTTGTGTAAGGATTACTTTCATTTGGATATTTGATCTGGGTGGAAGTAGTTCCCCCTGCCACATAGCTGCGCCCACATTCAGGACAAACAGCGGTCTTCAAAGAAACATTAGCAGAAATGACTTTTCCACCTTTTTGTGCAGCCTTGGAGAATGCATTGTTTACATGCTCCTGCTCATGGGCACGCACTCTGGAAGCAGAAGCCTCTGGAGAAATATGAGCGGCTGATTTAAAAGAAACCATTTCATCGGAACCGTCCTGATATTTACGGTTCTTGCAGGTTTCACACTCGGCCGGAGAAGATTTCCGTCCTGGAGAAACCTTTGTAGATTCACCAGGGTTTAGAACAGGCTTTTGAGAGCCTGAAACAGCACTTGACGAATAACTGCCGGCGTATCCGCTTCCATAGTAATTTGCATAATTAAAACTGCCAGTAATGATATTACTCATAAAATTCTCCTTTCCCAATTCCTTATACTATAAGTAGTATTCTGCGATAAATATTTTGCTATTGTTAATTAGAATCTCCAACATACTCGCGCATAATGTCCTCATAAGACATACCTAAGATATCCTCAATTTCTTGCCCTGTCTGCTCTTTAAACTGCTGGTCGATCTGCTGTCCAAATTTGATCAATGTATCCCCGCTGGTGGATAAAAGCATGGCAGAGAAAGATGCGATCATAACAAAAAGAAGAGCGATTGAACCAATTGCAGTTCCAATTCCCACTTTGGCAGTTGTCAGCATTTTTTTAAAAGATCCCTTGGAAAGAATGGCAAGTACAACTGCAATGCTTCCACAGACAAGAGGAATGTATACCGTAAATAAAGTAAATATACTGACAACCCCTAAAATCATAGACACAGTGGCCATTGTCTGGCCGGGATTACGGGGAGGCAGATTATAATAATTTGATTGATAATTGTTATCCATAAATTTCACTCCAGTCAAAAACCCCGCCGCAAGCAGCGGGGCATCAAATTTGTAGCGCCCCAAAGGGCGGGGTATTTGACCCTCGCGGCAGTCGCCAAATGACTGCAAGCAGCCACTTGGCTCGTTGCTCGCGGAAATAAAGTGCTGGGCAGTACTCACATTTACTGATATCTTATCACTTTCTCAAGGAGAATACAAATCTTTCTTGAAAAAGGGAGGGGATATCTATTATAATAGGAGATAAGCTGTGTAAGCAATGATAAATGTAAAGCAAACGCTTTTATGAAAATGCAACAGATGAAATGTTGTTATAAAAAAATCAATCAGAGCGTATGTGCAGATGGGAGAAAGTATGGATATTATACTAAAATTGAAAGAAGAACTGAAAGTAGAAAAATGGCAGGTGGAAGCGGCAGTTAAGCTGATTGACGAGGGAAACACCATCCCCTTTATCTCCCGTTATCGTAAAGAGGCAACTGGTTCTTTAAATGATGAGGTTCTTAGAAATCTTTACGAAAGGTTAAACTACCTTCGGAATTTAGAAGAAAAGAAGGAACAGGTGATAGGAAGTATTGAAGAGCAGGGAAAGCTTACAGATGAGCTGAAAGAAAAAATTCTGGCAGCAGAGACACTTGTAGTTGTGGAGGATCTATACCGTCCCTACAGGCCGAAAAGAAAAACCAGAGCAAGTGTTGCCAAGGAAAAGGGGCTGGAAGGTCTTGCTGAATTTATTTTAAAGCAGGATGCATCAGCACCCCTTATGGAGGAGGCTGCAAAATATATCAGTGAAGAAAAAGGAGTAAAGAGCGCGGAAGAAGCTTTGCAGGGCGCAAAGGATATTATTGCTGAAATGATTTCTGACGAGGCGGATTACCGTATTTATATTCGTAATATTACTATGGAAGAAGGAGTCCTTACCAGCACGGCAAAGGATGAAAAGGCAGAAAGCGTGTATGAGATGTATTATGCCTATGAAGAACCTTTAAAGAAGGTAGTGGGGCACCGTACACTTGCTCTTAACCGGGGAGAAAATGAAAAATTTCTTGTGGTTAAAATTAGTGCTCCTGTTGAGAGAATCCAGCAGTATCTTGCCAAAAAGGTGATTACGAAAGAGAATGAATATACAACTCCTGTTCTTACGGAAGTGATTCAGGATGCTTACGACAGACTGATTGCGCCTGCAATTGAAAGAGAAATCAGAAATGATCTTACAGAAAAAGCTGAGGATGGCGCGATTTCTGTATTTGGAAAGAATTTAGAGCAGCTTCTCATGCAGCCGCCTATTGTAGGGAAGGTAGTGTTGGGGTGGGATCCTGCATTCCGTACAGGGTGTAAGCTGGCGGTAGTAGATGCTACTGGAAAGGTATTGGATACCAAAGTAATTTATCCCACAGCACCGCAAAACAAGGTTGAGGAGGCCAAAGCAGAGCTGAAAAAGCTGATCAAGAAATATGGAATTTCCCTGATCAGTGTTGGAAATGGAACCGCATCAAGAGAGTCCGAGCAGATCATTGTGGATCTGATTAAAGAGTTAAATGTGCCGGTTCAGTATGTGATCGTAAGTGAGGCCGGAGCATCTGTCTATTCTGCAAGCAAGCTGGCAACGGAGGAGTTTCCTAATTTTGATGTGGGGCAAAGAAGCGCTGCTTCCATTGCAAGAAGACTTCAGGATCCGCTGGCAGAACTTGTTAAGATTGATCCCAAATCTATTGGTGTAGGTCAGTACCAGCATGATATGAATCAGAAAAAATTGGGAGAAGCCCTTGGCGGCGTGGTTGAAGACTGCGTAAACAAGGTAGGTGTGGATCTTAATACTGCATCTGCTTCCCTTTTAGAGTATATATCTGGCGTTTCAAAAGCGATTGCTAAAAATATCGTAGAATACAGAGAGCAGAATGGAAAGTTTGTAAACCGTGCCCAGCTTTTAAAAGTACCCAAGTTAGGCCCTAAGGCGTATGAGCAGTGTGCAGGATTTCTGCGGATCCTGGATGGGGATAATCCTCTTGACGCTACCAGTGTGCATCCGGAATCCTATGAGGCAGCGATGAAGCTGCTTGAAAAAATGGGACTTACGATGGAAGATGTGCGTCTTGCCCAAAAGCAGGCGGCAAAAAATAAAGGAGTGCTGAAAAAAGAAGCACCTGCACCCAAAAAAGAGCCTAAAAGCAGGCAGCAGAAAATTGTTATCCGTAATATTGATACAGCTATGGGAAAAGCTCTTGCAGCAGCAATGGGCGGGACGACCATGTCTTTTGAAGAAGATACAAAAGGAAAAGGGAAAAAAGGCGGACAAGAAGCCGCAAAAGAAAGCGGTATATCAGGTGGAAGTGCGGCAGTAAGCACTCTTGAGAAAAAAATCAAGGATAAAAAGCAAATGGCCCAGGAGCTTGGCATTGGGGAAATTACCCTTACCGATATTTTAAAGGAATTGGAAAAGCCCTCCAGAGATCCCAGGGAGAACATGCCGGCGCCTATTTTAAGAAGCGATGTACTGGATATGAAAGACTTAAAGCCGGGAATGATTTTAAAGGGAACCGTCCGTAATGTAATTGATTTTGGGGTATTTGTGGACATCGGCGTACACCAGGACGGCCTGGTACATATTTCACAGATTACAGACCGTTTTATCAAGCATCCGTTGGAAGCTGTAAGCGTGGGGGATGTTGTGGATGTGCAGGTGCTCACTGTGGATGCTGCCAAAAAGAGGATTGGGCTTACCATGAGAATCGGCCAGGATAAGAATTAATGTATGAATAAAAAAGTGTAAAGTCATTTTAATAGACTTTACACTTTTTTACGTAATTAACATAAGGATGGCTGGCTAAGCCTGGCATTCGCTTCCTTAAAAAGCTGTTATACAATGCATAGACGCATCTGCCTTGTGCTTGTCAAGAATATTATGTACCCTTTCAATTTCATCAAGAACTAAACCAAATTCTTTTTTTATTTCATTTTTTACTTTCTTCTCTATCTGTTTTTCTGAAAGAAGGCCTTCAAAATATGTGCGCCCGTACCCGCGCCCTGGCTGTGCCGGGAAATGGCAGCACCCTTCACCGGCATCTTTTATCGTAAGCCAGTTTGTTATTGATTCCTTGCCTGCATCAACGCCAAGTATATTAATTACTGTATGCCCTGTGACTACCTTGCCGCCATTGCCGTCATCTGCGGTTATGTCTACAACTGTGGCTTTATGTAAAAGCGGTATGCCGCTTTTACCTGCATACCCTTTAAACCCGAACACCCTTAACCCTGACACTTTTGTACGTGACTTCATCTTCCTTACCCAGTTATATACTGCATTTGCATGGTGTCCGCCTGTATCAATCCCCACACCTGCAATGTTTAACCCCCTGCCGTCTGAAAAATAAAATGTGGTTTTAAGGTAGTCTTCCAGTTCTTCCCATATCCTGCTTTTCTCTGGATTGCCATAAATCTCAGTTTTGTATATGCCCCAGTTTTCATGGTTTCTTGCCCAGCCTTTCACTTCCACTTCAAGCCTGTTATCCTGCGTGTCAACCGAAGCAGTAAGCACCAGCACACCGTCTGGCAGGTCTGCACTGTAAATTTCCGCCCTTCCAAGCAGCTCATCTTCACTGGCAGTTTTTTTGGCAAGCCTTTCCTCTTCCCATGTTTCGCCAAGCGTTGTGTTTATAAAGGTCTGTAACCTTTCTGTGTCATGCAGCCTTTTATATTCGTCAATGGCATCTTTATATTCATTTATTATTTCCTCCCAGCATACCCAGGGTGACGCAAGTTCGTTAAGGTGGAAGCTCCTGTGCCTCCCCCGTTCTGGATGCCCTGCAACCCATTTATGCGCAGACTCTTTCCAGTCCATTTCAGGCACTAATTCACCACAGCTTTCACAGCACATTGAAACGCTTTCAAAATCAACCCTGCGGAAGCTGTACGGCTGCCACGCACCACAGGACGGGCACTGGACACACCATTCTTCCATAGTGCCTTTTAAGTATTCTTTTTCAATCCTGCTTCTGCCTGCTATTGTAGGTGTTGACGTTTTTATAAATTTTTTATTCCAAA
>ERZ808044.1682-NODE-1682-length-10842-cov-3.344728_pt1 | contig 10842 bp, 12 predicted proteins | sample MGYA00380195_ERZ808044 | MGnify/ENA primary metagenome ERZ808044 (study PRJEB31490, sample SAMN06133423) | mouse gut metagenome | isolation source: Z7_2 | host: mice | place: China: Chengdu | collected 2015-05 ...
GCAATTGTATTCCCTTCCAGCCTGAAAAGCTGGCAGCTTCCAACAATATCCGCCGCAATGCTCTCATGGCTGAGCATCACGCCTTTGCTCATTCCGGAAGTGCCAGACGTAAACATAATACAGCATGTCTTCTTCCTGTCAATTAAATGATCTTTATATTCTGCATCACCTATGGAAATGAATCGTTGCCCTTCCTCAATATATTTCTTCAGCTCAGACATAGAACAGATAACCAGTTTCTCCATCTCCGGAATCAATTCTCGGCAAGATTTAGAGCAAAACACAACGGTTACATCTGCCTGATGAAACAGACGCGTAATTTCTTTCTTTGATAATTCTTTATCAATCGGAACCGCTACGTTTCCGCCATTGACAATAGAACAGAAAGCCAGTAGCCATTCATAAGAATTCTCGCCGATGATCGCTATGTGCGCTCCACAAAAGCCCTTTTGATATTCCCATGCACCAAGAGCATTTACTTCACAATAAAAATCATGATAAGTCTTTTCCGCCGTTTGACTGCGGCTCACCGAATATGTAAAAGCAATCTTTTCCGGCATCTGTTCTTCTTTCCGCCACAACAATTCTTTTAAATCCCGAATTGGCGGTATTTCGTATAACGCATATGGTCGATTTTTCACATTACACCTCCAGATATCCGAGTTCACGGAAATAGTTTATATACCCTCTCATATATTCCATATCAATTTCATTCCACTCAAATCCTGCTTTCTTTAGAAACCAGACAGTGAAATCATTTACAATTCGGATATTGCTGTCATATACGAGTCTGCCCTGCTCATCCATATCGTTCTGCAATGCTTCGAAGATATATTCCGTCCCTGTATTTTGCATGGTCTGCTCCAACGCTCTGCCAAACTCCGCACCGTCTACTACTTTCATGGAGATTCCAAGCTCATGCACCACCTCTAGGAGCCGGTCAAAATAAATCGGACGATTACTGTTTAAGTGGAAGATACACTGCTTGTCTGCATACCAGGCAATCTTCATGATTCCTTCCGCCGTCAGATCTACCGGAGAAAACTCCGAATATAGAGGTATCAAATAGTCCGGAAACAGTCCGAATTCCAGCACTGCCTTCACTCTTGTCAGGAAAGCATTCTGCGTGTAATTGGGCTGAAATTTGTAATCTACAGCACGATTGGTCAGATTCCCTACGCGGACCACTTTCGCATCCAAACCTTCAAGCATTGCATCATAGACTACTGTTTCCGCTTCAAATTTGCTGTGAATATACACATTAACCAGAGGCTGTTCAATATACAGAGATGTCTCATCAAAAAACTTCTCCTCCTCTGAACGGTATACCGTAAAATCATCTGCCATACTGTTTCCGCTGACACTCAGCGTAGAAATGTGAATCAACTTAGCTCCTGCCTGCTTCGCATAATTGACAATATGGCAGGTTCCTTCCACATTTACACGATGAAAATATTCATAGGAGCCATAATGGCTGACGCTCGCCGCCGTGTGAATAACCGTCTGTACATCCTCCGGCATATTTTCTGACAGATTCTCACTTTCAATATCCCCCTCAATCAGAATAATCCTCCTGTCAAACTCTGCATCATACTGATTTCCAAAATAGTACTGCAAAATTCTGCATACTCTCTCATGACAGCCGCCCTTCTTCTCACTCCGCACCAGGCAATAAATCTTCCCTGCTTCTTCCCGCATCAGGCAGTCCAGAACATGAGCCCCCAAAAAGCCAGTTGCCCCCGTCAGAAGAATATTCCCCAGAGCTTTCTTCTTTGGTACAAAGGATTCTTCAATTCTGTTTCTTTTAAACAGTTTCTGGTATTTATCAAAATCGGAAGCTTTATAATCAACCTTTGATGCCTCTCCTTTTTCAAGGAAATCACATAAAAGCTGTACTGTAGGATAATCGAACACATTCTGCAGGGCAAAATATATTCCCATACTGTGGGCTTTGGCCGTATATTCAATTGCGGTTAAGCTGTCTCCCCCATTATCAAAAAAGTCATCCTGGATTCCAACATGCTCCATATGAAGCAGTTCTTCCAACAAGTGACACAATGTCTTTTCAGTTATTGTCCCTGGAGCAATATACTCTGCTGCCTGTCCATTGAATATCGGTACGGGCAGATTCTTTCTGTCTGTTTTACCGCTGGGCGTCATGGGCATAACATCAAGCCGCATGAAATAGTTGGGAATCATATACTTTGGCAGCTGTTTTGACAAATGCTCCCGCAGCTTCTTTTCATCAATTTCCTCTTTCGCAGTGTAATAGCCTACCAGATACTGACGGTTATCTCCGTCACGTTTGTCCGCAACCGCAGTCAGTTCAATTCCTTCCACGGTTCCCATTACGCTTTCAATTTCCCCAAGCTCAATGCGAAGCCCGCGGATTTTCACCTGTGTATCTATACGTCCGAGATACTCTATCTCTCCGTCTTCACGCCAGCACGCAAGATCGCCGGTATGGTACAAAACTGTTCCATGGTGATTCTCCTCCGTGTCAAAGGGATTTGGCACAAAGCGTTCGGCAGTCAGATCCGGACGGTTGATGTATCCTTTCCCTACGCCTTCTCCGGCTATGCAGAGTTCGCCTGCTACGCCTATGGGAAGCGGATTGCCATCGGTGTCAAGAATGTATATCTGGGTGTTGGCTATGGGTTTGCCGATGGTGATATCATCGCTATTAACCTTTTTAAAGGTAACCCCAATTGTTGCTTCCGTTGGACCATATCCATTAAAAACAGTTGCGTTTGTATATGCTGATATTTCCTGATATAAATCATATGTAAATTTTTCAGCACCGATCATGATTACATTTAATTTTTTTAAAGCCGATTTTAAAGAATCATTACTTAACATCATTCGCATTTTTGTTGGAGTACACTGTAAAATGTCTATCGAATTTCGTTGAATCAGCTTTGCAATATAACGTGGTGAATTTATTTCATCGTCATTAGCCAAAGTAATACTTATTCCATTCAATAATGACATAAATATTTCAAAAACAGATATATCAAATGTAAACACTGTACCAGCTAACATCATATTCCCATTCTTAATTGCGTAATATTGATATATATTTTTTTCATTGCTATTTACAAAATTTGCAAGATTATAGTGCAGAATCTCTATCCCTTTTGGAGTTCCTGTAGTTCCAGAAGTATATAATACATAGCATCTGTCTTGCGAACTACTTACACTTGCTATCTTTTCAATATTATAATTAAAGTCAAATGTATCTAAAGAAATTTTATCTATCAGTAATTCATCGGTATACCTGTATTTCAGCACAAGCTTAGCATCGGCATCCTTTATCATATATCTAATTCTATCCGTTGGATTGGACGGGTCTATTGGCATATACGCTCCACCGGCCTTCAATACCCCCAGCATTGCCACTATCACATGCCAGCTCCGCTTTGAAATGATCGGCACCACATCGCCAGGCTTTATCCCTTTTTCCCGCAGGAAATGTGCTAATGAGTTAGACATTTCATCCAGCTCCCTGTATGTAAACTTCTTATCTTCAAATACCAGAGCTATCTTATCCGGCGTTTTCTCTGCCTGTTCCGTAAACAATTCATGAACACACTTATCTCTGGGATATTCAACATAGGTATCATTAAATTCACAGACCACTTTCTCCCATTCCTGCTTCGGAACAATATCTATTTTTCTAACCAGTTCAGAACTATTTTCCGTTATCTGCTCCAAAATATATTCCATACGTTTTATGATATAATCAACTTCCTCTTCCTGAAATACCTCCGTCTGAAAATCCACATTCAAGGTGTGACTGCTATTACCGTCCCGATTATCTATGTGCAGAACAAAAGGAACTTCACTGTAACCATTGGAGTACCATTTTGTATCTGCATATGTATCTGTTTTCGCATTTTGATAGCTTACCATCACATTGTATAAATTCCCAGAAATTTTATGCTTTTCCCGGAGATATTGTAAAATGTTTGCATAGGGATACTTCTGATGACGAAATATATTCATATGCTCTCTTGTAACTTGTTTTGCCAGCATTAAACCTGTCATATCTTCTGATGGCGTCAAAGTGAGCGGCATAGTTGAAATAAACATCCCGGCCATCTCTTTTTCTCTGGCATTACTGCGGTTTAAGACGGGAACACCAATTGTAATTGATGAATTTTCAGGGTTTATTTTATACAGATAAATGATAAGCGCCGTTTCAAACAAAACAGCTGGCGTCACTGAGTTTATTTTACAGAAGACGTCTATTTTTTGTTCCAAAAGCAGGGGCAAAGTTTTAGTAATCCTTCTCGCTTCGATGGAAGCCAGTGAAGCGGAGCGCACTTTCATCAGGCTTTCCTGTGGACAGTCAATATATTTTTCTTCCCAGTACTTTCTATCTTTGATATAACGATCCGAAGTCATGTAATCCGTTTCAGAGTGTATGTAATCAACATAATCTGCCTTCAATAGGGAAGTATTTTCCGCATTCTTCATATCTCCTGCCAGATTATGGTATGCCACATCCAGTTGCTTTGCCATCAGGCCAAATGTCCATGCATCTGATATCAAATGACTTAATAATACCAGAATTCCACTCCTATTTTCCACGTAAAATACTACGAATCGATACAAAAACTGCCCTGTTAGTCCCAAAGGCTCACTAGCAAATTCTTCTGCAAAACTGTCAAATTCCTTCATAGACGAAAAGGTCATTACTGGAATATCTGCATTTACTGTATCTGACACATACTGTTTGGGTACTTCCCCTTCGTAAAACCGCAATCGGATACCACTCTGATTACTGATAAACTGTTTGATTGCCTGTTGCATAAATACACTATTACGCTTCTCGTTATAAAAAGTAGCACCGCATAGATTCGCAATAGCAGTATCGCTGTAATATGTCTGTAAATTCCAAATATTTTGTTGTGGTGTTGTTAAATCATAATATTCCATTTTATCCTTGTATGATGTTTACAGAAGCAAAAACGCCATGTTTCCTTTCTTTTTAGTTTGTATCGTGGTTCAATGCAATTCAGATACTGTGGACTTTTGATTTTTTCCTGTAGCTTGACTACTCGACTGGAGTGTATTGCCGCTGCCTTTATCTGAATTGTTTATCTGCTGGATGAGCCGGGGTGCCTGCTCCATGAGCTCTTATTTCAATTGGCACTGAACTCATGAGAAGACGTTCAAATTCTCAAATGACGGTGATGGCTTCCAAATGCTGGATTCTCGTCTCTCTGAACTTTCTTATCTGGACGACAGTAATTTCCTCTTCAAGCCCTTTTATATTTCACATAAGTATTGTTCTATGTTCAACTCTTATTTCAAAACATGCTTGTTAAGCATATTATTGATTTTAGATATAGGAGACTATGTTTTGAAAGCTTTTTGGTATGATGACAAACGTAAAAATATCTGCGGCCTGCGAATACGCCAGCTTCGTAAAGAGCAGAAAATCACGCAGAAAAAGCTATCCATCATGGCACAGTTAGCCGGATATGATTTCATTACGGAAACTGCAATTATCAAGCTGGAAGCCGGCACCCGCTTTATTCCTGATTACGAAGTCGGTATTTTCGCCCAATTGCTGGGAACTACACCTGAGTATTTATTACAATGCAATGAAAAAGAATAAACACAGCTTACACATGACAAACGCATGAATGAATAAAAATTCCCATAAAATCATAGCGTCTTTTATCCATTAGGCTATAACGGTATTTAGATAATTTACATCCGGTTGGTATGCACACCACCTTCCTCCACAGCCTCTGTCATATTCCCAAAGATAGATTTCTGTCCTCCTGGAATTTCTCCAACTTCAGGTGGTTTTACAGACATTTTACCCCCATATATCCTTTAAAATCTCTTTACATATCAGCAATATCCAATCCCTCAAACTATCTATTATCATATATTCAATTTGGCTCTTGCCTATATTGAATATATTTATTTTCTTTAATCTTTTTAATCATTTGGTCTATGCGTTCTCTTCCTCCCTGAACTCCTGATTGAACCAACTCATTTAGTCTATTCATTGCCTCATTACTGTCATTTGAAGCACTTTCGCCATGCATATACGCACACACCCACCAGAATATGGCATTATCTATTTCCTTTCTTTCAAACATATAAATATCACCAAGCGCAACTTGTGCCTTCGCCAGTCCCTGTTTCGCTGCTTTTTCAAAATAACTAATTGCCTTTCCATTTGACTTATTGTCATCACCCGAACAGAACAAGGCATACATATATTGTGCTTTTGCAACACCTCCATCTGCAGCTTCTTGCATATACTTAACTGCCAATGTCATATCCGCCTTTACTCCATCACCGCCCATATAATCCAAAGCTACCATAAATTTTGCTGGTGCATATCCCAGTTCGGCTGCAATATTATAATAATAATGTGACAAAATATCATTTTCTTTGGTTTGCTCTAATTGTCTGTAATAATTTCCGAGAGTCCTTGCTGCATCATAGTCTCCACTCTCTGCTTTCTCATTTAATAATCTCTTTTCGTCCTCATTCATTGTGTATCCTCTTTCTACTTCGGGTTATTTGTATATGTATTATATTTTTCTTTCTGTACTTCTTCTACTATTCTGTTAACTCGGTCATAGCCTCCTGGTACTCCTGATTCAACCAAATCATTTAATCTATCCATCGCCTCGTTGCTAGCTTTTAAATCACTTTTTCCATGTACATAAGCGCATCCCCACCAAAATACGGCATTATCTATCTCCTTCTTGTCAAACATATAAATATCGCCAAGTGCAACCTGAGCAATTGCCAGTCCCTGTTCTGCTGCTCTTTTAAATAATTTAACCGCCTTTTGTTCCGTTGCAATCAAACCACATTCACCATTTTGATACATACGGGCTAGTGCATATTGGGCATTTGCATAGTTCTGATTTGCTGCTAATTTCCAATAATAAGCTGCATTAGAACTATCTTTTCTGGTTCCATCTCCTTCATAAGCAAAACATCCAACTGTATATTGAGCCGGTGCATATCCCAAATCTGCCGCAGCTTTATAATAGCCAAACGCTTTTACTCTGTTTTCTTTTGTACCCGGTAACTTATTATAATAATTCCCTAAATTAACATTAGCTGCAATATTATTATTTTCAGCTTTACGAATTAATTCCTTTAATTCTGTTTCTGTCATGTACTCCACCTCTTTCAAAATATTTCTTATTTTGAGTGCCCACACCTGCACATATCAATATACATTAATATGTGCAGATGCTTGTCATTTTTTAACCATCAGACACTCTACATCTGGGGCAATCGCTGCTACAAGCAGAATAATTTCTATGAGCTTCTTTAGTCATAGTTCTTTCCATTTCTGACTTTTTGACTGCTTTAACAATTCTCATTTCTTTCACCTCCTTCCATCTGCTCTAAATCTTTTTTATACAAGAGAATTAATTCTTTTATGATTGCCTTAGAAGGTACACACGCTTCTTTTCCATGATAAAGTTTCGCATTAATTTTGCATCCTCCCTGACATATTGGCAGAACAGAACAATCTTTACATTCTTCATACATAACCTCTGTATTACAAAAGAAATTAAAAATTTCATTTTTCTGAATACCAGTAAAAATATCGCCACTCGCATATTCTTCTCTGCCTAATGCACGATGGCATTTATAGATTTTCCCATTACAATCTATTGAATATACATTAGGACATGTTGCATAACAATTTGTCGGAGAAGGATATATTTTCAATTTCTTTAGAAATCCATACACATCATATTCCCCATTATCCAAACTTTCGTCTTCCATATCCGGAAATCCCCTATATAATCCATGCTGTCGTCCGAATTTGATTAATGAAATATATGGATGTTCAGAATATTCCGGAAATGAATTTGCAATATTCTTGACCACGTTATTATCTTCATCAATAGGTGTAAAATACACCTTCAAATTACTGTTTTTTCCAAATTTATCATTCAAATATTCTAATGTTTTTAGAGCTTTTTCCTGTTTCATGGGTTCAAAATTAATTCTGACCTTTATGTTAAATCCTGCATATAAAGCTTCTTGCACATTATTTATAACTGTTTGAAAAGCATTATTCAGATTATCATATTTTTTAATATTATTATATTCTTCTTCCAGTGCATCAATTGTTATTTGGATTTTATCAGTGTTCCACCCTGCTTTTATGCGACTTATCATTTCTTTATTTAGTAAAGATCCATTAGTGGTAATCTTCGAAGAAAAATTAATTTTTTTATACGTAATTTATCTATAATTTTGTCGATTATATCTGCTGCGAGAAGTGGTTCTCCCCCGAACCATGTAATTCCCAATTTTTCACCATTCCAATGTTCCTGTAGATAATCTGCTAATCTATCTGCTGTCTCAATTGACATTTTTCCTTTTCTAAATCCATTTTCAAAACAATAAAAGCAATGGGCATTACATTCTAAAAAATCAAAATATTTCCGTTGTATGTTTGCACAATATTAAATTTACTTGGTTTCATGCATATTCACCTCACACTTTATTGCAAACTACTATTTAATCACAACAGCAATCTGCTTGTACTTAAACTCCCCACACCGGTCAGTGTAGGGAGTTCAGATGCCTTAATTATTTCGGGAAAATGCCTTAGCAAATTGCTTTAGTTGTGCACGTACTTTATCACTTTCTCTGTTTTCAGAAAACCATAAAAGTAATCGCCCACATCATTTTCTCAAACATAAATATTTAGCTTTGTACAATGGCTGGTATCTTCATCTATTCTCTCTTTATATGCACAATGGCAACACTCTTCATCATAATAACCATCTCTTGTTACATATCCCGTATCTTTTAGTCTTTTCTCCATCACCATCATCCTTTTTCTCTTTCATAAACTATCAATTATTTTCTTTCATAATGAAAGCAGCCATTTCTGTCATCCGGATTGTTATAGCCTCCATATCCGCCTTCGCACTTCACCCGTCCATAATCATCCCTGTCCCGAAAGTTTGCGTAAATACAATCCGAACAATTTCCTTCAAAATATCCTTGTGGAATCATAATTTTCTCTTTTTCCTGCCTTTTCATCTGTAGTCCTCTCTTTCTTTTATTTTTTGCTATGCCGGCATGATTTTGAGCTTACTTTATATAAAATTAATGTATGAATGCTCCAAGAATTATCACGAACACCGTGATCAAAATGTAAGCCATCACTGCGATTTTTATCCATTGTCTTACTCTCGGTGTATAATGTGGACATTCATTTTTCTCATAAGGAAACTTATAGCCACCAGGCGCCCCTTTACATTGTATTCTTCCCTCGGCATCTTTATTGTTCCTTTTTCCAAAAAAAACATCACAGTAACCCTCAAAATGCCCTTCGGGCATGATAATTCTTATATCCTCTTTCTTTTGCATATAGCCCTCCTCTCCTAAAAAAGTACTTCAACATCATCTGTATTTATTACTATTTCATCCCTAAAATTCCGGCAACCCATATAAGAAAAAATTTGTTTGTCCGGCTGCACAACAATCGGAAAATACAATTTCTCAATGGAATCCGGCATAGCTTTCATTATTTTTTTAATGTATTTTTTATCGCCATCAGATAAGTACTTTGAACCGCCAAAATGCACATGTAAAATTCCCATAAAATCATAGCCTTTATCTAACCATGCCGCTATCACCGCATTAAGGAAATTAACATTTGGACGATAGGAACATCCTTTTGCAAAATAGCCTGCATCATATTCCCAAAGGATAATCTTTCCTTCTTTTCCCCCTATAATCCCTCCTGCTTCCGGTGGGACTAAAGGCATCTGATTTAATATTATATTTAAAGTTTCATTATGTATCTTCACTCTTACTCCTCATATTTTCTTACTATATCGAGCATTTGCATGACGGTAATATGGATAACAAAGTACGCTTTTTTATCCATATTGTTATTGTCAAAATATATTGCCCATGATATACTAAAAATTAGAAATTCATACTGATTTCAATGCGGATAGCAAAGCGTACTTCTTTATCCATCAGAACCCTCATTAGCCCAAAGCAGAAAAGTCCGATGCGTTATTCCAAGCTGCTTAGCTGCACTTCTGGCGGAGATTTTTCCCTGCCGCCACTGTTCTTTTAATCTCTTGTATTCCAATGGGCGTTCCATTGGTTTGCGTCCAAATTTTACCCCCTGCTGTTTTGCAGCCGCAATTCCTTCTGCCTGACGCTGACGTATAAACTCCCTTTCCGTCTGGGCTACATAAGAGAAAAGCTGTAAAACAATATCGGCAATCAGTGTCCCCGTCAGATCCTTATTTCGGCGTGTATCCAAAAGTGGCATATCTATAACAACAATAGCTGCTTGTTTTTCTTTCGTAATAATCCTCCACTGCTCCAGAATTTCCTCATAGTTTCTTCCCAGACGATCAATGCTCTTAATGACAAGAGTATCTCCAAATTTCAGTTTTCGCATAAGCAATTGATACTGAGTCCGTTCAAAATCCTTCCCAGACTGCTTGTCCGCATAAATTCTATTACTTTCAATCCCATATTTCTGTAGCGCAATAAACTGCCTTCTCTCATTTTGTTCCTTTGTAGAAACACGCATATAACCATATTCCATATTGTGGCCTCCAATCTACTATTTGGAATATATTGTATGCTATTTTTATTTTTGCTGTAATTACTTCTCCGTCCTGACATTTTATCTGGAAATAATACCGTTTATATTAGAAAGCTGTCGTATTAATTGTTTGAAAACTAAAAAAATAATAAAATTCCAAAAAAATGTATAAACTGTTTATTTTTTACCTTTTCCAATCTGCTATTAGTAGAAGAGCTTTTTCAGAATACGCTTTACTAATTTGCAAA
>ERZ808044.1684-NODE-1684-length-10815-cov-3.626839_pt1 | contig 10815 bp, 11 predicted proteins | sample MGYA00380195_ERZ808044 | MGnify/ENA primary metagenome ERZ808044 (study PRJEB31490, sample SAMN06133423) | mouse gut metagenome | isolation source: Z7_2 | host: mice | place: China: Chengdu | collected 2015-05 ...
ACGATGTAGCGTATACTCGGCATAAGGAGTAGCCACACGCATTTACGGAGGATAAGTTCATGAACTTCGAGGATGTATATACAAGGAATGATCTTGCCGACTTTCTTGGAATTAAGCGTGAAAAATTGACTTATATACTTTACATTCAAAAAGTTGATACCATGTACTCGACTTTTTCAATTCCTAAAAAGTGTGGCGGGGAAAGAATTATCAACGCCCCCAACGATGATTTAAAACAGATTCAAAGAAAGCTGGCAAATGCTTTATGGAACTATCAGGAAAAAATCCGGGAAGAAAATCAGATTCAAACTAATATATCCCATGCATTCCAAAAAAATAAAAGTATTATCACCAATTCTACACGACATGTCAGGAAGCGTTATGTTTTAAATATAGATTTGAAAGATTTTTTTGGTTCTTTCCACTTTGGGCGGGTAAGAGGCTTTTTCATCAAAAATTACTTTTGGGAATTAACAGAAGAGGTCGCTACCGTCATTGCCCAGTTAACATGCTATAAAGGTGTTCTGCCCCAAGGTGCCCCTACTTCTCCTGTTATTACAAATATGATCTGCAACATTATGGATATGCATCTGCTGCATATCGCCAAGCGTTATAAGTTAAGCTATACCCGCTATGCGGATGATATGACCTTTTCCACTAATGACAAACATTTTATAGAACATTATGACGCCTTTTACAAAGATTTGTCCAAAGAAATACTTCAGTCAGGGTTTCAGATTAATGAAGAAAAGACACGCCTTCTTTACAATAACAGTCGTCAGGAAGTTACAGGTCTAATCGTCAACCATAAAATTAACCTTAAGCGGGAATATTGCAAAAACACACATGCAATGGCACACAGCTTGTATGCAAACGGTTCTTTTACAATTGACGGAAATGACGGAACCATTCATCAACTGGAAGGCAGATTTGCCTTTATTGACCAAATAGAAAAATATAATAATATGCATGATGGCACAAAGCATTCTGTCACTTCATTAAGCCATCGTGAAAAAAAGTATCAGGAATTTTTATTTTATAAAAACTTTTGCATAAACTCCAAGCCTTTAATAGTAACCGAAGGAAAAACGGATATTCTGTATCTGAAAAGCGCGCTGCGGAAAATGTATCTGCAATATCCTGACCTAGTTGAGAAAAGGGATAACAAGTGGATATACAACCTGTCATTTTTGCACAGGAGCAGCAAGTTAAGCTACTTTTTTGACTTTAACTTAGATGGCGCAGATGCAATGCAGAATATATATAATCTATACACAGGTTCAGGCAAAACACATATAAATTATTACAAACACTTTCAGAAAAAATACGACATTAAAATGCAGCAGCCTGTAATTTTACTTTTTGACAATGAATTGAAAGATAAAAGTGACAAGCCTGTCAAAAAGTTTATGGGAACAATTAAAACCGATAAAAAAGATAAAAAGCAGGCAAAAGAAGAAGCTGTCCAAAGAGAAAAAACGCTGCAAAAAGAATTATATTTACAGCTTGTCGGGAATTTATATATGCAGATTGTGCCTCTTGCCCATTCGAAACAATCCTGTGAAATAGAAGATTTATTTAGTGAAACTGTCCTTAATACCGAAATCGCAGGGCGTAAATTTGACCGTACCGGAAAAGAAGATAAAACAAAATTTTATAATAAAGATATTTTTTCAAAATATATTCTTTCTCATTATGAAGAGATAGATTTCTCCTCATTTATTCCTTTGTTTGATACACTAAAAAAAATAATTAAAGATTATCCTTCTCCGAAAAATTAAACAGGCTGCTTTTTAAAAGACAGAGCAATTCCGATTGTACAGGCACATAATTCAAGGGTTGCCGTCAAATCTTTATAAGCATTATATCGTTTCACAATAAAAAAGCCTGGATCAATCACAAAAGAGTAAAACTGCATGCCGCCGCAACAGAACTTTATTCAGAGGATTAGAATATGGAAGTGTTAATAAAATGAATCGCATTATAAAATCAATGGAAAATAAATGTCTTCTTCCATCATTGGAATTGGTACAAAATGTTTTTACAGAATACGACAGTCCGGAGGAAGGCAACATTGCAAGAAAATTAGTAGAAGAAATTCGGGTAAAAAATATTATATACCCGAATTGGAACTTATTATGGTGAACGAAAAAGATGAAGTTATTGGATATGTAATGTTTTCACGCTTTCATATTGAGGGAAGGTATGAAAATGAATTGTTAATCCTCACGCCTGTTGTCGTAAAAACAAAACTACAAAAGCAGCATATCTCAAAGGACATATTGGAATATGGTTTTGATGCAGCTAAAAAACTGGGATTTGAAGCAATTCTTGTTGAGGGCGATCCACGCAATTATAATAACCGCGGTTTTTAGTCAAGCTATAAATTTGGAATAGAGGCAAGGCCAAATATAAAGCTGCCGCATCCGGATTGTCTCATGGTTAAGGAACTGGAAAAGGGCGCATTAGATAGAATAAGCGGCGTAGTTGATTATTCTTTTTATGAAACACTTCGCGAAAAATAAACGAAAGTACTTACAGTGTAAAGAAAGAAACTGCTTGGAAAATGGCATTTCCTGTAGGACGGCATCAGTATTGCAGTCATGCCTTACCCCTAAGAACCGCCCTACGCCTAAAAGTCTATAATGAACAATAATTATATTTCCTTGGAAGAACTCCTTTTTCTCTATAAACTTTTTCATATACTTCTTCCCAGAGTAAACCAAGGGAAGTTTCACCTTCTCTTAAATCATCTAAAACCAAGTAATGATCATTCAGATACTTGAGTACTTCTTTTTCCTGTCCGGTACGGGCAAGAGCAATGAGATAATGAAAAAAAACGCGGCTTTCTTTTGCAAAATTTTCAGGAAGTGTTTTATATATTGCCTTAATTTCTTCATAGCCTTCTGTAAGTAAAAGAATTTTTAAGGTTTCTTTTAAGTAAGACAAATCTTCTTTTCTCATGCTATAACCTTTTAAAATGAATTCTATAGCACTGTTATTTTTTCTGTTTTTCAAATATAGAGCAGACAGTCCGTGATATGCCCACGGATTTGGTTCCAAAGTTGTAGATGTAATCAAACACTTAGTTGCTAATTCGATCTTATCTTTTGTCAAATAATAAAGTCCTAATTGATAGAAAGCATACCAGTTCTCTTGATTAATAGTATTGATCGTAGTTTTTAATTTTTCTATGATTATTTCATCCGTAATAAAATCGTATGGTATTTCTTCCGGGCTTTTTTGTGGAAAAACTCCAGTATCTAAAAAAGTCATCCATTCTTTGTATTCCAAAGAAAGCGTTCCAAAATCAAGCTGCATAGATAATTCAGGTTCCCCCTTATGGATGCGGAGAGCATTTTCCAATGCACCGTATCCACTTCCGGAATAAAGAAGTTTCGCAGGTTTTTTCGCAAGTCCCTTTGATGAAGCAAGTAAGTCTTCCAGATTCAATTCCTGCAGATGCTTCTCTACGATTTTATTCATTTCTTGTAAGGCAATGTCATAATTGACAGAAACGACATTGGAAGAAGTCTGGACTGGTCCGTAGAGCTCCATCCATTCCCATGCAGTATGAGGAGCCATCGGAATACAGCCATACTGTGTTTTGCCAAGGCCTGCCTGAATCTCAACATAGCGTCCTGCATGTTCTGTCAGGAAATCCTGCCAATTATCGGAAGCTTCATTTTTCCCCCATGAAAAAAGCTTACGGCTTATAAGACGGGATGTGGATAGCTGGAGAAGACCGTATCCATTTTTATTAATATTTGCAATATATTTTGGAGATTCCTTCGGAATATCAAAAAAATAATCCACCTGATCGGGAATTTGTTTATATTTTGTGATATCATTTCCGTTTACCACAGGTATAGAAACCTTATGTACACCATCTTGACGATTCGTGTAGGCTTCCTTTGCCGGGACAATAATACGTCCATTGTCATATTCTGGAACAGCCATATTGCTCCACCAATACATTGGAACCACCTGATCAGTCTGATTGAAAATACGCATTCTGCAGTTCAAAAACCGGCTGTTTTCTTCCAGCCAGAAATCCATCTGATAAGTAACCTTACGGACACGTTCGTATTCGTACATTCTAAGAACCGGTGTGCCATTTTCCATTTCCAATGTGGCTGTAAAAAGAGGTTCCATTGTAAATGGGGTGTGTCCAATCATACTAATATTCCATTCCACACCACCGCTAAACCATGCATTTCGAATCGCCAGATTGCTTGGACGTATGACATCATTTGTATACAAAAGATTTTCATTAGTTGTTTTGTCAATAAGCGCCCAGAGACGTCCTCCGAATTCCGGAAGAAAGGTTGCTTTTAAAAAATCATTTTCGAGGACAGACGTATGAATTTCTTTTTTATGAAGGCTGCGGTTGTAACATGCGTACTGGCGATAAGGGAAGGAAGTAAAAAGTTTTCCATATCCTTCAAATATCTCATCATCTTCCTCAAGATAAAAGTTTGTTTTATTCTGTACATTTAAACCCGGAATCAGATCTGGGGTAGACGTCAAAGAACCAAGATCACTTACGGAAAATGTTTCAGTCTGAAATGTTAATATTGGTTTCATAAATTCCTCCTATGGATTAATATTTGATATTTTTCTAAATGTAGTATATGGTATAGGGAGAAAGAAGTAAATGTATCAGATGGTAAGTATATGTCAATTTTGGTAATTGATTAAGGAGCGTTTATGAATATTGATAAAAAATATTTTCGAACAGATACGATTTATAAAAATATAGGTACAAATCATCAGGAAGGGCAGATTGGCTGTGGATTCATCCATACGACTACAAAGCAAGATATAAAACAAAAAGCAAATTTGGGATATTATGGAGCGTTTCTTGTATTGCATGGAGAAGGAACCTATGTTGGAGAAGATGGGAAAGAGTTTCCACTTAAGCAGGGATGTTTCGTACAGCGCCTTCCAGGAGTTTCTCATACTACAATCGTTCATCCACAACAGGATTGGCTGGAATTTTTTGTTGTTTTTGGGGCAGAAACTTATGAAACAATGAAACACATAGGAATTGTCAATTCGAAACCAGTAATCTCTCTTGAACTGGATGAGATGATGCTTGGGAAATGTGTATATCTGCTAAACAAAATGAAACAGTCGCAGGACAGTGAAAATTTGTTTTTGTATGTATCAGTATTAAAATTTGTATTGTTTGCTTATTATAGTGGGGAACATAGAAGTTTTGGAATTGAGAAGGAGAAAGACTATAAGAAAATTGAACAGGCAGGAAAAATACTTTGTGAGGATCCTGCAAAACATATAACGGGACAAATGGCTGCGGACAGATTACATATAGGGTATGAAAGCTTTCGCAAGAAATTCAAAAATTTATACCATATTTCCCCAAATGCATATCAGTTAAATTATAGAATCAATTACGCTAAGACCTTGCTTTCTGATGAACAAAAAACTTTAGAGGAGATTGCAGTATTATGCGGATTTTCAGATGGTTTTGCATTTTCAAAGGCATTCAAAAAAAGGTGCGGAATTTCTCCGGAACAATTTAGAAAGAGTATTTAGAAAATAATTTAATGCATTGGAAAAAATAGTAAAAGATTATTCTGTTCTGAAAATGTGCAAACTTAAGCGGCTGAACGCGATTCTTGTTGTCTCATCCAAATGAAGGAACATGTTCAAAAAGCCGCTTTCCATGACATCATATATTCCATTTCTGAAGTTTCTTCATCCATGTCTTTTGCTTCGATTTTGAAACCAGCATTCCAATAGAAGGAAACCGCATTTTCATTTTTTGTATAGACTTTCAAACTCAATGTTTCTTTTTCCTTTTTAGCCGTATTGAGCAAATCAGAGCCGATTCCTTTTGTACGTTCAGAACTTTTTACAAAAATTCCTGCAATATAATTATCTATTATACCAATAAAACCATTGATTTGTCCCTCTACTTCTGATACAAAAACTTCTGCTGTCAAAATCGCATCTCTGACATAATCAAAATTACCTCTCCAATAATCTGCTTCTATAAATGAATGAGCTTCTATGTTTGCTGTAAGCCATATTGACATGACTTCATCTAAATCTCTCTCTTTAAATCTTCTTATCATGGTGCCTCCTAGCATCCGGGTAGTCGTATAATCCATGTTTATATTTTATAAGCTATTTCTATGGAGAATTCTTTTGGATATCCTTTCAATCAAAATCATTTCCAACTCTCAAACTATATTTTGATTATATCAACAAAATCAGATTTCTACCATAGCAAGTTTTTTTCATTTCCATGTAACATTTGCATTATATGACATTGTGAAGCAGTCCGGCATATGATATAATCCCAGTGTCATTAATGACAGCAAATCGGGAGTTATACAGGAGGGTTAACATGCTTGATAGAATACCTAATGAAGAAGAAATGACAGCTTTAGTTGGAAAATCTCTATATGATGTATGGAATAAGTTATGTGTTTTAATTGATGAAAAATATGATATGGATCGTTTGTGGGATAAGGGCGGTAAAGCATGGAAATATGAATATAAATATCGTCGGGGCGGTAAAACGCTGTGTGCATTGTATGCAAGAGAAAACTGTGTAGGTTTTATGATTATCCTGGGGAAAGATGAAAGGTTAAAATTCGAAACAGATAGAGATAGTTATTCAAAAGACGTTCAAGAAATATATGACGAAACTAAAACTTACCATGATGGGAAATGGATGATGTTTGAGCCAGTGGATACTTCTTTGTTTCATGATTTCATTAGACTGCTGCAAATCAAAAGAAAGCCAAACAGAAAGTAGTTTATTACCATACCTAAAGTATTATTCTATGAAATAGATTACGTGAGGGTGTACAAATGGATATATCTCTATATTATCAAGAACAAGGAAATAAAGAGCCACTTATTCTTTTACATGGAAACGGAGAGGATGGATCTTATTTCAAGAATCAAATAAATTATTTCAGTGACAGATACCGGGTGATTGCTTTAGACACGCGGGGGCACGGCAAATCACCAAGGAGTACTAAACCTTTTACTATTGAGCAGTTTTCCTGTGACTTATACGATTTTATGACGAGTCTTGAAATTCCAAATGCAGTGATATTAGGTTTTTCAGACGGAGCAAATATTGCAATGAAATTTGCAATGAAATATCCAAGCAAAGTAAAGGCACTGATATTAAATGGAGGAAATCTGAATCCGAAGGGAGTAAAAAGAACAATACAAATTCCAATCGAAATAGGATACAAAATAGCAAGACAATTTGCTTCAAAATCGCTTAATGCAAAACAGAATGCGGAAATGCTTGGGCTAATGGTCAATGAACCGAATATCGGACTAGACGAATTATCAAAAATAACAGTTCCCACGCTCGTAATTTGCGGAAGCAGAGACATGATTAAGGAATCTCATACAAAAAAGATTGCAGAAAATATACCTAACGCAAAATTGTCAATTATTAAAGGTAATCACTTTATTGCTAATAAAAGGTACATTGCATTCAATAAAGAGGTCGAAGACTTTTTGCATACAATTCAGTAAATAAGAATTTAATTTCACTTTAATTCACAAATTTGCTGGCTAGTTTAAATACCTGTTTGATTTCTTTAGATGATAAATCCCATGAATTTAGTTCTTCTGAAATCAATTTAGGATATTTTTTGCTAATATCCTTCAAAGCATTTCCTACCGATTTTCGCACATAGTCACTATTATCTTTTCTATGAGCAGATAATAGTCGTATTGCTATTTGAGGATTATCCCTAAAATAAGGACGACTTGTCCATACTCTTAATCCCTCTGAAACAGCTCTGCGAACATTAGCACAATCACTATTTAACCATTCTTCAATTAAAGGTAAGGCTGCTTCATACCCAATAATTTTACAATGATTATCAAAAGCCATAGCTAAAATTTCCTGTACCTTCCAGCTATCATGCTGGCTAACAGTATCTTTCAAAAAGGACAGTGCAGAAGTATTGTGATGTGCAGAATATCCTAAAAGAAATACACCCACTTCTTGTATTTGAAAATTATCCGACTGATAAAGTTCAATCCCCATGTTAAAACAATCGTCAAGAGAATGCGACTTATAATATTTCTCTGCTTCACTTTTTACAAGCTTAAGACTATCTTTTTCGGGGATTAGTTCCACTAAATACTGCATATATTCATTCATTTGCCATATCTCCAACACCGATTTTTCATTCTCTGCAACTGCTTGATAAACTTTCTGTTAAAAGTTTTTCTATAGTAATTGGAATCGTCATAAACTACCTCCACAACTACTTACGATTTCGCTTACGACTTAACTTGCGATTAAATTATATAGTCGTAAGTATTTTTCGTCAAATGTATTCATATAAGCCATTAACAAATGAAGAATTTATAGAAATTCAAAAACAAAAAGTCTTAGGCTCTGTACAGGTGGCTTCTTTCCATTCGTGGCTCATGCAGCAGCCTGTCAGTATAAAGCAGGCTATAAATGTTCCACCCCCGCACATCCATCTCTTTTCTCTTTTTGCTTTCATTATCTTTCCTCTTCTCATACTGCGATTATGTCCGTCATATGTTGGACATTCGTCATAATTGTACACCATTTGCTGTACACTTTCAATGAGGTGATATGCAAAATGGGATATTATCCAAGACTTAAAGATTTAAGAGAAGATAAAGACTTGTCTATCAGAAAACTTGCTGATTTACTCCATATGCAGAAAACAGTTTACCACAACTACGAAACAGGAAAACGAGAGCTTCCATTTGAATGAGCAATTATACTTGCTAAATTCTATGATGTATCATTGGACTATATCGGCGGTTTAACAAATAACACCACACCACTACAAAAACGATAATTAAAAAATGCGGCAAAGGATTTACACTATCCTCTGTCGCATTTCTATTTACAATTTTAATACTTTATGAACGTGTTCTCTTTATTTGGTCGTAAATTGGTCGTAAATTTCAGTTCCCACTCTCTGAAAACCTTCAAAACACTGGATTTATTTATCCAAGCTCTTCATTGTCGGGATTGTAGATATATCCTCTTTCATATCTCTATACCTTTCTACAAAGCTTTATTTCTAAGCAGCTTCTATATTACCTATATTTATGCAAGTATCTACAAATATCGATAACTTTTTGAAAATTGGTTCATGATTGGTTCAGAATCAATCTTTCTTATAATCCTCAAATTTCACTGCAGCTTGGCTGCATACTTTGATTTATCAGCTTCCGGAATCTTCATTGCCGTCATAGCCTGCTCTGCAGACCATTTCATTGTCTCCATCAAATTCCTGATTGTTTGAATCAATACCTTCTCTGTTGTTTCATTTCTCATATCTTCCATTGCCTTACACATTTCACTCACTCCTTTCGGATTTTCTTTCAAATATCTTGTTCGCTCTGCAATCAGCTCAAAGTTCATATCATCAGCTTCCATGCAATTAAAATCGTGCATCAGCTTCCCCAGTTCAGATTCGTCCCGATACTCTCCATTCACATACAGGATATGTTCCCCATCTTCAAAGTTCTTTCCGGTCGTCAGATTTATCCGTTCCACAATATAAATCGGCTCACCTTTTCCATAAAAATCTTTTTCTGTAATAAATATTGTATAGGTATCTGGTAATTCTGCGAACTCCTGCCCACCATCCAAATTCTCTATATCCATTACGCTGGAATGATACCGTGCCCTGTATGGGTCTGCTCCCTTACTTTCTCTTTGTATTTCTAAATCATACTTTTTATTTTCGGAGTCTGTTCCATATGCATCAAGGCAGATGGATCGTGCCCCTGCCAGCCGTTTCATATCCTTCTGTGTCTGGCAGTCAGTAATCACCAAATCATGCTTTCCTGTAATAATTCGTAATACTAATTCTGCTAATGGAATATTATCTTTAAAAAGACAACGCATAAAATCATCGTCTATCGGCCTAAGTCCCCGCAAACGCTGTAAGTCTTCCTGTCGTTCACGTTCCTTTCTCTGCTGCTCTGTTTCGTACATTAAACACTCCTCTTTCTTATTGTTATCGGTGTTTTCTTATATTATAATCTGAAAATACTGAAAATACAACAGGGAGGAAAGCCTTGTCCGGCTTCCATCCCTGTTCTATTGCTATCGTATCATGGTTTCATTTTCCTATCCACTTTATATTTCTTCTGATTCATTTACTCCTGCCTCTACTAATCTTGTTGTAAAGGTATGCCGCAGACTATGGCAGCTAAATCCCGGCAGTAAGACCGGATTATTACCCTCTTTTTCAAGCTGAACATCATTACAGTCACGAATAATCCGGCGCCACGCTTCCTATTTGCCTTTTATGGGTTGCTTATAGAAACGGGATGGCTCCCGTAATGGCATGAAACCGGACTTTCTCCGATATGGCTTTGCTTAAACCTCCTCCTTTGTATAAGAAAAAGCCCCGGAGAATCAGATTCTTGGGGCTGTTGAAAAAAATGTTGTTATTCTATGATTCTATTTTCAGTCCTGATATTTCCATTTCTTTTAAATGAGCTATCTGCATCATCTGACTGTTATTCATGTATCAATCCGGCAGAATGGTGCCTCTTAAATCTGTATGGATGAGGTTTGCATTCCTTAAATTGGCTCCACGCAAATCAGCATTCCTTAAATCTGCCTTGCTTAAGTTTACACCATACAAGTTTGCACCTTGCAGCTTTGCACCACGTAATTTTACTCCTTTTAAGCATATATGATTTAGATCCGTATCTGTTAAGTCAACACCATTTAAATTTGCACATCCTAAATCCAATTTTTCCAGCTTTGCACCACGTAAATCCGCACGCTTTAAATTTGCC
>ERZ808044.1686-NODE-1686-length-10806-cov-10.778451_pt1 | contig 10806 bp, 9 predicted proteins | sample MGYA00380195_ERZ808044 | MGnify/ENA primary metagenome ERZ808044 (study PRJEB31490, sample SAMN06133423) | mouse gut metagenome | isolation source: Z7_2 | host: mice | place: China: Chengdu | collected 2015-05 ...
CGGGACGGTGTGGTTATAAGATAATTCTACCACATGGTTCCTTAGAGTGATACCCGTCCCCAGATTCCTCGCTTACGATTTTTTATATAAGTTCAATTCGAGTTTTTTTATGTAGCGTATCTTCATACCAAGAACTTAGAATATTTGAACTAAGTTTTTGCATCTTTTTTATTTCTCTTGAAGTTCTATAAATATCTGTATCAAGATACACTTGAGGTAACACTGTAATATTTGTTTGTTGTTTTAGTGCAAACGGATTTTCTTTATTCCCTTCAAGAAGTTTAACATATTCACCAAATATTGCAGGGCATTCCTTTTCTAATAAGGCAGGAATAGATGGATATACGATTTTGTTAATTATGTCGGATGCCCAATATCCTGTCACAGATAAATCAACAGGGTTTACATATATGTGATTATAAAAGTCAATGTCAATTATGCTTCCATGAATTTCACCAGTGCCACCAATCCTTTTTATCATATCTGCGATGCATTTCTGAAACGAAGTGAATTTGTCAAGTGGTTTTTTTATTGTCGAAATCATGGCATCCATATTGTCATAGTAATATTGAACATCCTTAACATTCAATTTTTTCATAGAACCACCATTAAGGATGGTAAGACTACCCCCTCTTGATTTATGAATAAAACAGTAATATCCATTCTTTTTTAACATATAAAGTACATTTACTTCTCGCTGAAAAGTCATGGATATATTCTTCCCTCGATAGAAGTCATTGTACTGTTTGCCTGTAATTTCAAATATGCCATCGGCATAATCAAAAAAACAATCATAGTCATTATCAATTAAGAAAGTTTTCAGATGCGGACTATCATTATGGTATCCAATTTGATTGTCAGAATAAACTCTATACTCGCCATCATCGTGAAAGAAATTCATATGTGTATGTCCACTTACATAAACATAATTTTTATCAGGACTTGCTTCCAAGCACCAATCTTTTTTAGGTGTATGTGTTAATATAATTGTATTCTTATTGGACAGTATGGGATGTAAACGATTATATAAATCTTCAAAAATTTGGGATTCTTTTATTTCTGTCTCCCTATCTATAGTCGTTCGATAAATGCCGTTGTAAGCATTAAACTCCATATTATATCCCGAAAATCCCAATCCGCCGAGAATCACATATCTTGCACTTCGCAAGCGGTCAGAAATTTGCGTTTCATTCATTTTACACAAATCACGATATTTAATCAGGTGTGTTCCTGTGTTCGGATCAGCAAGCAAACCACAATCTTCTTTGTAAAGAAGATCGTTATGAAGTAAATACATACCATATTCTTCTAAAATAGTTCGATACTTTGAAACAATCTGTTCTATTTGAAAGCCCGAAAAACTCCATAACTCATGATTTCCAAGCGTAAACACAACCTGTGTGTTCTCACGTAATGTTTTGGAAAGAATCTTTACAAATAACTGAAATATTCCAATATCTGATGCTACATCACCATCAATCAATAATAGACTTCCTGCTTCGTTAGCAATAATATCAACTATTTTTTGAATCAAATATATAACATCTTCTTTTGAACGACAACCTGCATTTTGTATTCGGTGCATAAGATGAATATCCGAAACATAGTGAACTCTTTGACATTTGTAATCAAATGACATATCAAAAATTGATAAATTTTTTCTTGCGACTTCTTCGATTAAGTTTCTCGATGTTTGGAGAACTAAAGCTGTTTCGTTTTCATTCTGCTTTACGTAATCAAATGATTTTATCAAATCGTCATTGATTTTTTGTATATGATATTTCAAACCAAACTTCTCACATAGAGAGCTTTTCATTTTAGCATTTGCAAAGTTAATAGTATTCCACTGTTCTAAAAACATCAAGCCATCGCAAAAAAGTAGATTGGCTTCAGATAAATCTCCCTTTAAAAAAGCAACAAAATCGAAAAAATAATCAAAGGAATGTCTATATTCTTTTATCACACTACCAGACGTATTACACCACTGTTGCGTCACATAGAATTTTCTGTTTTGATAGTATTTTTTTATCGAATAAGTAACCTCTGTATTTGTATGAACTGGCAATTTTGTCGTTTCATCAATAATACAATTAGAAAAATCCGCATCACATTCAAGTGCGCCCGATAAATCACAATATGTTAAATCTCCGTTTCGATAACTAATAAACTCATCAAACGTTTCAAAGTATCTATAAATTGTTGTGATTGGGAGATATTTATTATCCTCTCGATAGCCTTGAGTTTCTTCGCAATAGTAATGTGTTTTCTTGTCAAAAAATGCTTTTGAATAAAATTCAATTTCTCCGTTTTTCAAGCGGCAGATATACTCTTTCAATTTCTTTTTATGTTTATATATCGTTCGCTTTACTCCCAGCGAGTAGTTAAATGATTGCATAACATCATCAGGGTTATATATTGAACATAATGCTTTTATTATTTTGTGTTCTGGATAAGCACCAGAGGACATATATTCCATAATAATATAGAATCGTTGTTTATCCTTGACATCTGCAAAAATGTACTGAAAGAAGAAAAAGCTAACATCAACAATGGAAGAAATCTTAGATTTTTTATAGTTCCCTACGACTTTTACCAATTCATCAAAGCTACTACAATTATTAAATTTTTTGCTCCACTGTTGGCACTGTTTATGTGTATGTTCTGCATTATTGTAAGCAATGGTTTCATCATTTGATACTGACAAAGAATAATTATCTATTGTATCTTCAACAAGTGATTTTCGTTCCATTAACTTTTTGAAGTCTATTTTATGAGAAGAGACAATATGCTCTGGTAAATGACAAAATACATAACACGCATTATCATAGATGTCACCGTTTAGAAAATCAAAATATGAATCAAAGTTGTCAAATGATAAGCAAACACTTCTTTTTCTTTCTTTACCATCTACATCAAAATGAATTAAATCTTCTTCAATAAAAAAGGAATTGGCGATAATATCGAATCCTCTTTTACCAGTTATGCGCAAACCAACTTTTCGTTCAAAGGTTGCAACCCGAATATCGTTTGCGTATTCTTCCGGAACATCAAAAACGGTAATTTCATTTTTCTTTAATTGCCGGATTATTTTTTTGATTTCTGACTGTGCCATACTATTTATCCTCAATCTCTTTCTGACTGTGCCATCGTTTTCTTCATCATCTGCTGGGGGTGGTCGATGGTTTCCTCATAAAAAATTATTACCTTTATCAATAAGCATACTACAAAACAATACATGTAAATCCATCTTCCTCTGAATATATTTCCTTTAATTCTTTCAAAGTATCTGGATTCACACCATATATTTCATCATAAATCTGAGCATATAATCCAGATTTGTCAATTATTAAAAGTCTCCAAGTATCTTTGCTGAACTCAATGTGATCCATAATACACCTCCAAATTTCTTTGATAGAAGTATTATAGCATACTGAGTGTAGAAAAATCTCCACAGTGGGAGAGAAAATGCAGGAAAAAGCTAGAAATAATAAAAAACAGGAGGAACAAAACTATTCTTCCTGCTCATTTATTTAAATGTAATTATGCTAACCTTTTGCTTTACACTTTTTTTTGTTTTTCCACTTAGCTAATATTTCATATATTTCAGAATCATCAGTCGAAGATACTGTTATTTTATCTATATATTTTAAATCGGTTCTTTCCATATCAAGTATTTCCGAATATATATTTGACAGTTTAGAACGCTCATTATCATTAATATCGACAGATAATATCGCTTCCATAATATCATATCTTTTAATTGTAGGAAATATATTCTTTGTTTTGTTTTTTTGATTGTGTGGATAAGCTATTACTGTCACATCTGACATTTTATTGAACCTCCTAGTTTATAATTCTTTTATTATTTCATTTAAATCATATGATTTATCTATACGTTTGCATATTTCACAATAATCATATATATATTTCTCTATAATATTTCCAAAATCAAGATATGCTAAAATTTTTAAAATGTCACTTTTTATTTTATAATAATCTTTATGTACTGATATACCAAAAGAAATTAACGGGGTTTGTCCAGTATGAAATTTTGGAAATGTGAAAGTAACATAATCTTTCCAGATTTTATCATTGTTGCCTTTGAAATTCAATTGTATGTTTAAAGACTTAATTAATGGTGAATTATATTTGCTGGAGTGATATATTAAGCCTTCATATACTGGAATAGGAGTCATTTTAGTGCTCCAATCACATGATAAATCAACTTTATCATCATTATCAGTTGATGCTATCAATCCTAGATAATGTGGTCCCTTTAATGCTCTGAAATGTACTTTAACACCTATGTTTTCTGTTATATATTTCTTTGTATATGCACATATATCCATTAAATATATCCTTAATAATTCTAATTGTTTAGATTTGTTCATATTTTTATTTGAATACTTATACATATCTGAATATTTCTTCTTTGCATTTAATAAAGACTGATCCATCATAGTTCTAAATATATTTATAGCATGATGACACTTTGGTATATTATCAATAATATTCTGAGATATAGGAATTTGTGATAATTTGCCATTTTTATAAAGCTCTAAATATAAATTATCATTAGATGATTTTTTAGAAGTAACCGTACTTTTGTTCTTCTTTGTGGATTGTTTTTTGCAAAATGGGAATTTATTATCAATCATTTCTTTTATTAATGTTGTCGCTCTGGTGCATCCTTGACTTTGATTTTTAAATCCAGTAGCAATAGGTTTTCCATCCTGTGGTACTCTATTATGCTTAATAAAAGAAAGTGTATCAGATAGAACAGACTCCTGGAACATAACAGGAATTACTAAACATTTTCCATTTTTTTCTCTTTTAATTGCTTCCTCTAATTCAATTTTCATACAATAATAGGATGCTAAATAACTATCGGTAATAAGTAATAAAACAACATCCGCTTTTGATAATGCTTTTTTACATTAATATCGATATTCCCACCAGCATTAATCATTCCGTCATGCCATGGTTCAATATTATATGATTGTCTTAATGCTTCTAAAGATGTTAATAATTTTTCTTTATATTTCATATTTTTATGAGAATAAGATATAAAGACATTTAATTTATTAACAGTTTTGTTCATTATAAAGTCTCCTGATCATTAGTATATATATTATTATACATCATAGTATATAATTATAGAAGTAAAAAATAACATCAATATTTTGTATATATTTCACAAAAATGTACACACAATACTATATATTGTATAACAATTAAGGAACCTCTATTATTCTTTTAACTATTATAGCAAATTTCCCTTGCCAATAACGATTGGGAACACACCGGACTGTCTACAGTCATCTTGTTATTTTACTTTGGACTATACATTATAAGCAAATACAATAAGGTAGGTGAGGATATGACAGATAAACAATTGCGATATATTAACAGATTAACTGTTTTTGTAAGGAAACTGTTAAAACTTGTACCGCAGGATAGAAGGGATGAACTCGAAAATGAATTCGATGACATTCTTTTAGAAGTTACAGAACCAAGCGAAAATCCAATTGATTAAAAAGGGTGTAAAGTCTTTATCCAGTTGTTAAGGGCTTTACACCTTTTTTCATATCGTCGAGAGGGCTACAGAAGAAGGCATTCCATGCACCGATTGAAGAAATTTTTGTTTTTTATATCGTGGTTGTATGGTATCATAAAAGCGTAATTCTGAATTTAGTAAAAAGAAGAAGGTAATTATGAACAATGAGACGATTTTAGTTGTAGACGATGAACAGGAGATTGCTGATCTTCTGGAAGTATATTTGAAAAACGAAAACTATGATATTCAAAAATTTTATAATCCTGTGGATGCTCTGGACTATATCACAAAAGAGCCTGTCAGTCTGGCAATACTGGATGTCATGATGCCGGAAATGGATGGGTTCACTCTTTGTCAGAAGATACGGCAGAAATATTTGTTTCCTATTATCATGCTGACTGCTAAAATCGGAGATATTGATAAAATTCAGGGGCTTACTCTGGGGGCAGATGATTATATTGTCAAACCGTTCAATCCTTTAGAAGTCGTGGCGCGCGTGAAAACACAGCTCCGGCGTTATAAACAGTATAACGTTGATTCGGCAAATCTTGCCGAAGAGCCGACAGAGTATGACAACAAAGGGCTTTATATTTGTCCGTCCAGCCATAAATGCATTTTGAATGGCGAGGCGCTTCCGCTGACCCCCTTTGAGTTTGATATTCTATGGTATCTGTGTAAAAATCACGGCCGTGTTGTATCGGCAGAGGAATTGTTTGAAACGATCTGGGAAGAGAAGTATTTTGAAAGCAATAACAACACTGTGATGGCTCATATTGCCCGATTGCGGGAAAAAATGCACGAACCGCCGCGCAAACCAAAATACATTAAGACTGTGTGTTCTCGGAAACTCAAAGTTCTTATTTTTCAAGGCTTCTACCATTTCCAAAATCACTTCATTACCTCTATTTTTCTCTATCATTTTGTAACATTTCCCTCCACATAGCATCCTTCTCCCTGAAAAAAATTATTTTTTTTTAAATTACTCTTGACATACACGCTAAAATGTGCGGCCGTTTTTGCTGGTAAAGATCAGCAAAAACGGCCCTTTTGTTTAAGGCGTATTTTTTCACCGCTACTACTTAAACAAAAGGAGGTCACATTTATGTTCAAACCCGAATTATGGCAGAGCCACAACGAGTATCGAACCCTGGTCACTAAGATCGGCCGCAGGCTCTCACGTAACAATCCCAAATATTCCTTCGACTCTTACGAAGAGGAATACCAGAAACTCTTGAACCTCAACCTGGATCCGCTTGTGCAATACATCCCGGCCTTTTACTCCAATGGGGGGCGTCCCGCTACACATCAGGCCCAGATCCTGCGTTCCCTGATCCTTTTTGTACTGCTTTTTAATGAGACAAAAGCCCATACAAGCCTCACTCTATGGGTCAGGAAAGTACTTCCTGAATCCATTTCACTTACCGTCCTCATCGGCTGCGCGTCCACCGAAGAACTGCCTCCCCTCGGTTCCTATTATGATTTTATGAACCGCTTCTGGCTGGCACCGCGGGATAGTTATTCCAGATCGTTCCTGCTCCCCGCTGGCAAAAATGGCAAGAAACCCAAAAAGGAGATCGGTGCTGATGGCAAACTAATAGAACCGGAAGATCCTTCCTCAATTACTACCAGGGATATCGCCAACAGTATTATGGATGGAAAACCTGCCTCCCAAAATCCGGAAGCCGCACTTCAAAAGATTTTTTCCATCCTTGCCGTGTTCCCTTCCCTGCGCCTTGGACTGGTCGATTCCGATGACCTTACCGTCTCCGGCGATGGCACTGCCGTGGTTTCTCATACCTCCCCTTACGGGCGCCATCTTCCAGCCTGCGCACATTCCTGCCCTTATAGAGGCAGCTGTGGGCGTCATTATTCCGACCCTGATGCCGGTTGGGGATGGGACAGCGATAAAAAAACATGGTATTTCGGACATACTTTGTACATGCTCTGTACCAGAAATAATACCCTGAAAATTGATCTGCCATTGCTCATGAAGTTTACGGATGCCAAACGCCATGACAGCAAAAATTTCCTCTATGCAATTGACGATTTCGGACGGAATGCCCTCGGACTTTCCCCCAAAAATATCTGCCTCGATTCTGCCCATGACAACATCCCTACTTATGCATTGCTGGAGCGCTGGGATATGAATGCGCTGATCGACATCAACGGCAGGACAAAAGCCTCCGAAAATGCCCCTGCGGATATCACTTTCAACAAGGAAGGACATCCTGTCTGCAGGGCTGGGCTCGAAATGTGCCCCTGGGGAAATGACCCGGTCAAAGATGCCCATAAATACCGATGTCCCTGGAAATGCGGCCGTATTAAGGAATGCCCTTACGCCGCCGAATGCTCCCCTGGCAGCTATGGCCGCACGGTCTACATAAAGAATAAAGGAGACCTCCGTTTCCAGCCGCGCATCCCCAGGGATTCCCAGCAATATAAGGATATTTACAAGGAACGTACCGCCTGTGAACGCGTCAACGACCGGGTTCTCAATGACTATTGCCTGCAGAGCATGAAAATACGCGGCAGGGATCATTTCTCATTCTGGAGTATGCTCATTGGCATCTGCATACATCTTGATGCGAGATATAAAGCGGCACATTTGTACGCTGTCTGATCTATTATGAATACACTCTATAAACATCCGTTTATCCTGTTAAAAAACGCATTTCTAACAGGCTTACTACTTTATGCCCTTTTTTCGGGAAAGTTCCCCTGAACAATTTTAAAATGAACATTTTTTCTCTCCCCCCTTGTTGAACTCGTTTATATGCTTGTTTTTCTGTTACATCTTCAGTGAGTTTCCGAGACTACTCAGACTGTTTGGGGGGGGTGGGCTATACCATTGAGTAAAGAAAACAGATCTGTCAGCCGTATTACCCATAAAAAGGCAGCAAGAAAAAATGCGGTCCAATTTTTATCTGCATTAGCCGGCTATGTGACTGTGTTGATATTGTTGTTTTGGCTGATGTTGATTATCGTAACGTCAGCAGATTTTTATTATGCCGACGCTTTCATCCCATGGAAACCGCTGCTGCGTTCAATCATGTTTGCTGTCTTTTTTATCTTATTGATTGCAGGCGGCTATTATATTGCATATCGTTTCTTGTTGAAGCCTTTAGAATATCTGGATGATGTAACGGAAGCGGCCGGGCTGCTTGCGTCGCCCACAGATGCGCCGGTATCATTGCCCGCTGATCTGAAAAGCATTGAGGACGACTTGAACGCTGTACGGATACAGACTTTGGAAAGTCAAAAAGCAGCGCGGGAGGCAGAACAGCGCAAGGACGATTTGTTGGTTTATCTCGCCCATGACTTAAAAACACCGCTTACCAGTGTTCTTGGGTATCTGAAATTATTGGAAGATGAACCCGATATTTCGCCGGAGCTGATTTCTAAATATACCGGAATTGCAAGAGGAAAAGCAGAACGTCTGGAAGAACTTATCAATGAATTCTTTGAGATCACCCGATTCAGCACGGATAAGCTGGTGCTGGAACCGAAAGCCACGAACATAAGCCGGATGCTGATGCAGATTACTTATGAGTTTCATCCCGTATTAAAGGAAAAAAACTTGCAATGGGATTTGCAGATACCTGAAAGCATTGAAGTTATATGTGACGCCGATAAGCTGGAACGTGCGGTAGATAATCTGATTCGGAATGCGATTAATTACAGCTTCCCGGATTCCGTTATACAATTCACGCTGGTTCCCATGCCCGGAAGCGTTCAGATCTGTGTACAGAATAAAGGAAATACTATCTCGCCAGAAAAATTGGAGCGGATTTTTGAGCAATTCTACCGACTGGACAGTGCACGTTCCAGCGGTACCGGCGGGGCCGGGTTAGGCCTTGCTATTGCAAAAGAGATCATCGAATTGCATCATGGAATTATTACGGCTTACAGCGCAGACGAGGTTATCCGGTTCACCATCCAGCTTCCGTTGGATTGTCAGAAAATCGTATGATTTTCAACAGAAAGAAATCACAAATTACGAAGAAGAAACGAAAATATAGAAGTCCCTTTTTTGGTATTATGTGGATGCTAAGAAAGGGACTTTCTTATATCATATGATCTGTCCCGAATCGAAAGGGTGAGAAGCGATGAAAAGAAGCCGAATGGTCGGAAAAATCCGATACGCCGGATACCTGCTGATCGTTGTGCAGGGCCTGGTTATAGCCTTGCTTGCCATTTTCCTTCTGAATCAGCAGTACATGAATGTATGGCGGACATATCCGCAAAACAATGAATCGATGACGGTCCCTAAAGAACGTGCCTGCCGGAAAGCAGAGGGACACACAGGATTTTTTACTGACATCGGCAAAGGAGCAAGGGTTATTCATTGCGAGAATGGATTTGCTTTTGGATAACAGCGGCGGCATGGATGGTTATAAGTTTGGCGTCTATGGAAATACGGATGAACCGTCAGCAGAGCTGTCTTTCTTAAATGAAAGTATATTGACTGCCGCCGATTTGAAAACACTGATAAGTTCTGACGATCCGAACAGTACATTAGGCGTTGAGACAGGGAGCATATACAGTATCGGCGATATTCCGGGTTTCCGCTTTTATGAGCACATTGTCCTAAAGAATCTTCCCGGACTCTTTCAAGACAGTCAGACAGTGAATGGAGCCTATGTAATACTCGGATTGGAAAGTACAGAGGCGCGAAGCAGATTTTTGCAGGGGCTTGCCGATGCAAGCGGGCTGCAGGCGGAAGGGCTTTTAGAAGCCGATAGCGGAAATGTCGTGAATAACAGGGTTATGCAGGATGTGCTTTTGGCATTTCTGGCTGCACAGATTTTCTTGAATGTAGTGTTTTTCCTTGTAGTAGTGATGAAAAATCTTTCAAAGCAAGGAAAGCTGGCTTTGCTTGGCTGGCCGCGCACCGCATTTGCAAAAGAAGTATTGGGCGGTTTTTTCTTCTTTTCGGCTGCGGTTATTCCCGTGTTGAAGTTAGGAAATAGTTTGATCGCAGGGTGGGAAGGGTTTTCTTTTATACTGTTGGGATATTATCTGATGGCAGCCTGTATGAATGTGCTTGCGGTTCTGCTTGAACTGATGATTTCTGCCATTGTAATCGTTATTATCAAGCCTCTGGATGCAATTCGCGGCCGCATTCCCAAAAGAACGCTGTATGCGTTGGGAATATTGGCGTATCTGATAATCACCCTAAAGTCGTATAATAGATACTCAATTAAGCAAAAAGTGGTCTCAAAGCCTGTATTTATGCGTAAATCGTTTTG
>ERZ808044.1687-NODE-1687-length-10803-cov-6.685717_pt1 | contig 10803 bp, 11 predicted proteins | sample MGYA00380195_ERZ808044 | MGnify/ENA primary metagenome ERZ808044 (study PRJEB31490, sample SAMN06133423) | mouse gut metagenome | isolation source: Z7_2 | host: mice | place: China: Chengdu | collected 2015-05 ...
ATCTGCTTTTTTCATGTATAATAAAAACTACTCTATGTAATTCTGAAACTCTAGGAGGGGATTTATTTGCTCGAATTTGATATTCCACGGAGCAGTAACATGGCACAAATTAAAGTGGTCGGCGTTGGCGGCGGCGGCAATAACGCAGTAGACCGTATGATTGAAGACGGTTTGGACGGCGTTGAATTTATTTCTGTTAATACAGACAGTCAGCAGTTGGTAGATTCCAAATCACCTGTTAAAATACAAATTGGAGAAAAATTGACAAAAGGTCTTGGGGCAGGAGGTAATCCTGATATTGGAGAACGTTCCGCAGAAGAAACACAAGAAGAAGTCGCACAGGCTTTAAAGGGTGCAGACATGGTGTTTATTACTGCTGGTATGGGTGGTGGCACAGGAACAGGTGCAGCACCTAAAATTGCATCTATTTCAAAGGAAATGGGCATTTTAACAGTTGGCGTTGTTACAAAGCCTTTTAATTTTGAAGGCAAAAAAAGAATGGCAAATGCTGAAAGAGGCATTATGGAATTGAAAAAAAATGTAGATACACTTGTTATTATTCCAAATCAACGCCTTATGAGTGTTATTGATAAAAAAACAACATTAACAGAGGCTTTTAAAAAGGTTGATGAAGTATTAAGACAAGGTGTACAAGGTATTGCTGATTTGATTTCTAAACCTGGTGTTATCAATTTGGACTTTGCAGATGTACGTACCATTATGGCAGACCAAGGTATTGCACATATGGGTATTGGACAGGCTTCTGGTGAAAATAAAGCAGAAGTTGCAGCAAAAGCAGCAATACAAAGTCCGCTTTTGGAAACAACAATAGAAGGTGCAAAAAGTGTACTTATCAATTTTAGTGGTGATAGTGACTTAGGTCTTTTGGAAACAGAAGAAGCAGCAGAATTGATTAGAGAATCTCTTGACCCTGAAGCAGAAATCATATTTGGTACAACAATCAATGAAGATTTGACAGACCAAGTTGTTGTAACCGTTATTGCAACAGGATTGGAAGATGATGATGCTCCAGTAGTGCAACCACAACCAGTACAACCACAACCACAGCAAGCACCAACCAGACGTATGCCTCAATCACAGCAAAGAATGGTACAACAACCACAACAGCCACAACCACAACAAGCAACAGAAGAAAATAAACCAACAAGAAGATTTGCTGATTTAGATGATTTTGAATCTGAAATAAAAATACCTGACTTTTTAACAAGAAAAAGATTTTAACAACAATTTAGTTTACCAACAAAAACACAAAAAGAGGGAAGGGCGAAAAAGCTGTTCCTTTTTTTGTGTTCATAATTATTTTATATATACTCTTATCTATTTTATGCCCAGCAATATTATTATATTTGCTGGCTTTTTTTGTGTTGTACTGTCAATATTTATCATATGATTTTTGTAAAATAACAGCGTGTTTGACAAAAAAATTGTACAAAATTGCTTATAATAACAGTAGAGCCTTTTAAAAGACAGCAAAGAAGGAGGCGTTTTGTGAAAGTAACAATTTATGGGGACGTCTTATTTGTTATTAATTTTTGCATGGATTTTCTCATATTATGGATAACTGCTGTATTAGAAAAAAATAATATCTCTTATAAACGTATTTTTTTAGGCAGTTTTTTTTTATCATTTGTATATTGTAGTGCATTGATATTCCATACCATGTCATTTTTTTGTCATGGTATTGGTGGTATGTTGCTTTTTGCATTGGGCATAGAAATTACATTTTTTCCAAAAACAATCAAAAAACTATTTCAATATTTTTTGATTGGAAATATTGTCGCATTTGCTGTAGGAGGTGTAGCAACAGCAATATTTTTTGCTACAGGTATGGCGGGAAATACTATGACATGGAAAATAGAACATATTTCTGTAAAAATATTGATTGCAACAGTTTGTTTTTTTTACATATTGATAAAACTATATAAAAATTGGATAAAAATAAATATCATAGATAGAAAAAATTATTGCACTGTTTTGTTGAAACAAAAAGAAATACAAATACCATTACGTATGCTAATTGATACAGGAAACAGTTTAAAAGACCCCTTTTCAGGGAATGATGTTGCTGTTGCAGCATTTCCAGCAATTAAAAATTTATTTTCTAAAGAAGTACAATATTATTTTTTTAAAGAATATCAAAATCAACAAGTATTTTATGAATATGTATTACAAAATGAAAAAACATTACCATTACATTTTGTTCCCTTTTCCAGTTTGGGAAAAGAAAACGGGCTTTTGCTTGTATTTCAGCCAGAAATATTAGAAATAGAAGGAAATACAAAAAAAAATATATCTATTGGTATTTATTGCGGCTCTTTTTCTGGCGGATATGATGGATTGATAAGCCCTAATATGCTGAAATGAAGGAGGAAGTAAAAAAATGAAGTTTTTATTGTTTCAATTAAAATATGATATAGGGCGTATATGGAGAAAGTGGCGAAAAAAATTAAGCGGTATATTTTATATAGGGGGAAGTGATGTTTTTCCGCCACCTCTCAAAACAGAAGAGGAAGCAATATTGTTGGAGCAGTTGGGTGGAGAAGATGATGTAAAAGTAAAATCTGTTTTAATAGAAAGAAATCTTCGCCTTGTGGTATACATAGCAAGAAAATTTGAAAATACAGGTGTGAATGTAGAAGATTTAATTTCAATAGGCACAATAGGACTAATAAAAGCAATCAATACATTTAATCCAGAAAAGAAAATTAAATTAGCAACATATGCTTCACGCTGTATTGAAAATGAAATATTAATGTATTTAAGAAGAAATAGTAAAACAAAATCAGAAGTTTCTATTGATGAACCTTTAAATGTAGATTGGGAAGGAAATGAATTGCTTTTATCTGATATATTGGGAACAGATGCTGATGTAATTTATAAAAATATTGAAGAAGAAGTTGACAGGGACTTGTTAGGAAAGGCAATGGATAAATTAAGTCAAAGAGAAAGAAAAATTGTTGAAATGCGTTTTGGTATATTACCAGAAACAACAGAAAAAACACAAAAGGAGGTTGCGGATTTATTAGGTATATCACAATCTTATATTTCAAGACTAGAAAAGAAAATTATAGGCAGACTCAAAAAAGAAATGAATAAAATGATATAATCGATTTGATATATTTTTGGTTTGCCATAGTTGTATGTGTAAAAAAGAAAGGGGTTACTTATGATATTAGAAAAAGTAACAGCAAATAAAGCACAAATTGCAGAAATTTTGGTATTAATATGGGAATGTTCTATTAAAAAAACACAATCTTTTTTAACAGAACAAGATATTGCAAAACAACGCCCTTTGGTAAAATTGGCAATCAAAAATATGCAAATACTGATTGTTGCAAAAAAACAATGCGGTGATGTCATAGGATTTATTGCTATAGAAAATAAAAAAGTAGAAATGCTTTTTGTCAAACCGAATTATTTTAATAAAGGAGTAGGAAAAGCACTTTTGTTTTTTGCCATAGAAAATTATGATGTGATGTTAGTAGATGTTAATGAACAAAATAAAAAGGCTCTTACATTTTATGAATATATGGGATTTACTGTTTTTGGTTGTTCTCGAACAGATGATAGCCCTTTCCCTATACTGCATATGAAGTGGAAAGGAAAATAAACATATTTTTATAATAAAAATGTAAAAAATGATTGACCTTTTTGCTAAAATTTTGTATGGTTAAAGTAATATCAATATTAGATTTTGTATAAACAGAATCTAAAATAAAAAAGGGGGTATTGTTATGGAAAACATTACAGCAGATGGCAAAATAAAAACGATTCGCTGCGTAAAAGCAACCCATGAGGATTTTGCAAAATTAGTCAATTTAGGTAAAGAGGCAAAAAAAGAATTGGAAATATTGGTGGAAAAGTGGGGAAGTATAGAACATATTAAAGAAATGGTTCAAAAAGATGCTTGTCATGTGATTGACCAAAAAGAAAATAAAACGGTATTAGATATTTATATAGAAATGACAAAAAAGGCAGAACAATTATATGCCTATCATAATGCCTATCATGTACTGATGGAAGAAGGCGTTGATGAATTGCTTATGACAATAGGTATATCACCTGATAGTTATGGATATGATTTTTATGAACTTTGTTTAAATAATTAAAAAAGTATTTGTGAAAGGGGATTTTTCAAAAGAGAAAAATACCCCTTTTATTGTTTTCAGCAAAAGTATACCATTTAGATATTATAAATCCATATGATGTATTAACTCATAATCATAATTGATAAAATTACCATTTTGCTGTTTTATGGTTTGTTGTATTGTACCACGTACAGATGTTTTTTTGTATGTGGTACTATTTTTTTCGCTTTGAGCGAATAAAATACCACTATCTTGACGCATAATTATCATAAAACATACCTCCTTTAAAAAATAGTATGTAATGATATGATGATTTTATACTAATAATATAGTATGTCTTTCTATATTTCTGCTATTTATTGCCGTATTTGTCGCGTATAAAATTTCACTCTCTGGAAATCATTTTTAATGAGAAGATATGAGGAGGCATGAGAAATGGTCAACAAAGTTGAGATATGCGGAGTGAATACTTCAAAACTGCCCATTTTAAAAAATGAAGAAAAAGAAATATTATTTCAAAAGATATTACAAGGCGATAAAGAAGCACGACAACAATATATTTATGGTAATTTAAGATTGGTTTTAAGCGTAATACAACGTTTTTCAAATAGGGGAGAATATATGGATGATTTATTTCAAGTAGGCTGTATTGGGCTTATGAAAGCAATTGACAATTTTGACATTACGCAAGGCGTTAAATTTTCTACTTATGCTGTACCTATGATTATAGGAGAAGTAAGAAGATATTTGAGAGATAATAACCCAATACGTGTCAGTCGTTCACTGAGAGATACGGCATATAAAGCATTACAAGTAAAAGAAAGATTGACGGCAGAGAAGTCAAAAGAACCAGCGATTGAAGAAATTGCAAAAGAGTTGGGTATGCCAAAAGAAAGTGTAGTCATTGCATTAGATGCAATACAAGACCCCATTTCACTTTTTGAACCTGTATATCATGATGGGGGTGATACACTTTTTGTTATGGACCAAGTAAGCGATGAAAAGAATGGAGATGCTCTTTGGCTGGAAAATATTTCATTAAGTGAGGCAATAGAGAGATTAACAGAAAGAGAAAAAAGAATTGTTAATTTAAGATTTTTTCAAGGAAAAACACAAACAGAAGTTAGTACAGAAATTGGTATCAGCCAAGCACAAGTATCTCGTTTGGAAAAAAGTGCATTGCGTCATATGAGAAAATATATGTAATTGTAAAGTCAGGGAAATCAATTTTAAAAAATTTTTATTTTTTGGAACCTTTTTTTATCGCAAAAAGGTTCCAAACCTCCAAAAATGCTCTTGAAGCATATAAGACCGCGGGGTTTCACCCCGCCTCCCCACTCGCTTTTTGAAAAAAGCGAGATAAAAACTTTATTATATGTGAACGCAATTATAACGTAACAAATAAAATAGAAAGTTTTTTATTCGAGATAAATTAAAAATTGATTTCTATGTTGTAAAGTAGATTTTGCTTTCATGAACAAAATTTTCACTAAAAAAACTTTTCAATATGCTGACACAGTTATATAATAATATTAGTAAAATATTTTTATATGAAAGCAGGGGGAGCGGTTTTATGAAATGGACGGCACATTTCTGTACCATTACAAAGCATAAAATGCTTGTAATGAAATATTGTTTTTCTGTAGGGTTATATCGTCAAGGTTTGCTTCATGATTTATCAAAATATTCTCCTACAGAGTTTTTGGTTGGTGCAAAGTATTATCAAGGGACAAGAAGCCCTAATAATGCTGAAAAGGAGAAAAAGGGATATTCTTCTTCTTGGCTGCATCACAAGGGAAGAAACAAACATCATTTTGAATATTGGTTGGATTATAGCGGGAAAAAAGAACCTGTATTTGTGGGTATGAAAATGCCTGTATGTTATGTGGTAGAGATGTTTTTAGATAGAATTGCGGCTTGCAAAACATATCAAAAAGAAAAATATACACAAAAAAGTCCTTTGCTTTATTATGAAAATAGTAAAGCATATCATGTTATGCATACAGATTCACAAAAATTACTTGAAAAATTACTTCATATATTAGCAGAACAGGGAGAAGAAAAAGCATTTTGCTATGCTAGAAAATTAATAAAACAACAAAGAAAAAATGATATAAAGAATTTTTTGTATGCTCATGGTATAAAGAAATATTGTAGATAAAAAGTACCCTCCATATTGATTGATATGGAGGTCATTTATTATGGGCAATAGTAACAAAAAATGCCATGCATGATGCATGGTATTTTATAATATATACCATAAGCAGTAATTGTTTGTGCAATATTACTTTTTTTTGCCAAAATAATATGTTTTTTGAATAGAAAATAGTTTATTTTTGACATTGCAGTAATGCAAAAAAAAGAATACAATACTTATACACTTTAAAGTGTCACAGTTTAAAGCGTATAAGTGTTTGTTATAAACAATCCCCATTTATAACAAAAATAAAAAAGAAGTAGAGGTGCAAAAATGAAGGAAGGAAAAACAACATTTACAAACAAATTGGGCTTTATATTAGCCTCTGTTGGCTCGGCGGTAGGTATGGGAAATATATGGATGTTCCCTTATCGTGTTGGTGCGTATGGTGGAGCAGCTTTTTTACTGCCATATATATTTTTTATTGCTCTGTTTGGAGCGGTAGGGCTTTCGGGAGAATTTGCCTTTGGACGATTAACGGGTACAGGACCAATAGGGTCTTATGAATATGCCATGAAAACAAGAGGAAAAAAAGGCGGTGCGATATTGGGAGCAATTCCCTTAATCGGTTCTCTTGGCATTGCCATAGGATATGCTATTATTGTAGGATGGGTATTACGTTTTTTAAAGGGTTCTATTACTGGAGAAATGCTGAATATAGAATCTAGCGAATATTTTGGACAAATTACAGGAGCATTTGGTAGCACACCTTGGCATATTATTGTAATATTGATAGCAGTAATTGCTTTAATGACAGGTATTATTACAGGTATTGAAAAAGTAAGTAAATTTATGATGCCAGCATTTTATATTTTGTTTATTATATTAGCAATAAGAGTAGCATTTTTACCTGGAGCAATAGAAGGATATAAATACCTTTTAATACCTAGATGGGAATATCTTTTAAAACCTGAAACATGGATTATGGCAATGGGACAAGCATTTTTCTCATTATCCATTACAGGTTCTGGTATGATTATATATGGCAGTTATTTAGATAAAAAAGAAGATGTAGTACATTCTGCAATTATGACAGCAATATTAGATACTTGTGCAGCAATGCTTGCAGGTTTTGCAATTATACCTGCTGTGTTTGCATTTGGTATGGACCCAGCTTCTGGACCTCCTCTTATGTTTATTACCATACCAAAAATATTTTCTAAAATGCCTATGGGACAACTTTTTGGAGCATTTTTCTTTGCTTCTGTATTGTTTGCTGGTATTACTTCTCTTATCAATATGTTTGAAGTTTGTAGTGAGGCAGTACAAAGTAGAACAAAATTGAGTAGAAAACCTGCTGTAATCTTGATTGGCTTAATTGTATTTGCTGTAGGCGTATTTTTGGAATATGAGCCATATATGGGCAGATGGATGGATATGATTACAATATATGTTGTACCAATCGGCGCTGTATTGGGCGCAATTATGATTTATTGGGTACTTGGTAAAGAAAATATTGCAAAAGAATTAAATTTGGGTAGAGAAAAACCATTAAAAGATAGCTTTTTTTGGATAGCAAAATATTTTTATGTATTTTTAGCAGCAATCGTTGTTATATTAAGTATTGTGTATGGCGGTATTGGCTAATGTAAAAAGTGTAAAAATTGTGTGAATGGTAAAGTAAAGTTTTTTGTCCAATTTTTTTCAAAAAAGTTGGTGGGGTGCTGAACGTCCAGCACCGACCGGAGCGAAACGTAGACTGGGTGAAACCCACAAAAAAAGACTTTATCGACAGACTAAGGGATATTCCTAATATATGGAATATCCCTTATTTAATTTCAAAAGTTACGACTATCTAAAGCAAAATATTTTATAACAGAAAAGTATTCTCTAATATAATAATTGGGTAACATATAAATGGTAACAGGAGCGCCCAGTCCCTGTGCATGAAAACCAATTTTTTCTGCAAGCAGTCCAGCACGGAATGTATGAAAATAATTTGTAACATAAACAATATTATAATGTTCATTTTGATAAATATCGTCTAATATTTTTTTGGAATATATAAAATTTTGTTTTGTATTGTGTGCCTTATCTTCTATCAGTATCACATCAGCAGGCACACCCTTATTGACAAGATATTCCTTCATTGCTTCTGCCTCTGTTCTGTCTTCTTGTGGTCCTTGTGAACCTGTTACAACAATATAAGAAACGTTATTTTCATCCCAGTATTGTTTTGCAGTATCTAAACGCTGTGCAAGTGCAGGGCTGACATTCCAGCCATGTAATGCAGCACCCAATACAATAATAGCATCTGCATCTTTGTCGGGTGTTTTTGCACCATTTTGTATGATAATAGATGTAATAATAAAAAAACTGATAAAAAAAATAGTAAGTCCTATTTTAGCTGTTTTCATAAAAAATTTACCAAAACCATGATTTCCCCATGTATTTAATTTTTGATAAAAACAGCCATAAATCAAAAATATACAACCTAATGCACCAGGAAAAAGCGTTCCAAAATTAAAATTAGAAACCAAAGAAATAGAGAAACAATCTAATATACCAGCAATGCCTAATATTTTAAAAAAAAGAATTTTTTTATTTTGTAAATGTCTTTTCATGTATTGTATTCCTTTCGTTTATTGAAATTTTATGTTATGCTTTATTATAACGGAAAAATCATTTTTCGTCATGATATTCTAAAATACTTAATGAATTTTTAAGGAGTGTACTATAATAATGTTTGATATAGAGCAGGAATTAAAAAAAATTCCTCAAAAACCTGGTGTTTATTTCATGAAAGATGAAAACCAGCAAATTATATATGTAGGAAAAGCGATTAATTTAAAAAATCGTGTCAGACAGTATTTTCAAAATAATAAAAATCATACGCCAAAAGTACAAACAATGGTACAGCATATAAAAGAATTTGAATATATTATAACAGATTCTGAAATGGAAGCATTACTTTTAGAGTGTAATTTAATTAAAAAACATAGACCTTTTTATAATATACTTTTAAAAGATGACAAAGCATATCCCTATATTAAAATTACAAACGAGGATTATCCTCGCATATTGGTTACAAGAAATGTAGAAAAAGATAAAGCAAAATATATTGGACCTATCACAGACGCTTTTGCTGTAAAAGAAACTGTTGATACCATACACAAGATATGGCCTATTAGGAAATGCAAAAAAGTTTTGCCTAGAGATATTGGTAAAGAAAGACCTTGTTTAAATTATCATATTGGACAATGCTGTGCGCCTTGTGATAATCAAATTTCAAAACAAGACTATCAAAATATGATAACAGAAGCAGAGCAGTTTATACATGGCAAGCATGAAGAAATGATGAAAAAAATGGAAAAAGAAATGTATGAGGCATCTCAAAATATGGAATTTGAAAGAGCAGCAGCACTACGTGACAAACTATTGAGTATAAAAAGTATCAGTGAAAAGCAAAAAATGGCAAATACAGGACTAGGAGATTGCGATGTTGCTGCTTTTGTAAGAGCATATGATGAGGGATTAGCACAAATGTTTTTTATAAGAGGAGGAAAAGTAACAGGTAGAGAACAATATCATTTACATTCTGTTGAAAATCGTACGAGAAGTGAAGTCATGACAGAATTTATAAAGCAATTTTATAGTGGTACAGCATATATACCTAAAGAAATTATATTGCAAGAAGAATTAGTGGCAGAAGAAAAAGAACTATTGGAGCAATTTTTGACACAAAAAAGAGGAAATAAAGTCACATTTACAACACCGAAAAAAGGGGAAAAGCATAAATTAGTGGAATTGGCATGGAAAAATGCTATGATTTCATTTGAACAATCAGGAGAAAGACTAAAAAGGGAAGAACAAAAAACAATAGGTGCTATGAAGGAAATACAGCAAGCATTGCATTTGCCTCAAACATTACAAAGAGTAGAAGCATATGACATTTCAAATACACAAGGCTTTGAATCAGTGGGAGCGATGGTAGTATTTGAAAACGGCAAAGCAAAATACAGCGATTACAGAAAATTTAAAATTAAAACAGTAGTAGGGGCAAATGATTTTGCAAGTATGAAGGAAGTCATATACAGAAGAATGCAACATGCTATTACAGAACAGCAACAGTGTAAAAGTGGAAATTTTAGTAAAATGCCTGATTTGATACTAATGGACGGTGGTATGATACAAGTACAAGCGGCAGAAAGTGTTTTAAAGGATTTGAATATTGATATTCCAGTATGTGGTATGATAAAAAACAACAAACATAGAACGAAATCTATGCTATTTCATCAAAGAGAAATTATATTGCATAGCAATACAGAAGGATTTAAACTATTAACAAGAATACAAGATGAAGTACATCGCTTTGCTATAGAATACCATAGAAAGTTGAGAGAACAAAAAACAATACATTCTATATTAGATGATATACCTAGGGGGTAAACCTAAACAATTGAGGAAAATTTTGGTATTGTAATGAAAACTACTGCAAGCTGTACCAAGGACAAAAAAGAAAGCAAAAGTTTATCATATCTTGTTGCAATTCGTCTA
>ERZ808044.1689-NODE-1689-length-10797-cov-2.845802_pt1 | contig 10797 bp, 9 predicted proteins | sample MGYA00380195_ERZ808044 | MGnify/ENA primary metagenome ERZ808044 (study PRJEB31490, sample SAMN06133423) | mouse gut metagenome | isolation source: Z7_2 | host: mice | place: China: Chengdu | collected 2015-05 ...
TACCATCTTTACCATGCATATCCATCTTCCAGATATACATATATTCTTCTGGATTATTTGTATTGATCACAAAATTCCGCTCCAGGATCAAACTATCATATTGAGGACGAAACTTTTTGGGCAGAGCTTTTGCTTTTTTCAACAAAGAAATCTCCTGCCGCAGTACCTCCTCCAGATCACTTTTCTCATTCGTACTCTGACTCACCGGAATCAATTCCAGACTTGACGGCTGAAAATAGATCAATTCCAGTTTATTCTTAAAAGGGATTTGGGCATTTGCCTGAATCACAATATCCTCTTTCCCCACTACTGTCTCCTTTGTTCTCTGGTTGTCACTCAGTGCAAAAAGCCTGGGAGGCAGATAAAAACATACGGCTGTGATTACCAGGAACAATAGAAACGCCGTGATGGACATAACATATTTTTTCAACCTCTTTCCTCCTCTGCTTCTAAAGTATCTTCCGAATCGCCCACATTCGCAGGAAACCGGATCTTTACCCAGGTTCCCTCTCCCTGACGGCTCTCAAAATTCATTGTTGCCTCATGCAGATCCAGAATCTTCTGACAGATGGCGAGCCCCAGCCCCGCACCACCCTGGCGGCGGCTTCTGGACTTATCTACCATGTAAAATGCCTCGGTGATCCTCACCAGTTCTTCCTCCGGAATCCCCTGGCCATTGTCACACACTTCAATCTCATACTCATTTTCCATCGCTTTACCATTCAACACGATGACCGTTGCGGTACTCTTCGCCGCATTATCTGCCAGATTAATGAAGACCGAGTGCAACAGTTCCGGTTCTCCCCACAAAGTTCCCTCTTCTGCCGAAACCACCAGCTTTTTCCCCTTACTCTCCATGATCGGCATCAGCATTCCCTGGATTTCCTGCAAAAAGTCCAAAGCATTTATTTTACATAGCCGCAGCTCGCTTTTTTCTAAAACGATTAGATCCAGCAGCCGGAATGACAAGGTCTCCAGCCGCTTTCCTTCCTTAAAAATATAATTGGCACACAAAAACTGCTGCTCTTCCGTCTGACGGTTGGAACGCAGCAGGTCCGCATATCCGATAATAGAGGTGAGGGGGGTTTTCAATTCATGGGCAAAACTTCCAATAAATTCCTCCTGTCTCTCCGCCGCGTCCTCCAGCTCTTGAATTTTACCTGCCAGGCTGTCCGCCATACGGTTGAAGTCTGCTCCCAAACGGCTGATCTCATCTCCTCCCCGGATGCGGATCCGGTGTTCCAGATCCCCTCCCGCGATCCGTCCCGCACTCCGGGAAATTTTTTTGATCGGCCGGACGATACATCCAGCCAGAATCAGACTGACCAACCCGTCCAGAAGAAGAAAAAGTATGAGAAACCGTTGGTAGATCTGTATCTCTTCCTCCCGTTTTATAAAAAGATCTGAGACATCATGAAAAAGCACTGCCTGATACACCATATCCTCCACTGTGACCCGGCTTTTTACCTGTATATAGTAGTTTCCCTCATAATTTACAAGCCGTCTTGTCATCCCTTCTGCTTCCGCCCTCACCTCTATCTTGTTTTCTGGAAAATATGTGTTGGAATACAAAATGCTACCATCTTCTTTTTGTATATGCACCTGTATATTTTCCATCAATAATTCATCGGCGAGGGCGCCAATATGTCTGTCTGCATCTTCTTCCTTTGAAACTCCTACCATATAATTTCCAAACTCATGCAAAAACAGCTGATCCACATTGATCGCCCCATCCACTGCCTGCTCATACCCAGATTGAAAAAGGGCAGAGATCAAAAAATACCCTGCCAGACAAAATGTTACGATCATCGTGATTACGGTTGAAAAAAACAATTTCCATGTAATTTTCAAGGATCTATACCTCCAATCTGTATCCGATCTTATAGATGGTTTTTATCTTTTCTTCCCAGCCCAGTTTCCTTTTGAGGCGCTGCACATGAAGATCTACGGTTCTGCTTTCCCCAGTATAATCCTTTTCCCATATTCTTTCATAAATCACATCACGAAACAATGCAATATTTTTATTCTTTATAAACATAATTAAAAGTTCATATTCTTTATTGGTCAGACGCACCACCTTTTTATCTTTCTTTACAGTCCGGGAACGGGTATCCACTTCCACTTCCTCCACCCGCAAATATTGTTCATTTTTATCGTATCGGCGGAGCACTACCTCCACCCGCGCCAGCAATTCCACAATCTCAAAGGGCTTTGTCAGATAATCCTCTGCCCCCATCTCAAGCCCCTTTACCGTATCCTCAACATTCGACTTTGCCGTCAAGAATATAACTGGTATCCCCATCGGCTGAATGTATTCCATCAATTCATATCCATCCACTTTTGGCAGCATAATATCCAGCAGTACTAGATCATAGTACTCTTCTTCCAGCTTGTCCGCTGCCTCCATTCCGTCAAATACACACTCACATTGATACCCCGCTTTCTCCAGACTCATGGATATGAGATTGGAGATGGGCACTTCATCTTCTACAATCAGTATTTTTATCATTTTGCCCTCCATTCCAAAAGGTTCCCCTTATATCACGCATCGAGAGAAAAGCATATCACATATTTGTATCAAAAGTGTTTCATAGAAACATAGCAGACTATTCAACCTGAAATTTCATTACAGCTTTTATGTATCTTTTAAGAAGGCAGCCAGTTGTTTCGTTTTTTCTCGCTCTCCATTTAATCGAAACCGTCTTATATGATCTTCAATAAATTCTATTTCCTGTTCCGAATACTGATATTTATTACTTGGCTGAAACCTGGACTGCAACACATCATATTGCAGTGTACATTATTCCAACTTCGGGGAATAATCCTTCTCTACCGCATGTTCCAGGTGGCCCGTCCCAATCCCGTCTATCACTATTTTTCTGTAACAATACATACAATATCCTCTACTGGCCTTTTCAAGAACACTTCTCAAATTCCCTTTCGATTTTTCTGAGGAATATCCATATTGTACATCTTCTTGATATTCAACTAAAAAATCTGGTATATCAATTATAAAATTATCCACTGCATTACCACTTAATTCTATATCATTATTCTCTGTCCAAACCCCTGATATGCGGTTATTCAACAAAATTCTTAATTTATCCTCCACATTCTTTTGGGGACTGCACATATGGAAATACCTTTTCAAAAAGTGCAGATACATCACATTCGTCACAAAAATCATCTGAATCAATCACTTCGATATCTTCATGATATAAAATCATAATATTACAATGCTTTGAATTTTTTACCAGTTCACTGGAATGGGTCGACACAAGAAATTTCATTTTACAAAAATGAGCAATTAGAAAATTCAATATTCTTCCCGCGTTCGCAGAGGATAGAAATTCGTCAATCTCATCAATTACTACCATAACATGATTTTCCACCATATCATTTAGATATAATAATTCCAAAAACATCCTCACAAGAGCCTGGATCCCACTCGAAAGAGTTCCTTCTGATTCTGAAGCAAAACGGACTTCTTTCTCCTTAATTCCTTTCATCTCAAAAGAAACACCAAGAAAACTCGGCGTGTTCTTTGTTGTTATTAACTGTTTTTGTTTAAGTTTTATGCTATACATGCCTATTTTTACTTCAATTACATCATTTATTATGGCTTGCTGATTTTCTGTTGCCAAAATGTTGCCACGCATTTATTATAGCAAATCCCGGCAAATTGGCAATCCATTTTTGAAAATTTTGCACATCCAAAGCGCAATTTCCCCTTAATCACCTTATTACATGGTGCTAGCACCATGTCTATCTAAGCAACAAAGAAAACGCCATATCTGTATCACACAATAACTGTGTGATAAATTACAAATTCCTTTCCATGTATCCACAAGTGAATGGAAAAAAATCGAATTTCTTTGTTCCAATATGGATAAAACCATTATCCTCATACCATTCTCTTAATATCGTATTTTCTTCTACAATTCCAATATTCATCTTTTTACATTTCATTTCTTTTGCTTTTATATAAGCATCCTCCAACAACTTTGTGCCAATATACTTATGACGATATTGCGGAAGAACGCACAGATTATTAAGTTCGCACTCATTATTATCTTGTAACGACAATGAATAATAGCCAATGATTTTACCATTATCATAATATGCAAACATAGGTCTATGTTCATTCTTTAATTGATATAATAGTCTATCCTCTGTTGTAGCAAATGCTGTAAAACGTGGAGCATTTTCGATTGTATAACCTAGTTCGTCTGCAACCGTAATAAAGCTTTCCCTTATAACATTGACACATTCTGCAATATCTTTTTCATGTATTCTCTTTATCATCTAAACTTTCTCCTTTAGACAGTTTCACTGCTATACTAAGTAACCATGGTGCTAGCACCATGTATATAGAATGTTAACAAAGAAAATATCCTTCATTACTTCCTACCACTCTAATCGACAATCTTAAATTTACTATCCACTTATTGGAGCTATACTATAAAAGTGGACACAAAACAACGAAAAATGTTACAATAAATAAAACATCAAACAGGAGGTATTCACATGGCTGCTAACAACTACCACAAATATGACGAAGATTTCAAAAAATCTCTCGTATCCCTTCACCAGAATGGAAAAACCCAATCCCAACTCTGCAAAGAGTACGGTGTCTCCCAATCCGCACTTGCCAAATGGATCAAACAATACTCCACTGTCGAAATCGCCAACGGGGAAGTGCTTACTGCCAAACAGGTAAAAGAACTCCAGAAACGCAATGCACAGCTCGAAGAGGAGAACCTCATCCTAAAAAAAGCGATTGCCATATTCACGCCACACTCAAACAACGATTAGACGCTGTACATAAGCTCCGTTTCCAGCACAGTATCAAAACCCTCTGCCGGGTCCTCCGGGTCAACAGAAGCACCTATTACAAGCACTTCCGTTCCAAGCCCGCACCGAAGAAAACCAGCATATCGCCTCCCTCATCCTCCGCATTTATTCGGATCACAACAAGCGGCTTGGCGCATATAAAATCTGTTACCTTTTACAGCGTGATTATGGCATCCGCATCAGCGTCGGAAGAGTGTACCGCCTGATGAAAAAACTACAGCTCCCGAAAATGTCCACGGACAAGCCCAAGCACAAGGCAGCAAACTCCGACTGCGGCCCATGCAACAACCATCTGCAGCAGGACTTTCAGCAGAAAGCCCCTAATCTGGTCTGGGTCAGTGACATTACCTATCTGAAAGCAGGCGGCAAATGGTACTATCTATGCATCATTATGGACTTATTTTCCCGAAAAATCATTGCATGGCGGCTGTCTGGGAAAGCAGACGCAGACTTAGTGGTCACAACCTTCCAGAAAGCCTACCGGACACGGAATGCTCCCTATGGGCTTATGTTCCACTCTGACCAGGGAACCCAATACACTGCCTTTTCATTCCGGCAGTTATTAGATTCCTTACATGTGGTGCAGTCCTTTTCCAAAAAAGGCTATCCGTTCGACAACGCAGTATGTGAATGTTTTTTCAAGTACCTGAAAAAGGAAGAAGCCAACCGGAGAAATTACCACACCCTGCAGGAACTGTATACTTCTGTCTTCGAATACATAGAGGGCTATTATAACACCAGAAGACCACACAGTTCCCTCGGTCTTCTTACTCCAAATAAAAAAGAAAAGTTATACTGGGAGCAGCACTAAGCTTTTGCTTCCTGAAAAAATTACACAAAATTGTGTCCATACTCTTGACTATAGTCCACATACAATGCACCCATAGATGCGGACACAAGATTTACTACCAGCGGACAGGATATTTGGGGCAAATCCAATTCACGGACACCCTGCTTGATATTTTATGTGAAAGCCAAAAAACTATATCATCTCTATACTGTTCCTACATCATATCTATATCGTTTTCCCGATTTTTATATCATTTCTATATCGCTGAAAATTTCTATAGCTGCAAGCACTATATCATACCTATATCATTTTTCCGCTTTCTACATCATTGCTATATCGAAATGGACGAATGTAATATCAATCTTATATCACTGAGGCTTTCTGGAGAATTATCGCGACAAAACAGTAAAGCTATAAAAGGATATTAAAAAAGACAGAATTTCGAAATTTGGAATCTCTGCCTTTTTAATACACATCTAATTTTATATGCACACACATCTATATAGGCTGCAATTCTTTTTCCAATTCTAACACCTGCTCAAGATCAAGTCCGGAATACAAAGCAATTTCCTCTGAAGACAATTTCCCTGCCTCTATCATCCTTAATGCAGATTGCCTTTTTTCCTGTTCTACACCCTGCTCATATTTCTCCTGATAATTCATCTGCAAAGTCATATAGTCCAACCTCCATTTCTCATTTTTCCTGACAGACTGTACTGCCTCATCCAATTCTCTGGTAAAGTCATCCTCTGGCTCTTTACCGTCAATAAAGTCAAGTAGCTTTTTCATTTCCGGAGTAACATCATCCATTGTGCCTTTAGTATTTAAAATAATCTTTGTTGTATCATCGCCAAGACCTAAGTCAGAATTTTGGATACAGCGATTTTCAAAAGTATAAATGTGCCTTCCCTCACCAAACAAATCAAAAGTACATACAAAAATAATAAAACTCCGTTTCAAATCTTTGTAATTATCCCCTTTTCCCAAGATATTCAAGTCTATCATACCTTGATAATATCTTGTTCGTTTGGGGAGATTTCTATTCTCTGTGGTCTGCATTTCTATATTATAAACGGTTTCTTTTCCATCTTCTACATAGATATCCAAGCGTACGCTTTTTGCATCTGCGGTAATATCTATTGTCTTCTGCGACTTCGGATATTCAATGCGGGATATCTTGATAGCGAGTATCCGTTCTAAAAAAGGTTTGCAAAATTTCGGATTTCTCATGATAACACTGAACATGAAATCATCCTTTATTTGCAGTTCTTCAAAAGCTTTCTCCATAATAGTAATTCCCCTTTTCTTTACCTTTATTATAATATGTACCTGTACAGTTGGCAAGCAGTAATTCTTTACCAACAACATAAATGTACCAACACTTCAGCAGTTTTATATCTACCAGCAATGAAACAAACCAACCACATTTATACTACCATCACTTTTTGCCATCTCCATAACTATGACCAGTGTCATACTTTCGTTTTATCATATATCATCAAGTCTATCTAATATAATAAATAAAAATCCACTGTTTAAATTATATTATATTGTTGGTTGGATTATATGGTCTGATATTAATTCTAATTTTTTGTAACTGCAAAGATTCCTCAGAAGGTATTTCTATACCATCTTTGAATATCATCAGCTCGCTTGCTTTACATTTTTTTGAAACGCTATAATTTAAATCATACAGACTCATGGAATATGCCACATATATACTTACTATTTCAGGTGCGACATCATAAGTAATAATCCAATCACAATTTACATTCTCTCTTATAATTGACTCAATTCGTTTGTGATCATGAAATCCGAAAAAGTTCATGTATAATTGTTTTCCTTTGTTAAAGTATGGAGGGTCAAAATAGATCAACGCATTATCTTCATACAACGGAACATACTTTGTAATAAAACTTTTTACGTCTTTGTTGTACAACTTTATGTCATCTTTCCTGGCAACAATTTCCTGAATCCTCTTAGCAAGGTCTTCCCTGTTGAAACGAGCATTCATCTTCCATCGACCTGATTGCTCTTGTCCACCAATAATACCACCCTTGATAATACCTGAACGATTTGTACGGTTCATATAGAAGGTTGCAAACCCTAGTTCAAAACTGTATTTGTGTTTTTGATTCAAACAAATATTACGCTGCTTAGACCATTCTTCAATAGTAAGAGGTACTGTTCTGATAGCTTCAACAAATCTATTTGTCTCAGTCAGTATAGCTTTCCAAAAGGACCAAATTCCTTTATCATAATCGTTGATTACTATTTTACTTACAACATTTCTTTGAAGAAGCTCTATTGCGATACCAGCTCCGCCCGCAAAAGGCTCAATATATGTTCCTCCGCGATGATCAAGCTGGTCAATCATATATTCCATAAACGAAGCCAATTTCCCCTTCCCTCCAGGATATCTCAATGGGGAATAAAACATATATATCGCCTCCTCTTTTAGCATTTTTTCTTGATACTTTTGCTTTTACTCTTGAATCTTACCCAAATACTCCATAAATGCATTTGGGAGCCAGTCAGACAAATTGTACGGATTAAGATACATTTTGCCCTTTTCATTTTTGATACGTTTCCTTAATGAAGGGATCACTTCGAACTGAATATTTCCGTCTTTTCCACCCGATTCGGAAATCAATTTTTTAAGAGGAATAAGATGTTTATCTTGTTCTTCTCGTGAGTAATCGTCTGGATATTTTCCACTCAAAGCATATAACAAAAGCTGTAACGCAAGTGTTCTGTCAAATACATCATGATTTTTCTGGTTGTAAAAATTATCAAGACAATTCCTACAGGATCTGGAACATGTACAACCTGACAATATTTCTCTCGTCCTTTTCAGAACATCATCCAGCACGTCAGCTTCTCCAATGAGTGAAGAATATCCAGCACCACTCGAAAGATTGTCATAGAAGAACATTTCAATATGTGCTTCACCATTATCTTCGAATCTTGTTCTCCAACCCCCATTAATTTCATTATAATCAATATCAAGAGATAATGAAACAGCTTTTTTAATAGCTTCATGTAAAGTAGTTGCTGCTGATTTCAATATATTTTTCTCCTCATTATCTGCATTTGATACAAGTTCTTTTGTATCATACTTAATATCCAGCATAAACATATCTGTTAAGAATTCGTATCCAAGATACATGTTAGTAACAACTGTTCCTTCATGTCTGCAAAGATATTTGTCATGATATGGTTGTGAAAATCTGAATTCACCGGTCTGGAGCGGTTCAGCAACTTCTGCCCCGCCACATTTTGTACAAATATTAAATCCACATTTCTGTTTACCCATATTAACGGTAAGCACTGTTCGATTCTGAAGATTTGCGAATTTAATATGGCTGTTTTTATAACTTTGCATTTCTGTTTCTTTAGGTACATATGAATAATACGGAGCTTCCGCATATGTTTTTTCTTCTTCCTCGTCTTCATATTTTACAGAATCTCCTTTTACTGGTGCAAATCCCCAAGGCTTTATCATAGAATGCCTTTCCACACGTGAATGACAATATGGACACTCCTCATATCCTTCCTTGCCATCACCAAACCAATTACACTCTGTACAAACAATAATTTCCTTTTTATAATCTTTGCTCGTAAAATAGTATTCTGCCTGGTTACTTTCAAATCCTTTGGGTCTTGGATTGGTATAAAGACCTCCACTTTTATAAATCTTCTTATCAATGGTAACAAATCTACCGGGAGCATATTCACTAATAGCGATTGCAATATCTCGTTCTGGCGCATACTGAATATCTTTTGGCGCCCTTTTACCATATTGGGAGTCTTTCTCAACACAGAACTTCACTACATCTTTAGGAAACGAATAAGATGGAATAAAGCCTTCTGAATAAAAGATATCAAAAGCAGATGTTTCTTCGTCACCATTAAAATATTCGTTACGTTTACCTTCAGCAAGAACCATATCTCGTATTTTACAAAACATCTCAATGGTTTCCTCTGTAGGTATATCCAATGTTTTGATATATTCTATAAAGCTATCTCCAATCTTTTCACAAAATGTAACGATACCTACATCCGCAATACTATCATATCGTTCTTTCATAAAATCAGATGCCATAAAACTATTTAACGCTTTCATATTGTAATGGCGTCGCTGAATCTTCGGGTTATTTCTGTCAATCCATGGTTTTCTTGGCTCTCCGGAAATCATTTCATCTGGATGTTTGAAATAATAGCTATCATGGACACCTCCAAATGCATACGTTACAATCGTGGATATGCCAGAATTTTGACGTCCAGCACGTCCAGCTCTCTGTTGATAATTCTCGCGCATTGGAGGTATATTTCTAAGACCTACAGCCGCTAAAGAGCCAATATCAATACCTACTTCCATTGTTGTTGTACAACTTAAAACATCAATTGCATTTTCTCCATTTTCACCTACGTCAATATCCTGAAAACGAATCTCATAGTCTTCTGTCCTGCTTAGTATATCACTTCTTGTTTCTTTATGGGACAATTGTGCAGTATGCTCTTCTGTATCAATTGTATGTATTTTCTCTCCTTCGTGAAGGGCTTGCAATACGGGTTTTCTCCAGAAATCAAATCTGGAAAGACCCTCATTTGTAATAATATGCACATTTTTAGAATCAAAACAAGAGCCGCAATAACTTCCTGCCATATATGGGGAGATTTTGCCGCATTTTTCACATCTGTACCAATTAAAATTTTTATTTGTAATTACAATTTTTACTGCATCAAGCTTTAGATAATATCTATGACTAGTCCCTTGTTCAAAGAAATGGCCTTTAATAACATTTAAAAGATTATCAATAGCTTTATCATTGAGCCCTACCATTTCTTTTATTATCTTTACCAATTCCTTGTCAATTGATTTATTAAAATCTGTGTCGAGGCCAAATTTATCAATTTTGCTACGACCAGGAAGATTTCTTCTGACATCATCTTTTATTACATTCCCCAATGCCGCACTTCTATCCATAACATCCCAAAATAGCAAAACCAAAATTGAACTTAACATGCCCGGATTAATTTCAATATCGTAATCATCTTCTAAATCTTCTAGGCACTCATCTAAATTCTTATCCATTGGTCCAAGAAAACCTAATCCAATATCTTTAAACGAACGAGGGCTTTCAGTGAAA
>ERZ808044.1695-NODE-1695-length-10751-cov-3.621229_pt1 | contig 10751 bp, 11 predicted proteins | sample MGYA00380195_ERZ808044 | MGnify/ENA primary metagenome ERZ808044 (study PRJEB31490, sample SAMN06133423) | mouse gut metagenome | isolation source: Z7_2 | host: mice | place: China: Chengdu | collected 2015-05 ...
TCATCATTTGATTATCTGTGAGGTGAAAAATTTTTGTAGATAAAAAGGAGCAGCCTTATGCAATATGCACGGAAATTAAAGAAAGGTGATAAGGTAGCAATTGTAAGTTTATCAAGCGGCATGTTAGGGGAAGATTTTTGCCGCCACAATATTGACATTGGTGTAAGGAGATTAAAGGCGTATGGGTTGGAGCCTGTATTTATGCCTAATGCGCTGAAAGGCATTAAGTATTTAAAGGAGCATCCTCAGGCGCGGGCGCAGGATTTAAAAGATGCCTTTTTGGATAATTCTATTGCAGGGATTATTTGCGCCATAGGCGGTGATGATACCTATAAACTTTTGCCTTATTTGATGGAGGATGCAGAATTTGTTGAGGCAGTAGAAAAGCATCCCAAATTATTTACCGGATTTTCTGATACTACAATTAATCATTTAATGTTTTATAAGCTTGGAATGTCAACTTATTATGGCCCTAACTTTATATGTGATTTGGGGGAAATTGCAGAAGAGATGCTCCCATACAGTAAAAGGGCATTTGAAAGCTATTTAGAAGGAAATAAGTATGATGAAATCATTTCCAGTGAAATTTGGTATGAAGAAAGATCGGATTTTTCTGCAGCAGCAATTGGAACTGAAAGAGTGGTACATAAGGAAGAGCGGGGATTTGAACTTTTACAGGGCAGTGAAATTTTTCAAGGGCAGTTATTAGGGGGTTGTCTGGAAAGTTTTTATGACCTTTTGACAAAAAGCAGATATGAGGATGAAAAGGATGTCTGTGAGAAGTATGGAATATTCCCAGATAAAGAAGAATGGTCAGGGAAAATATTATTTATAGAAACATGTGAAGAAAAACCTGTGCCGGAGCTTTTTGAAAAAGAAATAGGATTGCTTAAAAGTAAAGGTATATTTGATGTAGTGAATGGAGTTTTGGTTGGAAAACCCCAAGATGAAGCTTACTATGAGGATTATAAAGATATTCTCACAAAGGTGATAGACAATGAGAAACTTTCCATTGTTTATAATGTGAATTTTGGACATGCGGTACCCAGATGCGCACTACAATATGGGGCGGCTGCTAAGGTAGACATGAAGCAGAAGAAAATATATATGTGGAAGTAAGGTAATAAGTATGACTGTATCAGAAAATAAACTATGGAAATCATTAAGTTCAGATTTGGAGGATGGCATACAATCCGTGCCGGAGGTCGAAGTCTGGGACTTGTATAGTGAGAATAGAGAACTTTTAGGGAAAGATCATATCAGAGGCAGCCAACTGCCGGCAGATTGTTATCATTTGGTGGTACATGTATGGATTCGCAATTCCAAAGGAGAATATCTGGTTTCACAACGTTCTGCAAGCAGGCCAACATTTCCACTAATGTGGGAGTGCGTGGATGGTTCGGTTATGAAAGGCGAAAATAGTCTGCAAGGGGCAGTCAGAGAAGCCAAAGAAGAAGTAGGAGTGGATTTATTGCCCGAGAAGGGGCGCATTATTTTTTCAGATACAAGAAAAATAGAGTTTGGCAAGACTGCTAATAAAATTGTAGACGTTTGGTTGTTTGTGTATGACGGAGAGGTGGATTTAAGCAATGCAACAACAGATGAAGTTGCCAAAGCGGCTTGGATGAACAGAAGCCAGATCAAAGAGTTATTTGATAAAAAAATGTTTGTAGATACGTTTCAGTATTTTTTTACGAAAGTGGATAAACAGTAATTTACATAAGTGTAAATTGATTTGTGGTAACAATAATGATATGATAAAAAGAAAATTTAGAGAGGGGATTTGTATATGAAAAGATATGTTATGTCTGCATAGCACTGGCTATTGCAAAAAAGAAAATTGTTATGGCCAATGCTATTCCTAAAAAAATATAAGTTTAGGAGGCAGACATGGGCTATATAAGAGCAGAAGAAATTCTGCCAATTGAGGTAATAGAACTGATACAACAGTATGTTGAAGGTGAAAGTATTTATATTCCACGCAAGGCTGCACACAGGCAGGCTTGGGGAGCAGGAACACAGATCAAGCAGGAACTTTTGTTACGTAATCAGCAAATTTACAAGGATTATCTTGCAGGAAGCAGGACAAAGGAGTTAGCCTGTAAATACTATCTCTCGGAGAAAAGCATACAGCGTATTTTAAGAAAACAAATAAGTGAATAAATTTATGAGCTGATACTTGGTGTCGGCTCATATTTTTTTCTAAAAATGTATAAGGTGGAATGGAATATTTAAATATGTTACGCTAACCGGCAGAGATAATAGAAATTTTAAGTACCAAAATCAGGAGGAGAAAATTTCGTGAAGTCAAAAGCAACATATATGAAGAGGTTAAAGGAATGGCTTCAGAGCACTTCAGAATCTCCGTTGGAGGAAATGAATGATTTTTTTACAAAAAGGCTGGATGATTATGAAGAACATATGTCGGTTTGGAAAAAATCATATCATATATTTGCGGAAACATTACCTTTAGAATGCAGAAAAATTTTAGACTTAGGATGTGGAACTGGTTTGGAATTAGATGAAATATGGAAAAAGAATCCATGCATAGAGGTGACAGGTGTGGATTTGTGCCAGAGCATGTTAAACAAACTGCTGGAAAAGCATCCTGATAAGCAGCTTAACACAGTATGTCAGGATTATTTTCAATACGATTTGAGTTATAGTAATTGGGATGCTGTAATTTCATTTGAAAGCCTGCATCATTTTCTGCCAGAACGTAAAAAGGAACTATATCGTAAGATATACAATGGACTTAGAGATGGCGGCATTTTTATTTTGGGCGATTACATTGCCTGTTGTGATGAGGAGGAAGAACTTTTATACAGTGTATATTTGAAAAAGCGAGAGCAATCTCCAATACCAAATAATTGTTTTGTTCATTTTGATATTCCACTGACTTTGGAACATGAAAAGGAATTATTAAAGGACGCTGGATTTGTGATAGAAAAGGTGTTGGATAACCCAGACAATGCTACGATCATTACAGCCAGAAAAGGATAATGTATTAATATTTATGAAAAAACAGTAGGAGGAAAACTATTTTATGACCGAACCCGTTTATTTTGCATAGCGCGGCTATTGCAAATAAAATAGAAGGATAATGTAATAGCCTGCGCATCAAACCGTGAAATAAACAGGAGATGCAAATGAGCTATTTAAAAAAATTAAAGTATGAAATTGTCCTGAATGATTCGTTTCCTGTCATTCGGGGCTGTTCAAAGTGTGGCAGAAAGACATGTTTTATAAATACAAAAAAGTTTCGTGTGAATGCCAATGGCAATAAACTGGATATTTGGCTGATTTATCAATGTGAGGAATGTAAAACTACTCTTAACCTTGCAATTTATGAGCGGCAGAAAGTTTCTTCCATACCAAAGGTGGAATACAAAGGTTTTTTGGAGAACAATGAGCAGCTTGCGGAAGCGTATGGCAAAAATGTACAGTTATTTCAGAAAAACAAAGCCGATATTGATTTTGAAAGGCTGAATTATGATGTTGTCAAATTACAAGAAACCGTAGAAAGCAGTGATTCTGGTCAGCAAGTTGTGGTTACGATACATAATCCTTATCGGCTAAAAATCCGTCTGGAAAAACAAATTGCCAAGGACTTAGGAGTATTCAGAAGCCAAGTAAAAGATCTAATGAAAAAAGGAGAAATAAAACTGGAAAAAACCTGAAAAGCTGATTGAAAGGACCTTGTAGGATTTAGTTCCGAAAAGGTTCTTGCTTGGCTAGGGTAAATATACATCGATTCCAAGAAAAAGGGGGAAAATTTAACAGAAATAATCAGCCATTACACAGATGATCTTACAAACTTTGCAGAGAGGTTGAAAAACTGTTTGAAGCATTAAAAAAGGAATATGATGATTTAGATATAGTGTCAGACAGCAGAGGTGATGAAAGGGGCTGTTTTGATGGATTTGTAAAAGTCCATTTCAAAAGAACCACAAAAGAAAAAATTGGTATGTGGATGTGAGCATTATACCAGAACAGATCGAGATTGCAACAGACAAGGAGTATCGCTTCGAAAAGTTCCACTGTGGGGTAAAGGAGGTCAGAATGTAAACAAGGTAGAAACGGGGGTGAGGATGACACATATCCCCACAGGGTTTATGGCACAGTCTACTGAGGAACGGAGCCAGTTTCAAGAATAAGCAGAAAGCGATGGAGAAACTACAGAAAAAATATAGGTAATGATGCTATTGTTATAAAGGGCAGTCTGCTTTTGGAAGCGGATATTTACATATTTCAAGAGAGAAGTTTGTGTGTTATCATGTAAGTAACTTCTCTTTTTGTTTTTTACAAAAAACGTATTTATTTGGAACTGACGTTTCGCAAATGCCAGACATAGAATTGAAATGGGAGGAAAACCATTATGTCAGAGAATTATGTGCCGCCATTTACGATGACAGAAGAAATTATGAATATGGTAATTGAAATAGGTGAATTGATGGGGCATATATCAGCACATGATAATTTATTCATGAACCCGAAACTTTGTCGTAAGAACAGAATAAAAACGATTTATTCATCCATTTGCAGAAGGTAATGTAACATTGAGACACCAACAGAAAGCGGCGTAACAGCGGCAAACTGCTTTGTACATAAAATTTACTAGAGAAAAACCAAAGGAGCATTTACAAAATTGTGTGTAAATGCTCCTTTGGTTTATAAATATTTGTCCCAATATTGACAAGTGTGTCCCAAAGTGCTATAACTAATGCATGAAGAAAAAATGAGGAGAAGAGTGCGTATCATGAAGAAAAAAAATGTGATAAGCTTAATAAAATATTATACGGAAAAGAATGATGCGGGCTTTCGGAATGAAGCTTATGAAATCGCTAAAGGATTTGATGCTTCTGGAGATTATCAGCTTTCAGAGTATATTATGTCCCTATTGTCCAATGTGAATACGTTTGTTCCACAGATGTCGGAAAATGCTTCTTCCTTTTTTGAAAAAATTGAAGGGAAAGAAGATATGCTGTTACTTCCAGATGTAATTACCAGTGATTTATTGGGCGTAGTAAATGCAATTGAACATCATATTGGAATTAATAAGTTTTTGTTTCAGGGGGCACCAGGAACAGGGAAGACGGAGGCAGTTAAGCAACTTGCACGAATATTAAATAGAGAAATTTTTATGGTGGACTTTTCTGCAGTGATTGATAGTAAGCTGGGACAGACACAAAAGAATTTATCCATGTTGTTCAAGGAAATAAATAGTTTCGTTCAACCGAATAAGGTAATTGTTATGTTTGATGAAATCGATGCCTTGGCTTTAGATCGAACGAATCAGAATGATTTGCGGGAAATGGGACGGGCAACCTCTGCTATGTTGAAAGGATTTGACCGGATGAATGAAAATGTAGTTTTAGTTGCTACAACTAATCTATATAAATACTTTGATAAAGCATTAATCAGAAGATTTGATTCAGTCATTGATTTTGATAGATATACTCAAGAAGATCTTCTTTCGATTGCAGAGAAGATGTTAGATCAATATCTTGATAAATTAAAACTGGCAAATAGAGATATCCGTTTGTTCCGTAAAATAATGAAACTAATGCCACGGATACCGTATCCTGGGGAATTGAAAAATCTGATTAAAACGTCTGTTGCATTTAGCAATCCACGTGATGGCATGGACTATTTTAGAAGACTTTACTATGCAGTCTGTAATGAAAAACCGGAAGATTTAAAAAAACTTCAGAGTCAGAAATTTACAGTTAGAGAAATAGAAATACTGGTTGGAAGATCAAAAAGTAGTGTTGCAAGAGATTTGAAAGAAGGTGTAATGAATGAATAACATTTTACAATTAAAAGGAAGATTTGAACAAAGACCTAATAGTTCCAAACCGGGAGCACCAAAACTTCCGAAGGGAAAAAGTGTGTCTTCGTTACATCTTATTGAATTATCCAAGCATTTAAAAAGAATTTTGCGGTATTGGGAAACAAATACAGATATCAATGGTGCCCTGGTTAGTGTACACTATACACATATTGTTGCAAAGAGTAACAGATTGAAGATTTTGTTGTCCGAGAATGGTAAATCTCCTACAGAATCTATTAGAGGAGTTAAGTTTATCTGGGAACCAGATGAGGATGGTAAAGAGATACAAAAGCATGTGTTTACGCATTATGTTTCGCTTAAAGCGATTGAAAGAGCAATTGATGTTTTGAGTGAAACAATATCTGTTATTGAAAAATACTTTAATGGAAATATTACTAGCGTGGAAACAGAAAAGATAGCAGAGACACCGGCGGATAGATTTAATGAATTTTCTAAATCTAACTTTTTAAATGTTGTGGTGGATGGATTTTACGTTGAAAGCTTTGATATTGATTGTGCTGCAGAAGAGATAACAGAGGAGTCCATCATAACAATTTATCAGACCGGGATTGAAACGAAGAAATTGTTGTCGAAGTTTGGTATTCATATCGTTGATGAACGTATTATTAATGGCACCACATTAAGACTTAATCCAGATGAAGCGAAAATGTTATATAATCATGCTTCGTATCTGATTGCGATGAGTGTCACTGATTTTTCTCAGCTTACGAGAGACGAGGTATTGGAGGATAAGGTGGAGATTAGTAATGAAGAAAGCTTGATACCCCATCCGACCAACGAACCTGTAATAGGAGTTATTGATACACAATTTAATGAAAAGGTGTATTTTCATGAGTGGGTGGAATATAAAAATTTACTTGATCCGAATATTCCATTGACTGCAAAAGATTATGAGCATGGGACAGAAGTAAGTTATATTATTGTAGATGGACCGCAAGGTAATCCGGCGCTTGATGATGGGTGTGGTAGATTCCGAGTACGTCATTTTGGTGTTGCAACACATAGAGGTTTCAGTTCATTTACTGTGTTAAAAATGATACGAAATATTGTTGTATCAAATAGGGATATTAAAGTATGGAATTTATCATTGGGTTCCAAACTTGAAATCAAGCCTAATTTTATTTCCCCAGAGGCAGCAGAACTTGACCGTATACAAAGTGAGTATGATGTTATTTTTGTTGTTGCAGGGACAAATATTCCGGATGGTGAAACAAAAAAGGATATGAAAATTGGATCGCCAGCAGATTCACTGAATTCTCTAGTAGTTAATGCTGTAGACTTTAGAGGAAAATCAGCATCTTATACCAGAGTTGGTCCTGTATTATCCTTTTTCCATAAGCCTGATATCAGTTATTATGGCGGAGATGGTTCCAACTATAAAGATAAAATGGTTGTATGTCGTGATGACATGGGGGCGGCTTATGTAAGCGGAACTTCATTTGCAGCGCCGTGGATTTCAAGAAAACTGGCATATTTAATTCACATTATGGGAATGAGTAGAGAAGTTGCGAAAGCGTTATTGATTGATGCTGCTGCGGGATGGAATAGGAAAGATGATGTTTCACATAGTATCGGTTATGGTGTTGTCCCAAAACATATTAATAATATTATGAAATCATCGAATGATGAGATACGTTTTATTTTGACTGGCGCATCAGAAGAATATGAGACATATACATATAACCTGCCGGTACCGATTGTAGATAATGCACATCCATTTTATGCAAGAGCAACGTTAGTATATTTTCCACAGTGTGACCGTAATCAGGGGGTCGATTATACAAGTACTGAAATGGATATACACTTTGGTAGAGTTGTTGTTGAAAATAGACAAGCTAAAATAAAATCAATAGATAATAACCAGCAATCGGAAGATAAGTTGATTACCCTTTATGAAGAAGATGCAAGAAAAATGTATCGAAAATGGGATAATATCAAGCATATTAGTGAAGAGATTAAAGAAAGAAGAATACCAAGGAAAGCATATGATTCTGGTCTTTGGGGGCTTAAGATAAATACGAAAGAACGCTTGCAAAGAAGAAAAGAACCACTTCAATTTGGAGTAGTTGTAACATTGAAGGAAATGAAAGGTGTAAATCGTATTGACGATTTTATCAAGATGTGTATGGCGCGTGGCTGGCTGGTTAATCAATTGGATATTGAGAATCAGTTGGATGTATATGCGAAGGCAGAAGAAGATATCGTATTCGAGCAATAATGGAGAAAAGCGCATATGGAAATAAAAGGTAGTTATATGGCAGATTACCTTTTATTTGATGAGAGAAGGTATTTTAAAAGTATTTTCTTCTTGAGAGTATGGATCTACGTGTTCTTTTTATGACGGTAACGATTGTGTGGGAAGACTGATTAGCCTGAAATATAATATTGTTCCATTCATCATAGAGGATAATCTGAAAATGTTCTCTTATCGTGGATTGAGAGAATGGAACAATGAAAAAGGCTATCTGGCGGATATCTGTCTGATGGCACAGGATAAATAGAAAGCGTATTTGGATTATTTTAGGATTAAATATTTTTAATGAGGTAGTACATGAGAAAAATAGTATATTTTGATGAAAATTCTGCTACGGATTATTTGACTATTCTCAATGGTGGCACGTTATTGATTTCTGATTCAGAAGAAGAAAAGGTAGGAAACAATACTGAAATTAAAGCTGGCGCAAAGCTGAAAGTTCTGTTTAATTCTTTGTTTGTTAGCGGAAGTGCAAACTTAGACTCTAATATAGGTGCCTACACATCAGGAGAAAATTTCATAAAGACAACGATTTCAAATACGACACTCTCAGACTTTATAGAGGTTGTAAAGGAGTCGGACAGTGACATTAAAAGTATGAACGGATATAGCATATATATTATGCCTAACTCTATTGCATATTTTCAGACAATTACCCCTTATTTAGCAATGACAGAGGGGCAGATTCGTGTGGATGGAGATTTTGCAATCAATATGAATAAAATGTATGATACATTGCGTTTGGGCAAGGGGTATTATGAACTGTTGGCAATAAAGGAAACAGAAAAGGCAATATTCCGTTTTAACAATGAAGCATTTAAGAACAACTATGGGATTTCTGATTTATTACAGATGAATTTGAACTTTTATGGTGTTGAAGTGGGAAAAGGAAAAGAAGATCAGTTTGATTTTTCAAAGATGTTTTCTGATGAGGGGAAGATTATAACTGATTTTGAGCAGGTTGTGGCAAAGAACAATGAGGACAAAGCATTGCCTATTTACGATATTATATTGGCAGGAGTTGAATAGATGGCAAAATTTGTATTATATTATGGACCTCGTAATGAGTTTTTGAAAATTATTCCGGAAAGATATTACCCTTTGGAAACTTTGGTTAAGGTCTACGATTCAGAAAATGTATTTAGAAAAGTAGATTTTGATTATGTAGTAGGATATTCGATGTCATACTCGAGCATCACGGAGGGAGGTATTCAGAACTTCTGTACTATTTTGGATCGAGTGAATGACACTTTGGAGAGTGTATATTTGCAGAATCCACCGGAATGTATTAAGGATGAAATTATTCGGTCCTATAGCAAAGAGAATGTAGAGATAAAGCAATACAAATATAGATTGATAGGAAAGAAACAGTTAGAGAACATTAATCTTCATTTTGATGAGGAGATAATAGGGCAACCTAAAGTAAAAAAGCAATTATTGGCTTCGTTGTACGAATTATATCGTAAGAAGAATAAGAATGCACCGGTTATTTTTATGTTCTATGGGCCTTCGGGTGTTGGGAAGACAGAGACAGCTAAATATTTGAGTATGCTTCTTGGTGGAGAATTGTTTAGGCAGCAATTATCTATGTATCAGACACAAGGGTTTTTTGATTATTTATATGGTGCTGATCATAACAGAGGAAGTTTTGCAAAGGACTTATTGGAGCGAAAAAGTAATGTGGTTTTATTGGATGAGTTCGATAAAGCAAATCCAGGTATATGGAGTGCATTTTATCAAATGTTCGATGAGGGGCATTACATGGATAAAAATTACGATGTTGATTTGAGTAATGTGATTTTTATATGTACATCTAACGAGCCTTCATCAGAGACAATACGCAAAAAAATAGGAGATCCACTGTATTATAGAGTGAATAGGTATATTGAGTTTCAACTTTTGGATCTCATTGCAAAAAAGAAAATGGTATCTAAGATTGTTCATGAAGAGTATTCGAGGCTGACAAGAGAAGAAAAGGCAAAAATGAATGAGAAAGACTTAGAAGATAAATATCTTGTCGGAGTGGATGCTTTTCAGAATTTTAGACATGCTCGAAACTTGATAAAAAATGATATCAATCAAGTGTTAGTAGAAGATTTTTTGAGATAAATCATAGAGGTTGAGTATAAGGGAGGGTGACATGGCAGAAGAAAAGAACTGTCAATTTGAGTGTGAAGAATATATCAAACATGGTGAGCCTAGTCAAACGTTATGAACAACGTGCTGATCGTACCGAAAATGAGAATGATACCAAAGAAGCGGATATTGTATTTACTAGAATTGCAATACTGTTGGGCGGGGCCTTTCAGTTTTCACCGGCTGAATGATTGACAGTTCACCGTAGATTCTTTGAAGATGCTTTTTCTCATACAGGTCAAATCCGACAGTACAATATCACGAAAAAAGAATGGTGTTAAAGGGCGATATCGTCACTTATGTAAAGATACCCTTGAGTATGATTTTGCTACAGAGAAGCAGTTTTCTTATGAGGGTTTGTCTGCGGATGCATTTGTAAAACATATGGCAAAGTTTGCTTCAGATATTTGGTAGATTTATCCATTTCAGTATGGAAATGGAATAATAGGAAGGTTATGGCATACAGTGATTTTGCAGAATTGTAAAGAGTTTTTTGCCTGGCTGCCA
>ERZ808044.1697-NODE-1697-length-10745-cov-3.574147_pt1 | contig 10745 bp, 18 predicted proteins | sample MGYA00380195_ERZ808044 | MGnify/ENA primary metagenome ERZ808044 (study PRJEB31490, sample SAMN06133423) | mouse gut metagenome | isolation source: Z7_2 | host: mice | place: China: Chengdu | collected 2015-05 ...
ATCTTATGCCTGCTCTTCCTCCTGGGCCTCTTTCTTCTTTCTTCTGGATGTGGTTTTCTTCTCGCCTGTAGATGCCTTACGGCTTCTCTTTGGCTTTTCCGGCTCTTTATCCTCACTTACAGCCCCAGGCAGCGTTTCTTCTGCCTCTTCCGACTTATTCTCTGCCACCTGCTCCAATACTACTTCCTGGGCCGATTCGATTACAGGAGTCGCCTCAGCCACTACCGGCTCCGGCAATCTCTCCTGCAGTTTGTAGCGCTTGCGGATAGAGGCAATCATCAATGCCACTTCCGCATTTACCAGCTCCTTGTCCTCGTCTGTCAGACCTGCAGACAGGTCCTCTCTCTCCTGCCAATACTCTGCGTTACTCAGAAACGCATCAATAACTCTCTTTGCCTTGTCATGCTTAACATCCCATTTCATCATAGTATTTTTCCTCCTTGTGCTTTCCGCATATTCTATTACTATTTCCTTGCCCTGCTCTATCGCCTCCGGAATATCAACGCCGATCTGCTGGTAGAAATCCGGATGGACGATACACTCATAGGCTCTCGCCATCTTATTTCTCTGTTCCTGCGTCACTCCGATGTGAAAATCCTTAGCTATCTGCAACGCTTTCTTCCAGTCCTGCTCCCGGACCGCCTCTCTTACAATGTCCGACTTCTTAATCATTCATCATCACCAAACCCAGGCACTTCCGAGAAATTCTCTTCCAAAAACTGCTCATAACTCTTATGGAACCAACTCTGGCTCTTAAACCACTCATACTGCTTTCTCGGAACTGATTCATCAACAATCCTGTCATATTCCGGATCGTAATACTTTTTCATCCTATTGCCCCTCTTTCTTTTCAGCAGCAATCACTGCCATCACAATCAATCCGTTTACCAGAACCGCCGCCAGATTCCCAGCTCTCATTCCATCGTGCAGGCCCACCATAAAATTGATGAACAATAACGCCTGCAGAAATCTCCGAATTTTTTTCATTGCCTTTCAGCCTCCTTTATGGTAGACTTATCAGCTGGGGGGCTTTGTTTCTGCCCCGCTCAACCGATAAGGAACTGTTCGCTTAGTTGCTAATCAATCCAACTCAAAACCGCCGTGACGATTGCCAAAAGCATTGTCACTATGGTAGCTATGATCGCCGCTAAACTTTCATAGATTTGGAATCTGATCTTGCGCTCTTCGAGCAGTTCTTTTTCTTTCTGCCTTTTCTTCTTTCCTTTACCCAAATGGCGTCCTCCTTTCCGTTGGATTTAATCAAGCATTTGTTTTGTTTGATTATGTATATATTATACTTCGCAACTGCGAGTTTGTCAATAGTTTTACTTCTCAAAATACAAATTTTTTATCTATCCAACTCTCAACATTGAATTTGTAAAAATATGCTTATTGCTGAATCAAATCCAGTGCATTTCATTACTGCTCATTTTTTACTTTTATGGAAAAAGTCTGAGAAACCGCATAAAACCGCTATTGCTTGTAAGATTTCTTACATGATTTCTCGTAAGATTTCTGGTAGGATTCTTTACTAGATATTAGAGATAGAGATAAAGAGATATATAATAATATGGTCAGATCGGAAATCTGACCTCTTCTTTTCAACTCTCATTTGAGAATTTTATTCACAATTATGTGTGGATAGTGTGGATAATTGCATGACTCAAAACACATTGACTTTTCTGCCAAATTGGGATATTATCTAAATAGAAAAGGGCATCTGCTGATAACAGACACCCTTTAGGCGCTACCGATAGACGGTTGGCCCGAATATATAATCAGCTTAGAAACAGCCGCTCAGTTTTCCAGACCGGGGCGGCTATTTCTGTGTCTTTCCATGATGAAATCCTATCGTATATCCAATCCCGAAGCAGGTACCGCATAGTGCCAGCACCGCTATCAGACCTTCCATAGTTAGCATAACACACGCCCTCCTTTCCCAGATTCCCTTTTTGGGTTTCTATGTAATCGGAGAGTCACAGTCCCTCCGTAGAGGGCCAACCGCCTACCATCTTGGCAACACCCACAAAAATGCTACCATAGAAAACGGTTAATTTCAACTGTTTTCCAGCATATATGCCTAAAAACTCGTACACGGCTCTATACCGGCTTTTTCCCTTTAGGCATAGGATAGGTACTAAAAACGTCTATCGTTGCTCAGGCACATTTCGTCAAAAATCGCCGTTGATTTTTGGTAATTTTGTATATTGATTTATTCTGCGAACTTGTTCCGCTTTTTCAGAAAAAAATCAGCCCCGGCCGTAAGCCAGGGCCGTCCCTCTTATTCCTCGGAATTGATGAAATCTTTACAGTCCAGTTTCCTGTATGCCTTTTCAAATGTCTCTTTCGGACTCCAGGAAACATAACCATCCGGATATTTCACCCGGTACCCAGGGACTCCATTTTTCTCCTGCGGTTCCGCCTTCACGATTTTCACACCAATATAATTTTCCATGCTGCCCTCCCATCTACTGCGGAATAGAAAGAGTCCACCCAACAACGATATAATTCGCCGTAATCTTCGGGTACTTACTCTTATTTGCCGCCACGATTTTTGCAACAGTAGTTCCATTTTTGCTTGCGATTGCAGAGAGCGTGTCGCCGCTCACGACTTTATGTGTCTTTGCACCAGGCACTCCGCCACTTGCAGATACATCAATATCCCCCGTGTCCACCCATCCATAAACAGTGCTGGTGCTGTCAGTATGCACCAAATGGTACGGATGCTTGGCTCCTGCAGAAACAGCGGTAACTTTTGCCTTGCCGGGTTTACAGTTTTTGGGAGATGTATCATTGGCGCTGGCATAGTGCTTTGTACCGGTAAATGATACAACATCACCAATCTGGTGACTTGCATTGGCACCACCGCCACTTCCAGGCGTAGATGCATTGGAGATCCCTGCCTTTTCCAGAGTCTTTTTACATTCTGCCCCATTGTCCAATGCACAAACGGTATGACTGGATGCCCGAACGTAAATTGCGCCTCTGACACAATATGCGGCATTCGCAAGGTATGTAGGATCAGAAATTATTTTATAACCCAATTTCTGCAAAGCCGCTTTCATGGTTGATGTGGTCCATCCGTTACTGCCGTAAGTTGCTCCAGAACCAGACGCTACTGCCGCCACGTTCTGCAGAGAAGAGCAGTCGCAGTTACACTTCCCCACCCTGGAAAGATCATAACCCACCGCTTTCGCCAGCGTATTCAGAGTGTTTCTGTCATTCTGGCCATAACCAATATTATCATTAACGCAGGCTGCCTCGATCACCTGTGCATGTTTCTCCCGAACCGTTGCATCCGGATGGATTGCCATATAATCCCACGGCTTACTGTAGAATGAGCGGATGCAAACCTCACCTCCCGTCTGATCTCCCTTTACTCCGTTGATTGTTCCTTTTTCTGATATGCTTGCGTGTCCGATTCTCACTGACATATTATTACCTCCATTCAATGCTGATCCTGCATACTTCTCAAAAAATTTCTGGCCATAACCGGCCCGTTTTACCTTAACCGCCTCACCCTGGTCTGCCGGACACTCGAACTTTGTCAGAACAATGTCCGATGCCTCCCGGACTGAGGATGCCGATTTCAGTGCATTCAAAACAGATTTATAGCTTGTACTGAGTTCCTTGAACAGATATTCAAGCTGTGCCTCCAGATCCCCGATAGACACACCTTTGGACTTCACATAATCGTATAGACCAGCTTTCCTTCCTTCAGAAGTCCACTGTGGCAAGCCGTATCCGTATTGTTTGTTAGGAAGTGGGTGCAGAAATTCCTCACGACCAATCTTGCCGCTATCAACAGCTGCCGTATAAGTTTCATCTGTGCAGTAAGACTTCCCGGCCTCTTTCAGTCGCCTCTCGCACAGATTTTCAAGATTTTTGGGATTCAACCCACTCTCTGCATCCAGGTTTCCCATGAGGGCGGCAACGCCATAAGCATTGCCAACCCTAACCATGGAAAAGTTCCATACTTGTTCTTCTATTGTTTTTCCGACAAGCGACATATGACCGCCTCCTTATTCTGCAGATTCCAGTAAATCGCCTACTGCATCAATGACAATTCCGGAATTTTCCTCAATTTTCATCTGCTTCACCGCCGCCTCAATCAGAACGTCCAGCTGTTCATCAGACAGGGCAATATTTTTAGCAATCAGTATTTCTTTCAGAAACTCCGTCACGTAGGCTTTTCTGTCCTTGCCGGTTTCATCCCAAAGAACCTGCTGCGCTTTCAGCACCGCATATTTGGCCCATTTCTCTGCCATCGCCAGCTTGTCGGCACCGATTTTCTCTTTCAGCCAGGGCACCAGATACCTTGTGATAAGCAGCGCCGCCACCATTACTACTACCTTAACAATCTCAAAAACAATGTCATTCATCACCTTCCATTACCTCGCTTTCCTTTTCCGCTGATCTCTCAGCCTGCTTTTCCTCCTGCTCCCACTGATGTTCCCGCCGCCTGTCTTTGTTGGTCCGTATCCATCCGCAAATGCCACATTCCCCTATTGTGGCCGCTATGACCGCACAGGCATAAGTTTCCGGAATGCTTGCATACTGCCGGAAAATTTCAAGCATCTGCCAGTTGAACCAAACAAAAAAGGCACCAACCAGAATCAAAATCAGATTCAGTGTGCCTATCCTGCCTATGACTTCCTTTAATTTTCTCAGCGGACGGAGCCTTTTTCTTTTCTTCATACGCATTGCCCTCCTTACACCAGGAATGAATTTTCTCGCCTGCACCTTTCGTATGTACGTCTGGTATTTTCGATAGCCAGTACCGCCTTGCTGTTCTTATAATTCGGATGGGCACTGCAGTATCTCTCGTATTCGTCAATATCGTCCATGATTTGGTTGAAATGCTCTTCCGTATGCTTTACATGGTGCCGGATTTCATCGTCAAACCTAAGTATGCGGTATCTGGCATCCGTAGCCTCACTCTCATTCAGCTTATCCATGATTTCCACATTCATCGCCCTGCCGATTGCCCTGGCAATCTTCGACCACGGATTAACCTTTATCGGTGCCAGCTGGATAATCGTCAGCAGAATAAGCAACACGCCGCCTCCGCTTGTGATAATCTCATTCAGACTCACACTTACCTCCTTTCCACAACAGAAGATGCAATGTCTCGGAACTCGGCCGGTACACATGACGCATCCAGGTTGTATTCTTCCAATAATTCCAAAATGACGGATGAAAGAATGGCATCCGCAACCGGGTCTTTCCCCGGTACATGCGAATGCCACACCAGATGATTATGCAGGTTCAGTAACCTTATTTCTGTTTCCTCCGTCATTTCCAGATGCATGTGTTCAGCCGCCTTTTCTAATCTACTGTAATCGTAGATTTCCTCGTAGCCTATCCTACTCTGCATCCAATCCATCCTCGCTTTCCCCGATAGCGTCCATTTCCGCCTCCAGTTCATTGATCTTGTCTCTGAGCAACTGTCTCTGCTGCTTGGTTTCCTCATAGTCCTTTTCGGAAATCTGTCCCTCGGCAAATTTCAGAGCTTTGTAATCGGTACTCGTGAGAATCTGCTTCAAACCCGCAATTTCGGATTCGATTGCCATTTTTCTCTCATTCATGCTTCACACCTCCTTTCATCCAAGATTCTATGAATAACGAATCATACAACTTATCCATTGAATGAACCGTTTTCCTAGCGTTTCTATACTTCATACTGCCTTTCCATGAACTGTACGAACAGCGAACATCATCAAAAGTCATGATTCCAGCATCCAGCAATTTCTTCTGCTTTTTCAGCTTTCTCCTTTCCTGGACTATCGCCTTATGGCAAGGCTTTCTTATCACTTTCCCTGTGTCCGTCAAATATATTTTTGTTTTAAGGAATGTAAAACCGTGTGACAGTTTTACCACACCCGTCTTTTTCTCATTTACAGTAATTTTCAAAGCAGAGCATATCCGTTTGATTTCTCCCAAACAATAAATCAGATATTCTTTGCTTTCATGAATCAAATAAAAATCGTCCATATACCTGCCATAACACTTAATTCCCAGCTTCTCTTTGATATAATGATCTACCGGATTCGGAACAGTAATCGCTATCGTCTGGTTTATCTCGCTACCAAGGCCCAGCCCTTTGTGGGCATCTTCCTCCGGTAACTTTTTAAACTTGACATTAAATTCATAGTAAGCATCTATGAACAAATTTGCCAGCCATATAATTCCCGGATCGTCAAACGCTTTTGCTATAATCTGCTTCGCAATCCCATGGTCGATTGTCCCGAAATAATCTGAAAAATCAACCAGCAATACATATCCTTCATTCCCAAACCTGCGGTAATGCCACCGTAAATGCATCACGAGTCTTTTTATCGCAAAGCCGGTTCCTTTCCCTTTCTGGCTGGCTCCATTATCATGAATCAATGACCTGGTAAGGACAGGAATCAAAGCATTTTGATTGAGCGATTTCTGCGGTACCCTCTCTGAAAAGTGGACGCTCATAATCTTTCTGAGCTTTCCTCTCTCCATGAGAACGAAACAAATAAAACCTTTCCGAATATCCCGATGATACATCAAATTCTTATTGATGGCTGCTATATTAGTCAGCCTTCTCAGCATAAATCTCTGTACACTTGCCTTGTACTTCACACCTTTGGCCGCGTCTTTGGCGGCCCTCGACAAAGCATTTCTGCTGATAACCTGGTAAAAGTCTCCATGCTTTTCTAAAACCTTCTTTCGCTTAGAATCACGGGCGGCCTTCCTTCGTTTATATCTTGCCTCGTGCCTCTCTTCACTTGTCATAACCTCACCGCTTTCAGTTGCATAAAATGGTACCCGGTACGGCACGGCCCTGTACAAGCAGCCTTACAGTGGTTACAGCCGCATAGGACAACGGGCATGAAATGCAGGCTATCCACTAATCCCGCACCATGCAAGCAGCGTCCGCCCGGTCACATCCGGGTACATATTCACGGATATTTCTATCCGATGGCTTATCCTCTCCTTCCATCCACCCGGCATTGATTTCGGAGTACCACATGGGCAAAACCTACTATGACTAACCATTGGTGGAATCAGACGGGCACCCGATTCGCATTGGACGCACTCCAGTTGTTGGCATTGCCGTTGTTGTTGACATTGCACGCATTCGTCGAATTGCCAGACCTAACAGACGCAAGCCACCAGTTGCACCGACACAGAGTTTACAGAGGATATCCAATATATGAACAAGCCAGGATTATCTCCCGGCTCGGCCATTGTCTGATTTATTCCAGTTGATGATTTTACCTATGAGATTGCTGAGGGTGTCTGTAATACCCCTCATGTTTTCCTCAGTTGCGCCGCTACACTCTTCGCAAATATCAATCAACTGTTGCTGGAGAATATTGCAGTACGACAATGCTTTCGACTGCAGTTCCCCTCTCTTCTTTATTTTCTCTTCATCCAGCACCTTATCATCCAGCCATATGTCATTCGCCAGCGATACGCAATCCCGGATATTTCTTGCATAGTCCACAGCTGGTTTCCCGTTGAAATATCTCCATCTCTTAGGGATATACTGCTCGTTCATTACATATATTGTCACCTTATGTTTCAACTCATTTGCCAGAGTGAGAGTATCAAATTTTGTCTCTGCCCGATTCCGGCGATAATTATTGCCGTATGTATATTTGGTGTTCTTGCTCTTATTCTTTCCCTGTTCAGCCGCCATGTTTTCTCCCTTTCAAAGAATATGGGGACCACAAGGGTCCCCGATTAAAAGATTTTATGATTGACGCTTACGCTTTGATACGGAAGCAGACGGGCACCCGATACGCACCGGACGCACTCCAGTGGTAGGCATAGCCGCCGTAGCCGACATAGCACGCATTCGTCGAATAGCCAGACCTAACAGACGCAAGCCACCAGTGGCACCGACCGCCGCCGTGACCGGCGCTCTTGATACGGTTCAGATAGCTGTTTGCAAAGATGGGGTACTGCATAGCCTGGCCCTCGGACCATCCCTGGGTGCCCCATACCACAGCACCAAATACCTCATACTCATGCGGCACCCACAGCAATCCAATATCCTGCCATCCCCATGTTGTAGAATCCGTCAATGCGCCACTTGCAGAATACCTCTGCTCCATGAGCGATCTCTTTGTTACAATCTGGTTTTTCACCGCCTGCGGCAGAAAACCATAGAGCGTTTCTCCGAGCCACTTATGCAGATTGCTTACCATATAGGGATAAGGAGACTCTGTATTTCCGTTATTATTATTCGTGGTATTCCACTGAACCGTTTCTGAAAAACAATCACGGCTGATAAAGTCTATGTGATGCCCCAAGTCCTGATCCGTTGTGCGGGTATAGACATCAATACCGGCCACCTGCATTTCCACCCTTTCATTTTTCATGGTGATGGGAATATAATCGCCCACGTAAATTCCGGTATAATTGCCGGTACTGATTCTGTTCTTAATCCAGGCCCATGCATCAGAAAACTTTGAAATTTCATCAGCGAATACTATTGTCAAATCCCGTCCCCTGTATAACCCATTGGTCTGCTGGAGCAGCAAAAGGATATCGTCCCTTGCCTGGGCATCCTCAATTTTTCTCGGCACTCCGCCTACTTCAATTTCTGTAATATTAGACATTCTCCTTACCTCCTGTTAAATTGCTACTTCCAGAACCAGACATTCATCCTCGAAATGACCCATTCCGTCCGGCACTGTCAGTTTGCCATCGTCAAAATCAAAAGGGAGCATACACACAACCCTCCCTCTGTCGCTGTCATATGAATACCCCAGCAGCCTCCCTATCACCGCCCGGTTGCTCAAAGTGTTCTGTAACAGCTGTATCGGTGCCATATTGATATTGTCGGCATGAGCCGGGTCCGTTGTTTCCACGATCTGTATTGCAGGAGAAAACACCGGACTAGTATTTTTATACTCTTTCATGCTACCTCCTTTCAAGGTAATCCTTAGAAAATATCATCCAGGGTATATGTCTGTTCGACATCATCATCCTTGCCTTTCCGCTTAAATGTCTTAATGCAGACCACATCGCCATTCTCGTCATACAGGCCGATCTCGCTGATTTCCTCTCCTGCCAGTTCGCTTTCTGTCAGAGTACATTCATACCTGCAGGTTGTGTCTGCCGGAAAGCTGTACCCATCAATTTCTTTCCGAAAAATCTCACTGGTAAGCTCGCTCTGCGCCTCTGTTGGAGGAATTACTGTACCATCAGCATTCACGCCACCATTACCGAATACCATTCCCACGATCTTCGGGAGCTGAATTGCCCCGGCTCTAGCCTTGACAAGATTTTCCCTGGATTTCTTTGTGATAATTACATTTTTATTCTTCTCTGCGCTCACTCCGCCGCCTCCTTTCTATATATTGAATTAAGGTTCCTGGCGCCGTCAAATGATAAGGCTCCATCAAGAAACCAATAATCCCACGTTTTAGTCACAACGGTAACATCTGCCACCGTTTCCCGCCCAGAAAAATCCATTTCTGAACGTACCGACAGTGCCGCTTTTGCTTTGCCCCTGCCATAACTTAACAGCTGTTCGCCGTCAAGATTCCAGCCTCCATCCAGATACAGGAGCATCCAGAAATCAACTGCAAACTGAAAAACTATGCTGGCTGCTACATTCTCCCATATGTACTGCTCCCACCTTGTAGATAGGGTCTGCAGCCTTACATCTTCTGTGCAACTCGCAACTCCGAACCTATCCTTCATTCCAAGAGATAGTCCATATCTTCGCTTTGCGTTAAGCAATATGGAACCGTCTGGGTTCCATGAGCCATCAAAGCAGAGAACATCCCAAAAGTTAATGCCAGAGCGAAACTTCGCCCTGGCACAAATCGCACCGTCATTCCTTACTTTGGCTATCCCAAATTTGACCGAAAGCAGCCTTATTTCTTCTGGTGTATAAAATTCACCCTGGTTGAATCTGAATCCAAGCACAAGGCCATAACGCCTTTGAGTATCAAGGATAACACTGCCATCCAGTAGCCAACTCCCGTCATACACATAATCATACCAAAACGGAATCCCGATCTTAAACCAGATATTCCGCAAGATAATCTGCTCCAGATTTCGATTATCCAGTTCAACCTCTATCCTGTCATTTATCTTGTAGGTAGTGTGCGACTGTTTCAGCCGATCCAGCATGTCAAAAACCACCTTAGAGTCCAGAGAGCCTTCCCCCAAAAAATATGCCTTAAAAACATTCGGGTGTGGAGGCACAAAGCCATACTCTCCCGGATCGTTCACATCCGCAATATGTACCTCAAAGCCTGTTGCATCTTCCAGATATTTCTCCATGCGGTACGGAGTCATAGGCGCTCTGTAATCTCGTTTCTGGTAAATTAACCTGCGCCGTTCTTCGTAGGGCAGATTCAAGCGCACCGGCAGCCCCCACTTGATTTCATGATACATCAGCCCCCAAGTTGCCGTTTCCGGGAAGAACTGAGCGGGTAGGTCAGTGACTATTTCCAGCCCCTTGTCGTACTCAATACCCATCACCTGGAATATCCACTTGCCCACATAGGATTCATCATAAAATCCGTCTGACACATAACTCAGCATTTTTTTGGCGCTCTCGCTCGTTGGGAAGTTCTCCAGATCAAATTTCTCCATAGAATCGCCTCCTAACTAAAATCAAGAGTGCCTGTTTCTGGGTACTCTTCTTTGCTCAATCTGATGTTCTTTATATCCCCATTCATGAAGAACTCATTAAAATCCAGAACACCGGCAATATCAGAGATAATCGGTCTTACATCGTTGTA
>ERZ808044.1698-NODE-1698-length-10725-cov-3.526953_pt1 | contig 10725 bp, 10 predicted proteins | sample MGYA00380195_ERZ808044 | MGnify/ENA primary metagenome ERZ808044 (study PRJEB31490, sample SAMN06133423) | mouse gut metagenome | isolation source: Z7_2 | host: mice | place: China: Chengdu | collected 2015-05 ...
ATTTACACCCTCTACTTTAATCTTTCCTAACTATATTAATAAATCGATTACATTGCGCGCAAGAAATACGACTATTTCCAACAACTTCCACCTTTAATATAATTAGAGTCTGACTAGAGAAACTGAGTTATAATATCTAATAAAAAGGGGGTACACTTTCTGGTATGGATGGAAATTTCATCCCAGTTTTTTTGCGTAAAAAAACACTCCCCACGATTTCTGTAGGAAGTGTTATACGAAGTTATCCATATCAATTAACGGATACTCAGAAATTTTATTTGTTTCTGTGTCCACTCTAGAAGGAGCATATCAGTTTAGCCTGTTTTTTCTCCGCCATTATTTCTAGCTCTATGATCTACTAAAACTATATTACCTAATTAGACTCTCACAGCTGGAAACCAAATATCGGTGTAAGCACCATCACCTTTTAGATCATCGGTATAGCGTGTTATTACTTGCAAGCTATGACCTTTAAGGATATTTTTGCCCAAATTCAATTTAACATCACTAAAGCCACTATTTCCTGCGTTATATGTTCCTCCAGCGTAACTACGCAAGACATCTGGCCGTGATACTGGCGTGTACTTAGCACGTCCTAATTCTTTACGTGCTGTTTGATCATAGATAATGATAAAAGCATACGGTTTAGTCGTCGCTTTATCAGTAGCATGCCAGCCACTCACATGCGCCACATTATTTCCATCGATATAGAACTTATCTAAATATCCATCATTACGCTCAAAATTGCGATTATTAGACGTAATTTTAGTTGTATAGCTATTAGTAGTATAGTTAGCAACTAACGTAATGTTAGAGATGTCCAAGCCTGCGACAGGAATATAGACATCAAAACCACTCGTTGTCGCATTCTTATAGCTAGCATAACCATTTTTAGCAACATCCGGGCGTAGATCTGGCGTATAAGTGACACTGCGTAAGACCCGACCTGTCTTGGTATCGATCACTTCAATATTCGCTACGGTATTTGCAGAAACACGATCAGAAGCATGCCAACCACGAACGTGTAACTTGTCGTTTACCAATCTCACTTCATCAAAGAAACCAGTATCACGTTTAGCGACCACGATCGGACGACTCCAAGCATCGGTCCGATTTCCTTCACCATTAGTTACATCAGAGTAGCGAGCAACGACTTGTAATTCATGTTCAGTAATATCCGCATTGCCTAATGAGATCACCGTATCAAAGCCACTCTTACCCGCCTGATAGATCCCACCAGCAAAACTATTAGCCACATCATTACGGTCTAATGCTGTATAGCTGACCCGTGCCAATTCACGTCCAGCTGTTTTATCAAAGACGATCAAGAACGTATGTGGCCGCGTCGTTGCTCTATCAGCTGCATGCCAACCACTCACATGTAATTGATTACCATTTCTGATCGAAATATCATCAAAGTAATTAGCTTCGTGGTCAAAATGGTAGTCTCTTGAGCTCAAAGCTGCGATCGAACCATACTTAGCAACAACTTTGATGTTAGAGATATCTAACCCATTCAATGGAATATAGACATCAAAGCCACTATTAGCAGCATTTTTATAGCTAGCATAACCATTTTTCACTACATCTGGGCGAGCAACTGCAGAATAATTTACCGTCCGCAAAACACGTCCTGTTTGGTTATCAATGATCTGCAAACTTGAGGTCACCCCGTTTAGGTCGCGATCAATTGCATGCCAACCACTCACATGCAATTGATCTCCGACGACCTTGACTTCATCAAAATTGCCGACTTCATTTTTCAATAAGACATAGCCTTTGCTCCACATATCTGTATGATTACCTTCGCCATTAGCTGCATCTGAATAACGCGCGATAAATTGTAATTCATGCCCTGAAATATCGATCCCAGCCAAAGAAAAGTTGACATTAAAGCCACTATTTGCGGCATTATAGATATTTTTGGCATAGCTATTAGCTACATCTTGTCGATACGTTGGGGTATATGCGACCCGTCCCAATTCTTTGCCAGCTGACTTATCATAAACGATCACATAAGCATGACCACGTGAAGCGGATAGATCAGCTGCATGCCAACCACGAATATTTATACCGTTACCATTCAACGTTATCTCATCAAAGTTACCTGCTTCTTGATTTTTGACAGGAGTCGTCAACAAGCCTGTAAAGTCGTGCGAAACATCTAATGACCCCATGGATTCTCGCCCTGGAATATATGCTGTTGAAGCAAATTGCCAAGCACCGTAACCAGCATTACGCCACTGTTGTTCATAATGCCCCCCACGGGCTGGAGTATATGGATATTGGGCGATCCATGTTCTATCACGTCCGACGGTTGCGATCACTGCATCACGATAAAGATAACTACCACCAGTATAAACTGCATGGTTAGTAAAACCATTGGCTGACAAAGCGCTCCAAAAACGATTCAAGTTGGCTTGTGCATTCACACTATATGTACTCTCGTCTTCCATGTCTGCAAAGATCAAGGTATCCTTGCTCAAGCCAAAGTTTTGCATCGTATTGGCTGCATGTTGCCCTTCAGCATGACCTGCACTTGTGTTATCAAAGGTCGCATAGTGGTAGACAGCGACATTTAAACCAGCCTTACGGGCATATTCGATCTGCTTACTTGCTGCAGGGTTAACATACCCTGTACCCTGAGTAATTTTAACGATCGCAGTTTTGACACCCAGTTGTTTTAATTTATTAAAGTCAGCTTGTGTCAACCACGATTGATAAGAAGCAAGATCGACAGCATCGGCACGCGTATAATTGCTATCACCGATATTAAAGTGATCTGGGGTCAGAGTTGCTGCAAGTGAAACAGCTACATTATTAGCCACATTTTGTGTAAAAGCAGCTGTTTGGACCGTAAAAGTATTTTTTGTTGCTGTTTCTTGCATTGCTGTTACTTCATTTGAAGCCGTCGGTTGTGTTGTTTGTTGTGTTTCTTGTTTATCAGCCTCAACTGTAGTCTGTGCTTTATCTGTCAGCTGTGTAGTTACATTTTCTTGCTTATTAGTTTCTGTTTCAGTTGGTTCAGCCTTGGCCTCAACTGTTTGTGTAGTGTCAGTTACTTTACTCTCCTCAGTATCTTGGAGTTGCATATTTTCTGTTGCAGTAGTTGTAACTGTAGTGTCATTTTCTGTTTGACCCTCGTTTTCAGCAGCTGTTTTTTGCGAGCTATTTTCTGTGTTCAGGGTTAGCTTCGTCTTTTCTTCAGTAGTAGCTTGCGTTGTTTCTACTGTCTGTTGTTGAACTTGCGTAGTCGTTTCTGTTTGGTCAGCTTTAGCGACTTGTGTAGTGTACATCCCCGTTGAAAAAGCCATCATTGTTACACTCGAAGCTAATAAAAAACGTTTTTTATTGGCTTTACGATAATGTGATAAGGCCCTTTTTTTTCTCCTGTAATCCATCCTTAACTTCCTTTCACAATAAAACCATTGCACTAAAAATAAAAGTAATACTATATTAATGCCCAATATGTTTTTATTATAGCAGTCATTTTACTTTTTCCATATAATATAATTGCTTTTCATGAAAAAAATTCTTATACTAATACATTGGTGGTTCGCAACCATCCCACCGTAATAAAAAACTAGGAGAGACATTTTATGACCAAAACACATACTCGGACCGTCCAGCTGGCTAAGGCTGGGATGGTCGCAGCTTTATATGTTGCCTTTACTTTGATCAACCCCTTGAGCTTTGGTGCTGTTCAACTGCGCTTTTCAGAATTGTTCAATAATTTGAGCGTTTTTAACAAGCGTTATATTTGGGCGGTAACTTTAGGCTGTGCGCTCGCCAATCTTCAATCACCCCTAGGGATCATTGATGTGATCTTTGGTACTTTGGGAACTTTGGTGATGACTAGCCTTAGCTATTGGGCAACACGCAATATCAGATCAGTGCCCCTTAAGTTGACCATCTGTGTCATTATATGCTCACTGATGTCTTGGAGCGTTGCTTTAGAATTACACTATGTAAGTGACTTACCATTTTGGGCAACTTATCTTTCTGTCGGGATCGGCGAATTTATTTCGATGACTCTCGGGGCAGTTTTAGTCTATTTCTTAAGCCAAACAATTGATCTAACAAAATAACGAGGTATTTTTAAATGACATTTGAAGAAATTTTACCGGCTTTAAAAGCAGGCCAAAAAGCCGTCCGGACCGTTGGTTGGGGCGGCAGTGAAGAATATATCTTTGTGGTTAAGGATGATACTTTAAACGGTGAAAAGATCAACCCTTATCTCATGATCAAAACTAAAGAAGAACCATCCCTTTCACAATTCATGCCGACTTCATGCGATGTTTTAGCAACTGACTGGGAATTGGTAGACTAATGACAAATTATCCTCAATTAGCTGGACAAGTCGTCGTTGGAACTGGCGTAGCTTCTGGGATCGGCTTAGCTCAAGCACGAGCTTTTTTAGCACAAGGGGTGACCTTTTTTGGGACCGATCTAGTTGAAAATACTGAGCTTATTGCCCTTAAGCAAGCTTATCCGACTAACTTTTATTTCTATCCCTGTGATGTGCGTAAAAGTTCTGATATCAAACAGTTAGCCACCTTTATCTTAGCGCATACCACTCAAGTAGATATCTTACTCAATACGGCTGGGATCTTAGATGCTTATACACCTAGTCTAGAAACGACCGAAGCACTTTGGGATAACATCTTTGATACGAATCTAAAGAGCATCTTTTTGTTGACCAATGCGCTCTTACCGACGATGTTAGCTCAAAAACATGGTGTGATCGTCAATATGGCTTCGATCGCAGGTTTGATCGCAGGTGGAGGCGGAGCAGCTTACACCGCCAGCAAGCATGCGATCATCGGCTATACCAAACAATTAGCTTTTGACTACGCCGCCAAAGGTATTCGGGTCAACTGTATTGCTCCTGGAGCGATCAAGACCCCAATGAATCAAGCCGATTTTTTAGGTGATGCCATGATGGCAAAAGAAGTCGCCCAAAACACTCCCGCTAAACGTTGGGCTGATCCCAGTGAAGTGGCTGAACTGAGCCTCTTTTTAGCCAGTCCAGTCGCCGATTATATCCACGGCTCAGTCATGCAGATCGATGGTGGCTGGAGCGTTGGTAAATAACTTTTAAGTCCCTCAGTGTCAGGGACTTTTTTCTTAGCAAAATATCTCTCTAAGCTAAACTGCCAGACAAATAAGGGCCCACCACGATATGCTCTATCGTGATGGGCCCTTGTTATATACCTTGTTTCATTAAGCATAGATCCAACTGACTAAAAGGCTCTTTTCACCCACATGCGCTCTGATCGATGGTTTGAGCCGAGCGATCTCAAGTTTTGTTTCTGGGAGATCTGTTTGAAATTTTTGCAACCACTTATTGGCTGTCTCAGCTGAAGCTTCATCACACATCAACATGAGATCAGTCACTACTTGGCCACTACTATTGATCTGTTCGAGCACCTTATGATAAGCCTTTTTCATCCGAACACTCGTATCTAAGACCGCTAATTTGCCATCATCTGTAAATTCCAGTAGCGTCTTTAAGTGTAATAAAGCATTACCAACGACTGGCGTCCCATTTGAGACATAACCTGTCTTACGTAGATTACGAATATCATCGATCACAATGGTCTGCGTCTTATCACGCATCACACTTAACTTAGCTAAGATCTGGGCGACATCTTCATTTGCCTTAACTAGTTTAGCAGCCTGACGCACTAATTTTGCCTGAGCCAGCCCTGTTGTATGTGAATCAAACAAATGCACATTTAAAGCTCGTGCTTCAGCTTTAGCATAAGTGCGCAAATTTTCATCTAAAGCATTGATCCCGTTGGCTAAATAGATGCAGATCACGTCAGTATAGCCAGCATCAGCTAAGGTCTGCATCTGTTGGGCAAGCGTTTTGCGCGAGACTGAAGCAATATTTAGGGTTTCTTTAGAGTCATTCACTAGGTCAAAAAGTTCACCATCACGGAGATCTTGGCCTTCATAATACACCTTTTGTCCCAAAAGTAACGGTAGAGCTAATATTTTTATATCTAAATTCGCGGCAGCATCAGCATCGATCACAGCTGAGCTATCCGTTAAAATCGCTATTTTCATTTTATTAAGACACCTATTGTAAAAAGTAATTACTATTATTCTATCACAAAAGAGGCTACAAGTTTTTGCAGCCTCTTTTGTCTAACTATATTGTTCGAGCTTACTGGTCAAATATTGATGCATATCCGCCAAATGCTTATAACCCGTCAATTTTTCTTTTGCAACTCCATCGACGAATAATAGCATCGTTGGAATACTCATCACATTATTGGCCACAGCCAGATCTTGGTCTTGTTGGACATCGACTTTGACAAATTTGATCTGTTCACCAAATTCCTGCTCCAAAGTCTTTAATACCGGCTCAAGTAACTTACAAGGGCCACACCAGTCGGCATAAAAATCAACTAAGACCAAACCTTGTGCCGTTTTTTGTGCAAATGTTTCCGAGTTCAAATCATCACCTCAAATACCTAATTATAACTCGATCCCTCGAAGAACGACTTGGATATCATGGCCTAGTTTAGGGTCATATACCCAAGTCACCATTCCTTGTTCAAACCCTAAGGCATTCAAAAAGCCTTGTGCATTTACATCTGATAAGGCTGATGAAGTCAGTAACTCTTTGTAACCTTCACGCTTCAACGCTGCTTTAAGTGCCGTCAAAACTTTAGTAGCATAATGCTGCCGTAGCTTTGTCTTTTCGGTCATCACTAGTCCCAACCAGGCACAATTAGCTTTGGGATGATCTAACACTAGATCTACTAACACCACTAACTCATCTTTAACATAAAAGCCCAGATAAAACTTTTGCTCTGGTAAAGCTTTTGGGGGCAATGCTTCTAACTCAGCTAAAACATCTTCTTTAGTCACTTGATCTGTTTGATAATGCTGATGGTATTCTAAATGTTTAGCTTGTAAAGCCAAGATCTCATCTACATCAGCTGAGGTCAAGCGTTTGACTGTATACGGCAATAAAAAATCTAACCGCTGTAATAACATGTAACTTCCTCTTAATTTCTAACTTTATGCACGATCAAAGTCACCACGACCGAGGCCAAGACTACGATCCCAAAGGCCGCAGCCGGGATCTCGATATCGATCATTGGGATCGTTAAGAATAATTTGATCGCGATCAGCCCGATCAAAAAGTATGCCATGACTTCTAATTCCGGTACGATATCGATCAGGCGCATGATAACTTCTGCGATCCCCCGCATACATAAGATCCCGATCAAGCCACCGATCAAGACGATAACTGGATTAGGTGAGATCGCTAACGAAGCTAAGATCGAGTCGATCGAAAAGACGATATCCATCAATTCGATCGAGATCACGACCGACCAAAACAAGGGTAAGATCGGTTTTTTGTTTTTACCTTTTTTCCGCTTAGCGCGCTCTGGATACTTCATCCGATAAAAGTGGTTGAGCGATAGATACATCAGATAACCTGCCCCCAGCACTTTGATCTCCCAGAAGTGGATCAGATAAGATCCGACCCCGATCAAGGCGAAACGGAAGATATAAGCGCCCCAAAGACCATAGAAAAGTGATTTTTCTTGTTGTTTTTTATCAGGTAGTTTTTGGGTCTGGGCTGCTAACACGATCGCATTATCGACGGACAATAGACATTCGATCAAAACTAAGGAGAAGATGATCATCCAGTCTTCACCAGATTCGATCACTGTCTTCCAGTTGTTTACATCAAAAAAAGGACCATATAATTTAGTTAACATATCCACTTTTTCTCTTCGCTTTCTCTATTAATTTGTTCTTCGTCTTTTATCCTAGCATATTGCGAAAAATTTTGTAAAATCAATTAACTTCTAGGCTGCCTTTTTTTGCCACTTCAAGCCAATACCAGTGATCCCACTTAAGATCGAAAAGACTGGACATAACAAACTAAAGAAGGTAAATGGTAAGAAAGCTAAGACCGAGACACCTAATGTCGAAGCCGCAAATGACCCAGCCACGCCCCAAGGGATCAGGTAGTTGATCACACTTCCGCCATCTTCTAAGACCCGACTCAAGCTCAAAGGATCGAGTTTCAAACGTTCAAATGCACCTTTAAACGCACGTCCTGGCAAGATCACAGAGAGGTATTGTTCGCCGACAAATAAGTTGATCGCGATCCCAGAACAGATCGTGATCGTCACCAATTTGCCTGGTGTATTTAATTTCTTAGCTAATGGATCCATCGCAGCTGCGACGATCCCAAATTTCATCAAAAGTCCACCTAAAGCCAATGTCATGATGATCAATGAAACTGTCCCCATCATGTTGGAGATCCCGCCCCGCGTCAACAGTGCGTTTACATCGGCATTTTTTGTTTGGGCAACAAAACCAGTTTCCACCAAGCTAGCTAATTGTTTGATCGTAAAATGTGGATCATTGATAAAGATCATCACTGTTGAAACGAAAATATTGATAAACAAAGTCGGGATCGCTGGGATCTTGCACCATGCACAGACAAACATCAAAATGATCGGCAAACTAGCCCACCAATTGATCGTGAAATGTTGCTCTAAAATATTGATCGTTTCGTTGACCCGTGTCATATCCGGAGCTTTGCTGGCATGTCCGAGTGCTAAAAAGCCAATTAAAGAGATCAAAAAGGCTGGGATCGTTGTCCACATCATATTTTTAATGTGGGCAAAAAGTTCAGAACCCGCCACCGCCGAAGCCAAGTTGGTCGAATCAGACAAAGGCGACATCTTATCGCCAAAGATCGCACCTGATAAGATCGCACCTGCTACTAAAGCTGGATCTAAGCCCATTGTCATGCCCATTCCTAAGATCGCGATCCCGACCGTTGAGATCGTAGTAAAACCACTCCCGATCGATAATCCGACCAACGAACAAACGATAAAGGCCGAGGGCACAAAAAATTTAACACTCAAGCTATTAAAGCCAAAGACCATCAAGGCCGGAATGATACCGGCCTTGATCCAAACCGCGATCAAAGTCCCGATCAACAAGAAGATAAAGATCGGAATGATCGCTGTCGTGATACCTTCCGTGATCCCATCATGAACTTTCTCCCAAGTTGCTTTTTTGACCTTAGCCCATGCAATTAATAAAGCGACCACAAATAAAACTGGTACTTGTGGCGAGAGTCCAAACCCGATGACTCCAGTCCCTAAAATAGCTAACATCAAAACTAAAATAATAATTGCTTCTCCAAAATTTATCTTTTTCATCTTAATTATTCCCCCGGATCTAAAATTATCTACGTTGTCTCAAATTCCTCTCGTTACGTAGATAGCGCAAAAGTCCACCGCATTTGTGCATAAATTTCCCTCCTAAATTCTTGACTGACCACAAAAAAAGTCGCCCCTTTAACTAAAAAAGGGACGACTTAAATAAACCGTGGTACCACCCAGCTTAAGTGAGTAATAAAACTCACTTCACTTTCACCGGTGCGATAACGGTCCGGTCTGCCGTTCAGAATCACGTCGTCTATATTTGGTACCTACCACCCTGACTGGCTCGCATCGACCGCCAGCTTTCTGACTCCCAGATGATAGGACTACTTCTACGACTTCTGTTGCTATTCATAATACAAACATATTAGAGCAATGTCAACTAATTTTTATAATAATTTAATTAAGTTATTGCCATAGGCGCTTCTGACCTCGTCTAAGACCACAAAGGCATTAGGATCGATCTGCGCGATCTTATCCATGACCTTGACTTGCAATTTAGCTTGGCAAACACAATAGATGATCTTTTTTGGTTGCCCACTGACATAGCCATGACCATCCAATAACGTGATCCCTGTTTGGTTAAGCGTTGACAACGCCTGCGCGATCATTTCGCTTTTGTCTGAAATGATCGTAAAAGCCCGTTTGGCAATAAATGCTTCTAACATTTTATTTAAAACTACTGCTGAAATGTATAATTCAATGATCGTCAGGAGCATATTTTCAAAACCGATCAAGACAAATGAGGGGACGGCTACCATCAGATCAAAGCCTAGCATTGCTGAACCAGTCTTGATCCCAAAGTATTTATTCATGATCTTAGCCAAGATCGTACTGCCCGCCGTAGTACCTTCACCTTTCATGATAATGCCCATTGCGATCCCCATCAAAACACCACCAATGATCGCAGCTACGAGTGGATCGTTAAGTTTGAACTGGATCTGACTGGTGAGTTTGAGCCAAAAAGAGATACTAGCGATCGCCACGATCGTGTATAGCACCGTCTGTTTACTCAACATCTTCCAGCCCACAAATAATAAGATCCCATTTAAGATCAGGTTCGTCAGGGCCGGGGGAAAACCGATCCAGTAATAAAAGATCGTCATCAAGCCCGTCACACCACCTTCACCTAACTTGCTCGGGATCAAAAAGGAATTGATCGCTAACGCATAGATGAGTGCACCAATAAAATTTAAAGCAATATTTTTTATAATAGTTCTATTTATCTTCAATGTGGTCCCACCCTAGATCTAAGCTGATCTCTTCAGTCGTTTGCTTTGTCGCAGTTGGCTGATTCAAATAACCTTTGATCAAGGCATAGATCTCACCACGTGTCTTAGCTGTCAGCTTTTGTTGTTGAAATGATAATTGCGCATTGGAAGCAAATAACTCATTAAGATCATAATTGTCAAAAGAACGCCCACTTAAATAATCTAGTGATACTTGAAAATATTGTGCTAACTGCAAAACTTCCAGATAGGATGGTGTGGTCGTACCTCGCTCCCATTTTCCG
>ERZ808044.1705-NODE-1705-length-10696-cov-7.116395_pt1 | contig 10696 bp, 8 predicted proteins | sample MGYA00380195_ERZ808044 | MGnify/ENA primary metagenome ERZ808044 (study PRJEB31490, sample SAMN06133423) | mouse gut metagenome | isolation source: Z7_2 | host: mice | place: China: Chengdu | collected 2015-05 ...
TTGTTATGTCTGTTTATATTTTGTTTTAAAATTGTATATTTTTTTTAAAATTCTCTTTATTTTTTTGGTATTTTAGTATAAAATAGTAACTAGAGAGATAATATTATTTTTGTTATGACAATGAAATGAACAAAAGAGACTCGTATTTAAAAAGGATTCGGCGTACGTTTCATATACAAAACAAAATGACACGTAAAGGACAGTACACATACAATTTCGAGGTGAGGATAATGATTTCAAATCAGATTTTGCAGAATACTATTGACGGGTTAAAGAACATTACAAGAAAAGAACTGAGTGTTGTGGAAAAAGAAGGAAAAGTAATTGCAACAACAGAAGAAAATATGATTGGAAGGCAAATTGAAACAGTAGAAAATTTTGTAAGTTCTCAAGCAGAAAGTCAATTAATATTGGGGTATCAGTATTTTAAAATTTATGATAATGGAGTACCAGAATATGTGATACAAGTAAAGGGAGAAGATGAAGAAGGCTATAAAATTGGGAAAATAGCTGCTTTTCAAATACAAAGTCTTTTAGTGGCATATAAAGAAAGATATGATAAAGATAATTTTATTAAAAATCTTCTTTTAGATAATTTGCTTTTGGTAGATATTTATAGTAGAGCAAAAAAACTTCATATTGAAAATAACATTCGTAGAATTGTCTATTTAATTGAAACAAATATTGATAAAGAAATGAATGTAGTAGAAATTGTAAGAAGTATTTTTCCAACAAAAACAAAAGATTTTGTAACAGCAGTAGATGAAAAAAGTATTATACTGGTAAAAGAACTAAGAGAAAAAGAAAATATGGACGACATTGAAAAAATAGCAAAAACAATAGCTGATATGCTGAATATAGAAATGAACAGTAAAGTATTTATTTCTATTGGCACTGTTGTAAGCGATTTAAAAGATGTTTCTCGTTCTTATAAAGAAGCAAAAATGGCTTTAGAAGTAGGTAAAATATTTGAAACAGAAAAGCATATTGTAAATTATGAAAAATTAGGAATTGGACGCTTGATTTATCAGTTACCATTACCATTATGTAGAATGTTTATAAAAGAAGTATTACATGGTTTAACAATAGATGATTTTGATGATGAAACGTTGGCAACAGTAAATAAATTTTTTGAAAATAATTTGAATGTTTCTGAAACTTCCAGACAACTTTATATTCATAGAAATACATTAGTGTATCGTTTAGACAAGCTGCAAAAAATGACGGGGCTGGATTTGCGCAATTTTGACGATGCGATTATATTTAAAATTACATTAATGGTAAGTAAATATATGATTTATATGGATAAAATGTCATATTAATAATATGATGATGAAAGAGATTTATTTAAAAGTTTCAAATTTGATTAATTTAAAAAAGTTTATAAAATACAGGGGGTAGGGGATTGCACCTACCCTTTGTCTATGCTATAATTTTTAAGCGAGAAATGATGTAAATATGGTAGAATCAGTAATAATATGTATTAGAAAAGGACAATAAAAGGACAAGCTGATATTTTAAATATTTTACTAGGATATTAGTAATGTCACCTATATGGTGAAAGTATTTACTGTTTTGTATAAAGCACTGTCAAACAGCAAGGTATTGTAAAATATCGTCTATTATAAGCAAATTTGTAACAAATATATTTAACTTTTGCCCAAGAAACAGGAGAGGAAGATTTTTTTGATAAATATAGAACATGTATCAAAAGTATATCCAAATGGTTCGGCAGGTGTAAGAGATGTTTCTATACACATAAACAAAGGTGAGTTTGTATTTTTTGTTGGTTCTAGTGGTTCTGGTAAATCTACACTAATTAAATTACTTTTAAAAGAATTAGACCCAACAGAAGGAAAAATTACAGTCAATAATGTTGTAACAAATGATTTACCTAGAGAAAAAATACCCTATTTGAGAAGAAATCTTGGAGTTGTATTTCAAGACTTCCGTTTATTACCAAATAAAACAGTATATGAAAATGTTGCGTTTGCTATGCAAGTAATTGAAGCACCTTCTAAACAGATACGACGTAATGTTCCAGCAGTACTTTCTCTTGTGGGATTAGCGAAAAAGTCAAGAAGCTACCCTAGTCAGCTTTCTGGAGGAGAGCAACAAAGAACAGCATTAGCAAGAGCGATTGTAAATAATCCACCAATATTGATTTGCGATGAACCAACAGGAAATTTAGACCCAAGTACAGCATGGGATATTATGGATTTACTGGAAGACATCAACAGACGAGGTACAACAATTGTCATGGCAACTCATGCAAAAGATATTGTTGATATGATGCAGAAAAGAGTTGTGACATTAAGACGAGGACAAGTGATTCGAGATATTCAAAAAGGTGGTTATGGAGATGAAACCGAGTTCAATTAGATACTATTTTAAAGAAGGTTTTTCGGGCTTATTAAAAAATAGATTGATGACAGTTGCCTCTATGGCAACAGTAGCAGCTTGTATATTGATTATGTCTTTTTCTTATTGTATGGTAAATAATTTGCAGTATATGTTGTCACAACTAGAGGAAAGCATTGGTATTGCGGCATTTATGCCAAGCAATGCAACAGCAGAACAAGTGGAAAATGTAAAAAAAGAAATTGAAGGTATAGAACACGTTTCAGAAGTAGAATATGTTTCTCCAGATGCAGCTTTAGAAGATTTAAAAAAGGAATTGGACGCTGATGATATATTGGCAGGACTAGAAGGAGAAAATAATCCTCTTTCAAATTCTTTTAATATTTCCATTGATGATATTAAAAATCAGCAACCTGTACTGCAAAAATTGAATGAGATTAAACAAAGAGGCGATTTAGAGAATGTAAAAGATGCTCATTCTGAAACAGAAGTATTAATTAAGATTAATACAATTATTACAGTGATAGGTATTGTAGTTATTGCCATATTAGTCATTATATCTATAGTAATTATAGTAAATACAATTAAAATTTCTGTATTTACAAGAAAAACAGAAATTAATATTATGAAATATGTTGGCGCAACAGATTGGTTTATACGCTGGCCTTTTATTATTGAGGGTGTGTTAATAGGATTATTAGGAGCTTTGATACCTATGCTGATTGCATGGCCAGCTTATGCAAAATCTATTAGTATGATTTATGACTTTTTCCCAATTATTAAAAATATGGTAACATTTCGGGAAAGTGGTGAGATTTTTTCTATATTGTTGCCATTTGCATTAATATTTGGTATTTTGCTTGGTGTGATAGGCAGTGTGACATCTATTAGAAAACATTTAAAGGTATGAGAAATAAAGGAAGGCGTTTTTTATGAAAAAAAGAGTAAAATGTATGATAAGCTGTTTACTTGTTATTTGTCTTTTTCAGCCTTGTTATCAAGTGTTGGGGGCAAAAACAATTAATCAATTACAACAGGAAAAAAATCAATATCAGCAAAATAAGAAAAATGCACAGAACGCCTTGCAACAAACACAGCAAAAACAAAAAACGATTACAGAAGAAATTGCGCAGTTGGATAAAAGTGTAGCAGAAGCGCAAGATGAATTAGAAAGAGTCAATAGTAGATTAGAAGAAACACAAAAAAATTTAGAACAAGCACAAAAAGACTTAGCAGAAGCAACACAAAAAAAAGAAAGCCAAATGGCTACATTTCGTCAAAGAGTTAAATTTATACATGAGAATGGCTCTGTAGGATATTTAAAGGCAATTATGCAAGCAGAAAGTATCACAGATATGATTAGCCGAGCAGAATATATACATCAAATTATGGATTATGATAAAAATACATTGGAAGAATTAAAAAGAAATCAAAGTATTATTGAAGTGAAAGAAAAAGAAATTACAATAGAACGTGATGAAGTTGCTGTTTTAGTAACACAGCAAAAACAAAAAAGTGCTGATTTGGAAAAGAAATTAGCAGAGAAACAAAAAGCATCTGAGCAATATCGTATGGATGCCAAAAAATATGAAGAAGAATTGGCATCTTGGGAACAAGCAAGTGCAGAAGTAGAGCGCCTTATCAATGAAGCAAACAGAAAAGCAGAAGAAGAAGCAAAAAGAAAAGCAGCACAAGTAGCAGCACAAAGTCAAAGCAGAACTACCAGTAGTAAAACGTCATCATCATCTGGCGGTGGTGCAGCTATGGGAAATGTAACATATACAGGAGGACAATTTGCGTGGCCTGTTCCTGGACGTTCTTATATAAGTAGCGGTTATGGCTATAGAAATAGACCAATAGGTAGTGGAAGAGAGTTTCACACAGGATATGATATACCAGCACCTACTGGTTCTAATATTGTAGCAGCCGCAGATGGTACTGTTATTACAGCAGGCTATGTGAATGGATTTGGATATACTGTTATGATTAACCATGGTGGCGGATTGGTGACATTGTATGGGCATAATTCAAAATTAAATGTGTCTGTAGGGCAACAAGTAACAAAAGGACAAGTAGTTGCAAAATGTGGTAGTACAGGTAATTCTACAGGTCCTCATTGCCATTTTGAAGTTAGAAAAAATGGAAAACATACTAGCCCAGCACCATATCTTGGTGTATAATAATATATTACATATGAAAAATTCAAACTGTTAAGTTTTTACTTCATATTTTAATGAAAAGACAAATAGCTTTGAGTAATGTGTTAGCGTACTAAGGGGAATCACAAAAGTGAATCCCCTTTTTGTAAATTGTGTTTTGATTACTCTTGTTTTTATAGCATAATATACTATTTTTGACCATAGTATACAAAAGAGGAGAAACAAAGTATAAAGTGAGGCGAGAAATTTGGAAAAAAAGGATTTTGCAAAAGGGTTTTTATCAGGTATCATTGCTGTTGCTTTATGTGTGACAGGGGGAAAAAGCATTTCTATTGCACAGGGATTTGTTACAGGCAATATGTCTATGGATACAAAAATAAAAACGATACAAAGATATATAGATAATTATTATGTAGAAGATGCAGACAAAAAAGATATGGAGGAAATGATGTACGCAGGAATGGTAGCAGGACTAGGCGACCCTTATACATCATATATTCCAGCAGATAGTTTACAAAATTTTATGGATGATGCAACAGGAGAATTTGTGGGAATCGGTATTGAATATACTAAAGACCCAGTAGATGGTAATATTATTGTTGCAGCACCTATTGAAGACTCTCCAGCACAAAAGGCAGGCATACGTCCAAATGATAAAATTATAAAAATCAATGGAGAAAACATTTCTCACATGGATACACAGGAAATACAAAATAAATTTAAAGGAAAAGAAGGTACAAAAGTAACGATTACGTTATTTAGAGCAAGCACAGGGGAAACATTGGAAATAGAATTAACAAGAGCGCAAATTGAAACCACTACTGTAAAGGGAAAAATGCTTGAAAATGATATTGCTTATATTAAAATAACAAGTTTTAAAGAAAAAACATATGACCAGTTTATGAAAATATATAAAGATATGAAAAAGCAAAATATGAAGGGACTTGTAATTGATTTAAGAAATAATTTAGGTGGACTTGTGAATGTGGTTTCCGATATAACAGATGAACTTGTGCCAGAAGGTACATTGGTATATACAATTGATAAACAAGGTAATAGAGAAGATACTGTTTCAGATAAGAATTGTGTTGAAGTGCCTTTAGTATTGTTGGTAAATGAATATAGTGCAAGTTCTTCTGAAATTATGGCTGGTGCTGTGCAGGATATGGGTGTAGGAAAATTAGTTGGTACACAAACATTTGGAAAAGGTCTTGTACAAGGATTATATTTTTTAAGAGATGGTTCTGCATTAAAAATTACGATACAAAAATATTATACACCAAACGGTGTATGTATACATGGTGTAGGTATTACGCCAGATTATAAAATAGAATTGCCTGAAGAATATCAATATTCTGTTACCATTCCAGAAGAAGAAGATACACAGCTTCAAAAGGCAATAGATGTACTGAAACAAGAAATGAAGTAATAGAATAAAGTAATACTGATGTTTATGGCGTTGGTATTACTTTTATTTTTTCTATATGTCAATATTATATAATAGAATCATTTATATCATATTGTATGGGGTATTGTACTATATTTTTATATTTTGTCAATAAAAAGAAAAAGAAAAAATGAGAAATGACTTTCTTTCTGTTTCAGCATTGGTTATAATGATATGAGATATAATGAAATAAAAAATATTTGTCAATAATGACATATAAAATATAGATAGTATTAGAAGGAGAATGTCAATGCTGAATTTTATGGGGTTTGGTGAAAATATAGGAATTGATTTAGGAACAGCGACTGTATTGGTATACATCAAAGGACAAGGAATTGTAATTAGAGAGCCGTCTGTTGTGGCGATAGATAGAGATACTAATACAATATTATCTGTAGGGGAAGAAGCACGTCGTATGTTGGGAAGAACACCTGGCAATATTGTTGCAATCAGACCCTTAAGAGAGGGCGTTATATCAAATTATGAAATTACGGAAAAAATGTTAAAATATTTTATACAGAAAGCAATAGGAAAACGTTCCTTTGTAAAACCAACAATAGCTGTTTGCGTACCAAGCAGTGTAACAGAAGTGGAAAGACGTGCAGTGGAAGATGCAACAAGACAAGCTGGTGCAAGACGTGTGCATATTATTGAAGAACCTATTGCTGCTGCAATAGGTTCTGGTATTGATATATCAAAAGCACATGGTAGTATGGTTGTAGATATTGGTGGTGGTACAACAGATATTGCAGTTATATCATTAGGAGGCACTGTTGTAAGTACGTCATTAAAAATTGCAGGAGATAATTTTGATGATGCGATTATAAAATATATGAGAAAAAAACATAATGTGCTGATAGGAGAAAGAACAGCAGAAGATTTAAAAATTAAAATTGGTACAGCGTATGAAAGAAGTGTACCAGTTAGTCTGGATGTAAGAGGAAGAAATTTGATTACAGGATTACCTAAAAATATTACTGTAACGTCAGATGAAATGCATGACGCATTGAGAGAGTCTGTTACAGCAATTTGTGAATCTGTGCATAATGTGCTTGAAAAAACACCTCCAGAACTTGCATCAGATATTGCTGATAGAGGTATTGTTATGACAGGAGGAGGTAGCCTTTTGTATGGTTTGGACAAACTGATTACAAGTACAACAGGTATTAATGCTATTGTAGCAGAAGATTCCGTTTCTTGTGTGGCAATAGGTACAGGACAATATATAGAATTTTTGACAGAAGGAAAAAGAGGAGCAGAATTATCATCTAAAAAAATGTTTGACAAAGAAGATTATTAAAAATATATAACTATAGGGATATCTCTTTTGATATCCCTATTTTTATAATACAATTCATGTTGTATGACAAATATATACTGTGATAATAATATAAGCAATACATACAAATAGGAGAATGAACTTTTCTATTTTTTGTCTTTTTTAGTCACAAATGAATTATTATTGTTGTAAAAGTTAGTCAGAATATGTACTTTAATAGCTTCTTATTTTAAAAAATATAAGGGTAAATATAGAAAAAAATACAAAAAAAATATAAAACGTCATTTTGTATAAAAAAAAGCATAAATTATTGTACAAAAATAAATGAAAAACTGCAAAAAAATAATACACTATACTAAAATATGTGATATAATAAAAAACAGAAAACAGAAAATCGTATGGTATGCACAACAATATAGTAGTAAATCATATTATTTTCTGTTCATCATTTGCCGGAAGGAACGACGAAAGAACTTCCTTTTTGAAAAAACAAATAGGGCAGGAACTTGTCCGATTTTATGCCTGTAAAAACAGGAAGTTCTCTTTGTATTAAAGAGGATAGTTCAAAATATTAACCCAAATTTATATTTAATATTTTTTTAAGACGTAGGAGGTCAAAAATCAATTATGAACGCTTACATGGAAAGAGTTATTGAACAAGTAAAAGTAAGAAATAGTGGAGAACCTGAATTTATTCAGACAGTAGAAGAAGTTTTTAAATCTTTGGAACAAGTAATCGAAAAACATCCAGAATATGAAAAAAATGGATTGTTAGAAAGATTAGTTGAACCAGAAAGAGCCGTTTCTTTCAGAGTAACATGGGTAGATGATGCAGGAAAAGTAAATGTAAACCGTGGTTTTAGAGTACAATTCAGCAGTGCTATTGGACCTTACAAAGGTGGTCTTCGTTTCCATCCATCTGTATACATTGGTATTGTTAAATTCCTTGGTTTTGAACAAATTTTCAAAAACAGCTTAACAGGTTTGCCAATCGGTGGTGGTAAAGGTGGTTCTGACTTTGACCCACGTGGTAAGAGCGATGCAGAAATTATGAGATTCTGCCAAGCTTTCATGACAGAACTTTACAGACATATTGGTCCAGACGTAGACGTTCCTGCTGGTGACATTGGTGTTGGCGGTAGAGAAATTGGTTACTTATATGGACAATATAAGAGAATTAAAGGTTGCTGGGAAAATGGTGTATTAACAGGTAAAAACCTTGAATTTGGTGGTTCTGTAATTAGACCAGAAGCTACAGGATTTGGTGCAACATATTATGTAAATGAAGTATTAAAACATGAAGGCGACACATTTGAAGGCAAAACAGTTGCTATCTCTGGATTTGGTAATGTTGCTTGGGGTGTTTGCCAAAAAGTTGCTGAATTAGGCGGCAAAGTTGTTACAATTTCTGGTCCTGACGGATATGTTTATGACCCAGATGGTGTTACAACAAAAGAAAAATTTGATTACTTAGTAGAAATGAGAACTTCTGGACGTGACAGAGCTCAAGACTACGCTGATAAATTTGGCTGTAAATTTGTTGCAAAAACAAAACCTTGGGGCGAAAAAGTTGATATTGCTATGCCTTGTGCAACACAAAATGAAATTACTATGGATGAAATCAAAAAAATCATTGGTAATGGTACAAAATATTATATTGAAGTTGCTAATATGCCTACAACAAATGAAGCTCTTGAATATGCACAAAATCAACCTGGCGTAATTGTTGCACCTTCTAAAGCAGTTAATGCTGGTGGTGTTGCAGTTTCTGCTCTTGAAATGTGCCAAAACTCTATGAGATATAGCTGGGAAGCTGAAGAAGTTGATGAAAAATTAAAAGGCATTATGAAAAACATTCATAAAGTATCCGCTGAAGCTGCTGAAGAATATGGCTTAGGCTATAACTTAGTTGCTGGTGCTAACATTGCAGGTTTCAAAAAAGTTGCAGCTGCTATGATGGCTCAAGGTTTAGTATAATTTATGATTTAAAAAAAATTCAAAAAGGAAGTACAGCGTTCAAAGACTTGTACGATGCAGAAAACCCTGATGGAAATCCATCAGGGTTTTTGTATTTTTGTTAAAATATGATATAATAAAAAAAATATCACTGTAAAAAGAAGGAAGATTATGAGAAAATTTTGGGCATTATTTTTGGTATTTTTATTACAGTTTCATATTGTGACATTTGCAGAGAAAACATCGGATATTGATACTATCAATCGTATGGAAAGGGAAATCGCAAAGCAGTTGATTGAAAATTATTATCGTGGCGTACCAGAAACAAAAATAAAAATAGATTTGGATGTTGTTAGTGTGCGAAGGATTTATTTATATGTATATTCTGTGATATCAGAAAGACTAAATGTTAAATCAAGTATTCAAAATCAACAACTATGGATAGAAACAAGAGAAAATCAATATCATGAACGTTCTATACAAAAAGCAAAAGAAATCAATAAAAGTATATTAAATGAAAATATGACAGAACTAGAAAAAATAATAGCGATACATGATTGGATTGTATTTCATACGGAATTTGACACAGAAGTAGTAAGAACTGCAACTACAATAAATGATGAAAATATATATGCTTTTTGTGCGGACGGTGTTTTTACACATAAAAAAGCAGTTTGCTCTGGATATGCAGCAGCATTTAAAATGATGTGTCAAGAGGCAGGCATACCATGTTTTACAATAAATTCTCGCATAAAAAATCATACATGGAATGTCGTTTATTATGATGGGGCATGGAGATTTATAGATGTCAGCAAAGAAAATAGAATAAAAAATCCTGTTAATATATTGAGTATTTATTCTTATTTTATGTTAAGCGAAAATGAACTGCCCCAAAAAACACATCAATTAGACGAATTTTCTGAAAACACAATTAGCTTAAAGGAATATATTACTTTTTATAATGAATATGCAAACAAACAGCATAATTCTAATGCGAAAAGTGTTCATGCGGACATTATGAAACAATTGGCAGAAAAAGACAATCCTTATGCGATGTTTTCCCTGGCAAAAATGTATTTAAATGGCACATATGGTTTAGAAAAAAGTGAAGTAGAAAGATTTCAATGGTATTATAAAGCAGCAGTTTTGGGACATACTGTTGCACAAAATAATATTGCCTATTGTTATAAAAATGGTATAAGAGTCGAAAAAAATGAGGTTTTGGCTTTTTGGTGGTATCAGAAAGCAACGGAGAAAGGATTTCATATTTCTCAATTAGAAATGGGAAATTTTTATAGATTAGGATTGGGCGGAGTAAAGAAAGATATGGAAATTGCAAAAAGCTGGTATGAAAAGGCAGCAGCACAAGGTAATACTACAGCAGTTGATATGCTGAAAAAATATTTTTAAAGGGAACTTATAGCAAACCAATAAAATAACACTTCTATTGACAAGAGGGATATACTAAAGATAGAGGCGATAGAAATGTTACAT
>ERZ808044.1706-NODE-1706-length-10693-cov-2.874812_pt1 | contig 10693 bp, 8 predicted proteins | sample MGYA00380195_ERZ808044 | MGnify/ENA primary metagenome ERZ808044 (study PRJEB31490, sample SAMN06133423) | mouse gut metagenome | isolation source: Z7_2 | host: mice | place: China: Chengdu | collected 2015-05 ...
AAAGAAGCAGTCCGCAGTTTGAACTTTTTTAGTAGTTTTTCAACTAAGGATACTCAGCTCTCACAGTCACTTTGGATCTTATTAGGCGTTTCAGCTCTGACCTTTTTAGGCTATACTTCCTTTGATCAAAGTTTCAATTATTACTTAAAAGACGTCTTTGATCTTGCAACGAGCTATAATGGTAGCTTTAAGGGAGCGGTCGGCTTGATCTCACTTGTAGCTACGATGACGTTAGGAATGTATTTGGTCAAACAAACTGACCTCAACAAAAGTACGACTTATATTTTATTCATCTGTGCTTTCTTTATGGGAGCAGTTTGCTTGGCACCCGGGTTGACCAGCTTTTTTGCCTTAAATTTGATCTTTTACGGTTTTTATGCCATCAGTGTGCCGATGGTCCAAGATCTGATCACCAAACAAGCTACGCCAACAACACAAGGAACTGTTCTTGGTTTTTACCAAGCTTCACAATCATTTGGTCGGATCATCGGAGCCTTTATCGCTGGTCTTTTATATGACGTCAATGTTTTAGGCCCATTTATTCTAGGTAGTCTTGCTTTTCTAATTGCAGCTATCGGTGTTAAAATATATCAAAAATAGCAGTATGTCCATGGCTGGGCACACTGCTATCTTATTATTAAGAGGTGTTATTATGATCCGTGAAATCAATCACGACCCTAAATTCTTAAGTCAAAAAGCTGTTTTAGCTACTCCAAAAGACGATCAGATCGTCACTGACTTGCTCGATACTTTGCAAGCTAATCAAGCCCGGTGTGTGGGGATGGCAGCCAACATGATCGGTGAAAATAAACAGATCATCGTTTGTCAGATGGGACCACTCGCTTTCCCCATGTTAAATCCTAAGATCATCAAAAAAGCGCGTCCTTATACAACAACAGAAGGCTGTCTTTCACTTACAACGACAACAGAAACGACGCGCTATGATCTGATCACAGTCCAATACTTTGATCGGAACTTTGTCAAACAAAAACAAGAATTCCAAGGCTTCATCGCACAGATCATCCAACATGAGATCGACCATCTAAATGGGATCTTGATCTAGTTTTGGCTTAGTCTTTAGCTGAAAAGATCGGAAATTCATTTGAATCACCATTTGCCCCATTGCTATAGCTAACTTTAATTTAGGTTTGGGGGCTGAAACTGTTAAATACTTAGTCTACCTATCTCTTTGTATACTAGAAAGGAAATTCACATATGATCACGATCGGTGCTACTACTTGGAGCGAACACAAAGCTTTGATCACAGAAGACCGCCCTGTCACACTAGCAGAGTATGCGGCAAATTTTCCGGTTGTTGAAGTCGATACTTTCTTCTATGGGATCCCCCGAATAAGTACCGTTAAAAATTGGCAAGCTCAAGTCCCACCAGCATTTCATTTTGTTGTTAAAGCTCATCGCTCAATGACAGGTCATAGCGATAAAAAAGCTAATTTGGCCGAATTAAAAGAGACTTTTGCCAACTTCAAGCTTGCGGTAGGACCACTGGTGGAAACTGGCCAATTAAAAACAGTCTTATTTCAATTTCCACCATATTTTATCCCCACCAAAAAAAGCATCAACTATCTGCGTCAGATCAGAGCCTGGTTGCCCGCGCTACCGCTATGCTTAGAATTTCGCAATCAAGCTTGGTATCAGCCTAACACGCTCCAGTCATTAGTCGCTTTTTGTCGCCAAGAGCGCTTTACTTTAACAGCAGCCGATGAACCACATCAAACTGAGGCTTCTGTGCCATTTTATCCAGTGGTAACGACGCCTGATCTGATGTTTTGGCGTTTACACGGCCGTAACCAACAAGGCTGGCTCAAAAAAGGCCCCAATTGGCGCAAAGAGCGAACTCTTTATTGCTACGATCACGCTGAACTTGAACAGTTCAAGCAAACTCTGGTCGGCCTGCAAAATGATGTCAAAGAGATCTGCATCATCTTTAACAATAATTCCGCAGGCGATGCAGTCCCTAACGCGCTCACCTTAAAGGAGCTATTGGGGATCGACTTTGATGGGCTAGGACCACCACCACCGACCCAATTGAATCTGATCTAACTAAAAAAAGATAGTCCCAACAAGGCTATCTTTTTTAGCATTTAACGTAATGTAAATCTACGATCCCGTTATAAGTCTTTGTTTGAAGTAATTTTAATTTTTGTGATGGAGCTACTTGATCAAACAGCCTGATCCCATCTCCCAAAACGATCGGCATGATAGACAGATAATACTCATCGATCAGATTACTTTGCAGTGCTTGTTTGACTAAATTAGCCCCGCCACATAACCAGATCTTTTTCCCCGCTTGTTGTTGCAAACGTTCGATCAACTCTGGTAACGCTTCTTTTACAAAACTTATCTCTGGTCGCGCTTTGATTTTTCGATGTGTCAGGACATAAGTTTTCATTCCTGAATACGGCCAATTATCCGGTGAAAGTTGCGTACTCACTTGTTCATAGGTCTTATATCCCATGATCACCGTATCGACTGCTTGGATAAACTCGCTATACACATCTAGCATCGGCTGCTCAGCCACTTGACTGCCTAACCAGTCAACACTTCCATTCTTATCTGCGATATATCCATCTAAACTTTGTGCAATAAATAAACTAACTTTGCGCAATTTAGCATTTCCTCGTTCTTTCACTCTATTTAAACGTGTTTTCAAAAAAGCGCCTAGTGGATAAGGTTCCCCTGCCCTGATGCTAAATTCTCATCACGGCTGGGGCACCTTATCCATACGGCGCTGTTCGCTTTTGCTCACACTCTATCTAAATATATCTTCTTTAGATCGGCTACCTGTGATTTGGTCAAGGCTAATTCGTTGTGTAAATAATTTTCTAACGAACCATATTCACGCTGCATCACGTGCAGCGCCGTTTCTAAATATGTGTCATTGACCGAGCCTAGTGCACGAAGATTAGTCAAATAGATCTCTTGACCTGTCTTTGGTAATTGGCGCTTGGCTAATTGCTTTGCTTGCCAAGGGGCTAAATACTTGTTTGAAGCTAAGTAATCACGCCTGATCGTTGCTTCATCGACCCCTAGTGCCGTCAAAAGATAGACTGCCCCCATTCCTGTACGATCCTTTCCCGCTGAACAATGGAAAAGTACCGAACGACCTTCATCACTATTTTCTAACAAGACATCAAAGAAATGCCGATACGCTTTCTTTGCACTATCAGCCAATACGATATCATGGTAAGCTCGTAACATATTGTTGAACCCAGCCTGAGGATCGGTGAAAAATTGCTTTGCTCGCTGATCTTTAGCTGTACTCTTAGTCTCATCTTCTGGAAATACCGGTGCAAAATGGTAAGTTGCACCCGTTGGAACTTTATCTGGTGCATTTTCTTGTTCTTCTGATGAACGGAAGTCTACATCATGACGCAAACCATACTCCGCTAAAAAATTTACATCTTTAGGCGATAAATTACCTAAAGATGCAGCGCGGATCACCTTATTTGCCTTTATCTGATGTCCATCTTTAGTCCGATAGCCACCCAGATCTCTAAAATTAACGCCCTGCTCTAGTGGTAATAAAACTGGCATGCTCTCACCTTCCTAATTGTCTTTACTGCCACTATACTTTTGTTTTTGTTTTATTTCAATCTTTGTGCCTTTTTTCTCGTTCCTTACGCAAAACTTCTAACACCCACCGCATCGAGTAGCCATAACGTCGTGCTAACTCACTTGCATTTTCACCGTTGTACTCAGCGACGATCTTTTGTGCCACTTTTTTAGGATCATAGAGTCGCATCGGAAACGTATATGATAATCCCCGGTAAGTTTCATGGAGCTTATAGGCATTCTCCAACCCGATCAGGTCGGCTAACTCCTGATAAAATTCATTTAATAATTCTTTATCTACTTCATCTGTCATTTTGTTATCCTCACTTTATTTTTCCTCGCAAATTACAAAATAGTTTTCATTTGACATCTTCTATTATCTAGGGTTACATAGACATATATTGTCATTTAAAAAAGAAGGTGTTTTTTATGTCATCTAGCGCAACTCGCTTACTAGATATCTATCACAAATTGCTCAATGGAGCCGCGATCACCAAAGAAGAATTTGCCCAAAAATATGAAGTCGCTCCCCGCACGATCCAGCGTGATTTAGCCGATATCCGACTCTTCTTAGAAGAATACCGCCCTGATGCAAAACTACAATACAATCGCAGTACTAAAAGCTCTTATCTAGCAGGGCAAAATAATACATTGGGCAAAGCTGAGACCTTGGCCTTATGTAAGATCCTCCTTGCCAGCCGTGCTTTTACGAAAAAAGAAACTGATCATCTTTTAGGAGCTCTAAACGATAACTTGCCCCCAGCTGAACAAAAAGAATTGAACTGGATCATCAAAAATGAACAGAGTAATTATGTTGAACTCCAACATACCAAAGCACTACTTCAGATATTGTGGGAATTTTCCAACTATATCGTTAAACATCGGCTCTTAAACATTGTATATACTAGACAAGATAAAAAACAAGTAACACACACTATTTTGCCAAAAGCGATAATTTTTTCAAATTATTACTTTTACGTTGTTTCATACAGCCAAAATGCCGAGCAAGATCTCTTTTTCCGTCTAGATCGGATCATCGACTACACTCCGCTCGATAAAAAAGCGGGGCACTCACAAAATTTACGCTATGAAGATGGAAAATTACGCCAAAACATCCAATTCATGACCCCAGGTGATCTGCTCACGATCACTTTTGAATTCTCTGGGACCGTCGAAGCAGCCTTAGATCGTTTTCCTAACTCCAAAGTTATTAAAAAATTAGCCGATTCTGTTGTGATCGAAGCTGAAACGATCGATCAAGGTGCGATGATGTGGCTTTTAAGTCAAGGTAAACGCGTCAAAGTCTTAAGCCCTGACAACTTTAAAGCTAAAATGAAACAAGAGCTAAAAGAGATGTTACAAAATTATACTTCCTAACAAAAAGAGCCTGGAAATCTAGGCTCTTTTTTGATCACTGAATTTAAAATAGACTTGCGCCAACAATTCGGCTAAGAAAAAGCCCATCGCTAAAGCTCCAGCGATCATCCCGGCTTCTACTAAAAAGCGTAATGCCAATTCATCATTTTTAAAAGCAAAATAGTAGACTGCCCGATAAGCTTGCCCCCCGGGAACTAATGGCACTAAACTCGGGACATTGAATAAGATCATCGGCTTTTGCTTGATACGGGCTGCGATCACCGAACAAATACCGATCACGACCGCCGCAACGAGATTGGCTAAGACCATTCCCGTGTGACCAAGATATAAGAATTTATATGTCATCCACCCCAAAACACCGATCAAGCCACAGACGTTCAAAGCTGAACGCGGAATATTCAAGGTGACCGCAAAGCCGACCGTAGCTAGATAACTGAAAATAACGTGAATCACGATCGTTGTTAGATCCATCTTGATTTTCCTTTCTAAAAGAAGCGTAAAACACAAGCAATACCCATCCCGATCGCAACCGCAGTCAACAAGGCTTCAGTTGCCCGGGCGATCCCACTTAAGATGTGCCCCGCTAATAGATCACGTACCGCATTGGTCAACGGAACGCCTGGGACTAGGGGCATGACGCTTCCGATGATCACGATACTATAATTTTTAGCCAAACCATATTTGACACTCAAAACAGCTAAAGCCCCGATCGCTAAAGCAGCCACAAACTCACTAGCAAATTTGACTTTAAACCGCGTGTTGACTACATGGAACAAATAATAACCTAAAGCACTGATCACAAAGGTTGGCAAAAAATCTTGCCACGAACCGTTGTACATGATCTCCAATGTCGCACCAACAACACCAGCAGCTAACACCAACCACTGTAACTTAAAATCCGGGGTCGTCTGATCAAGTGTAGTCAGATAAGCATAGACTTCTTTTAAAGTTTTGGCCTTAGCTTGATAAGCCCGTGAGATATCATTGACCCGAGCGATCCGCTCAAGATCGATCCGACGCTTTTCGATCGCAATGACCTGTGCATTTGCTCCCTTGATCGACATCATGATCCCCGTCGTCGTTTCAAAGATATCGGGTTCAGTTACACCTGAATTTTTAGCGATCCGCTTTAAAGTGTCATCGATCCGGGCCATATCAGCTCCATTTTCGATCATGATCTTCCCCGCTAACAGCGTCGTTTCGATAATTAGATCCTTGTCTTCCATGATTTCCCCCTAGTTTACTTAATTACATTATATAGCTATCATTTTAACATTTTAGTTCCAAAAATTACGATCATTTGCTACCATGATTCGTTATAAATGCCTAAAAATATTAACATTTAATTACACAAAACATAATTTTATATTAAAAACATATATATTTAACTAAGAATTTATGCTATATTTAGCTTAATCTAAAAAAGGGAAGTGACTTGTATGAGATACACTAATGAAGAAAAGCGCCGGTATAAATTATATAAAGCTAAGAAAAGATGGGTCAGTGCTGCGATCATTACCGCTTCGGGGGCGTTCTTATTCTTAGGGACACCAAGTGCCTTAGCCGATGAAGCCGTTACGGCTGAAGTAACGACCACAGCCCAAAATGAGCACCAGCTCCAGGGAACGACCCAAACACAGCCTGAAGCTAAACTAAACACACAGACACCAGCCACTGAGAGCTCAACTGATGCTACGCAGACACCGACTACTGTAACTACAGCTGATGCTACGCAGGCACCGACCACTGAAACACCAGCCCCAACGACTCAAGCCGACCATGATAAGGGGAATGTAACTGGAGCTTGGGAGCAGGGCTATCGCGGTCAAGGGATGGTCGTAGCTGTTATTGACTCTGGAGCTGATACGACGCATAAAGATTTTCAGCAAGCTCCAACAGAACCTAAGCTCTCACAAACTGAGGCCCAAGCCAAGATCAATGAACTCGGCTATGGGAGTTATGCATCTGAAAAATTCCCGTTCGTCTATAACTATGCTTCAAAAAGCAATGACTGGATCAAAGATGATGGCCCTGGCGCTTCCCAACACGGGCAACACGTGGCTGGGATCATCGGGGCTGATGGTCAGCCAAATGGAGATGAAAAATATGCTGTTGGGGTCGCACCTGAAAGTCAACTTTTAGCTTTACGAGTCTTTAACGATCAATTTGCCGACGAAAATCCTGACGATATCGCCCAAGCTATTTACGATGCTGTCAATTTAGGGGCTAATGTTATCCAAATGTCGCTAGGCCAAGGAGTCGCTGCCTCAGATCTAAATGATGTCGAACAAAAAGCGGTCCAATATGCGATCGACCATGGTGTCTTTGTTTCGATCTCAGCTTCAAATAACGGCCATGCCGGCAGTATCGAAACTTCAGCGATCCAGTACTCACCAGGTGGGGCAACCGGCGCTTTTGAACCATTTTCAAGTAGCACAGTCGCCAATCCTGGCGCTTCACGCAATGCTTTGACAGTTGCTGCCGAAAACTCTGGGCAAGGCGCTGCTGCTAACATGGCCGACTTTTCTTCTTGGGGACCAATGCAAGATTTTACTTTAAAACCAGATATCTCCGCTCCTGGGGTCAAGATCGTTTCAACTGGAAATGATAATGGCTATAAGACTATGAGTGGAACTTCGATGGCAGGACCATTTGCTGCGGGCTCAGCTGCCTTAGTGATGCAAAAATTACAAAAGGAGACTTCCCTCAAAAATGCTGAACTTGTCCAAGCTACTAAAGCTTTATTGATGAACACCTCACAACCATTATTAGATGCGATCTCAGGTGTAGTGGTCTCACCCCGACGCCAAGGTGCTGGTCAGATCAATGTTGGCGCTGCTGTTGCCTCACCTGTTTATATCACGGCTGATGATGGGACAAGTTCACTTTCCTTGCGCCAACTTACAGAAAGCACGAAATTCAACTTGACTTTTACCAACTTGAGTAACAGCGATCAGACTTATACTTTCGATGACCTCGGTGGTGGTTTTACCGAAAAACGCGATGACTTTACTGGCTATTATTACGAAGAACAATTGCCTGGGGCTCGCGTAAATGGTGCTAATAAAGTCGTAGTCAAAGCTGGGCAAACATTGACAGTTCCGTATACTTTAGATCTAACTGAACTTACGCCTGGTCAATTAGTTGAAGGATGGCTCCGCTTTACTGGTGATAACGGACAAAGCACCTTAGTCGTACCTTTCCTTGGCTACTTTGGGGATATGACTAGTGAAGATGTTTTAGACAAAAAAGCTAATGATGCTACAAACGTTTACGGTGGTAACTACTTTGTCAACGAACACAATTATCCACGTGGGATCGCTGATGAAGAATCGTTGAAGAAATTAGTCAACTTAGATGGTGACTACAACTGGCAACAAGTGGCTAAACTCTATCAAGATGGTAAAGTTGCTTTCTCACCAAATAATGACAAAAAAAGTGATCTCTTAAAACCAGTTGCCTTTGTCAAACAAAACCTGCAAGACTTAAAAGTTGTCGTTTTCGACCAAAATGGTAAAGTTGTTCGCGTCGTTGCCGATGAAAAAGGCTTAGATAAGTCATTTTATCAATCCGGTCGCAACCAAGATGTGAGTTTATCAGTCTCCATGCGAAATGATCCAAATACCTTTGATTGGGACGGAATGGTCTATAATGACAAGACAGGTAAATTTGAAGTCGCTTCTGACGGACAATATACTTACCGCTTTGTTGCCACCCTCTATAATGATGGCCAAAAGAAAGTCCAAACAGCTGATTATCCAGTCATTATCGATACAACGGCTCCAACGATCAGCAACTATAAATTAACGCTCAATACTGCTGAAAATAGACCAAGTGGCCAGTTGAGCTTTGATTTTTCTGATACTGGGGCAGGCTTTACTGACTATTCCTATGCTGTCGTTTTGATCAATGGTAAGCTCTTTGGGCACAAACTAAATGAAGGTACTTCAAAATTCACCGATGACACAAAGCTAAGTGGGACAGCCAACTTTGAATTGAGCCCCGAAGAACTAGCAGCTTTTACTGCAGCTCAAAACCAAGTTACGGTCATGGTCACTGATACTGCCGATAATGTAGGTCTCTTTACCAGTGAAGTTGCAGGTGTGGCGTCTGCTTCCCAAACGGTCAATGTTTGGAATGCCGTTGATGGACTAGGTTTTGATAAAGATAGCAACTTCTATGATGCTAAAACTAACACCTATACTCTAGTTGGTGGGACGATCCGACCATTTTATTACAACGGTCAGTTAGTTGAAGCCAAAGCTGACTCAACTTACAGCTTAAATGTCAATGCTGACGTCAAAAAGGTCGTCTTTACTTCTGATCAAGCTGGTAAAGATGTCCTATTGACACTAAACACAACCACGCCCAAAGCTGCCTTTGCTTGGCAAAAAGCGCACACGACTGAACAAAACTTTGGGATCGACTTAGATACCGTCACAACTAATGATCCAGAACACATCTTTGTCTATGCTGCTGTAACTGCCGGTAATGGGGTCAAAGCCTTTGCACGTGATTACTTCACCGGGGACGTCTATGAAGCAAATGTCAAAGATGGCTTAGCAACTTTTGAAGTCAAAGTCAAAAATGCCAATCGCCGGACTGTCTTATTGGGCTGGACTGAAGTAGCGGGACCGACCTTTAATGTGGTCCAAACTACAGCTTCTGATAATGCTTATCTCGGAGTCGATGCACGTCCAAGTAACCAACCACAGCGTTATAACTTCGCTAATGTGGCTGAATTGCAAACTGATCTAGTCCAAGAAAATGCTGATCCAACTACTTTAGGGGCTCCAGGTGCGCTACCAGGACATGCTTTGAGTGATCTAACGACCCGCAGCGAACCTAACCCAGATATCAGTTTTGACTACCTTGAAGATAATAACTACAACTGGATCGGAGCACAAGCGATCGCTGATGGCGTTTATAATCCTAAGAGCCAAACTTTCCATGTGACTGGTCAAGTGAGCCCAGATGTAGTGGAATTGATCATGTTAGGCAATAGCGCTAACGAACAAGATCCACAAAATCGCGTTTCATTCAACGAAGCTGGGAACTTTAGCTTTGAATTCAATATCAAACCGACACAACAACGTCCGCTTGCCTATATCTACACCACCAAAGATGGGCAAAAAACACGGGGAACGATTCAAGTCATCTTGGATACAGTCTTGCCAACACTGGAATTTGAAAATGTCGTTAACTATGACTTTGATGGTGAAAATTATTACGTTTACACTAACGAACCGCTCTTCACTATCAAGGGAACAGCCCACGATAATCTTGACGGTTACCGTTTCTTCTTTAACGGAGATAATGAATTTCGTGAATTCCACCATTCAGGTATCAACCACGGGGGCAATCCATACGCTCCTTACAGCTTTGAAAAAAGCTTTGCCTTAAATGATGATGCTGGTGAAACAAAACACGTCTATACTTTAGAGGTACTTGATGTGACTGGTAATCACACGACCAAAAAATTCTACGTCTACTACCAACCTAAGACAAACGTTACAGAAACCTTAGACGTTGAGCGAAACTATGTCGATATGTTTGTTGCACAGTATCCAGAAACGACCCTTTTGTTCTTTGATCCAAAAACGCAAAGCTTCAAAGAGCTCGCTTTAGCAGACTTCCATCCAGATGGCTCCTATAGCTTAGTCAATAAATACGGCAATGTGGTCGCTTTGATGAACGTTTATACAGCCGAACCTAAAGAAGAAGTGGGTGAAAATGAAAAAGA
>ERZ808044.1707-NODE-1707-length-10689-cov-4.186487_pt1 | contig 10689 bp, 16 predicted proteins | sample MGYA00380195_ERZ808044 | MGnify/ENA primary metagenome ERZ808044 (study PRJEB31490, sample SAMN06133423) | mouse gut metagenome | isolation source: Z7_2 | host: mice | place: China: Chengdu | collected 2015-05 ...
GGAGGAAAGCCTATGAGCCAGCCAGCGTTTGAAATAGTGAATAGCATCTTGGATATATGGAAGATTGCCGTACAAGCTATAATGTTCCTTGTTTTGTGGGCGGCGGCTTTCAGAGGGAAAAAAGGAAAAAGGGATGGCATTGCGGCAGTGTTGTTTATCCTTGCCAATATAGGGATAGGATTCCTTCCGTGTACCGCTTGGGTAAGATATGGTGTTTCCGCTCTTGCCATTATGGGATATGGCGGAATACGTTATAAAAGGCAGATTGGAAAAGCGGTATTTGTGATGCTCGCTTTTTATAACCTCCATTGTCTTGGCTATTTGATGGCGAGCAGTATTTACGAAAAAATAATAAATGTAATGATGAAAAGCCTAGATATGATGCAGGATAGTTATTTGCAGGAAATGTATCACTGCATGACAGTTGGGATGTTCTGTTTGGTATTTACTTATTCGGTATTATTTGTGGCAATGGTGCTTATTTTGTACAGACTTATGAAGGGTGTAACCATAATGGCGTGGCAGGATGTTATCCTGCTTTCCATCCTGAATTTTGTCGGGAGCATGATTGCAAACGTGGTCAACGGCCTGCTTATTGTAAGAATAAATACAGATGCTTTTGTGCTGTTTGATGAAAAGCCAGACCTGCTTTGGAAGATTCCCATGATAGCATTATGTATTTTTGCGGGAGAGGCCGCCCTGATTTATTTCTGGCAGAGATACCGCATCCTGCTTGCTGAGAGGCAGAAACATTTCGTGGAGGAACAGCAGGTCAAGGCCATGAAGATGCGTCTGGAGGAAGCGGAGAATTTTTATGGAAGCATCCGGAAGGTGCGCCACGAGATGAAGAACCATATGGCGAACATTAAAGGACTGGCAGGAGCCGGGGAGTATGGGGAAATAGAGGATTATATACGGCGGATGGATGAGACCATGCAGGAACTGGAATATAAGTATGTGACGGGGAATGCAGTGACGGATGTCATCATCAATGACAAATGCCGCAGGGCGGAAAAGGCGGGAATCCGGTTTGATGCAGATTTCCGGTATGGCGGGGAAATTCCCGTGTTTGATATGGGGATCATATTGAACAACCTTTTGGATAATGCCATAGAAGCCTGCGAAAAACTGGAAACAGGTAAAGGATTTATACGCCTTTCATTAAAGCGGAAAAAGCAGTTTTTGATACTGTATGTAGAAAATAGCTTTGACGGTGCTGTCCCTGTAAGCAAAGGCAGTCCACTCCCGCCTACAACGAAACAGAGTATCCTGCCGGGAATTATTACGGAGCATGGGATAGGGCTTGAAAATGTGCGGGATATTGCAGAGAGGTATTTCGGCGGTGTAAACATAAAAGTGAAAGGGGATGTGTTCCATGTGACGGTAATGCTGCAGCAGGGGGAGGTGGGGAAGGTAAGTAAATGACCTTGCACTAAATGAAACTCAAAAACAGATTAAAACGGAGGAATAAAAATGGCTATCAATGGAATAGGACAGAATTATTATCAGAACAATGTGGAAACAAAGAGAAATACGAAAAATGTGAACGGTACGGAAAAATTCGCACTGGAAAAAACAGGCAGTACACAGGAACTATCGGAAGCGGAAGAAATGGAACTGTTCAAGAAGGAATTTTATGAAGACCTTTCTAAAGTCACCAATCATAGGACGGTGAGCAATGCGGCTGTCAATATCTCGGAGGCGGCATTCAAGGCAATGAAGGAAGACCCGCAATACAGGGAGAAGGTTCTTTCACTGATTCAGAGGGATTGGGGGGATTCCTATGCGCCGAGGAACTGTTCCGTGCTGATAACTGTCGGTGCGACCCTGAATGAGTACAGGGCGGATTCATGGCCCGTTGGCTATGATTCGGAATTTGATGTGCGTTCACAGAACAGTTTCTATAAAAGGACGAGTGACAAAAAAGACAGGCAGAAGGAACTGTTGGAAGAATATCTGGAAAAGCGGGCACAGACTAAGAGACAGCAGCAGGAGCTGTTGGATGAAAAGATTGCAAAGGCGGAGCAGGAGAGAAGCAGGCTGGCAAAGGCGTGGGCTGGTGAAAGGCAGATGGCGGCGGCATCCAATGCTTATGATGCAAATGTCATGACGGAGATAGCGGCAGGCGGTGATTCGCTGCTTGGTTAATGAAGGGCATCATGCCCGGACTTACCGCAAGAGGGCATGGGCGGCTCCGAATGACAGAGGGGCTGTAGGTAAGATTTTTTGAAGGAGGATGAAAATTATGTCAATGGAGATCACAAACAATTACAGTAACTATGGGGCAAATTATACTGATGCCGTGAAAAAGCCGGATGTCAGGGCGGCAACAGAGGTAAAGACAAGCAAATCAACAAACAGCAAAGACAAGGTGCAGGCGTATTATGAACAGCTATGCAAAAAATTTCCACAGATAAATTTCAACACAAATGGCGGCGTATTACCGAGCAATAGCAGCAGAGTCACGGTAAATCTTTCGTATGACTGTTTGAAGAAAATGGCAAATGATCCTGAATTCGCAAAAGAAATCGAATGGAATCTGTCGGGAGAAGTTGCTGCAAACTCAATGGTTTATGGATGGGCGCAGAGAGATGGTGTCGTGCTTGACGGAAGAACTATTACATATGATGCCAATGGCAACAGGCAGTCATCCTGTGGCGGCATGATGACAGCAAATACGGGAAACGGAAATAACAATACTAAAATACAGAAGAAGTATAAGGAAGAGGAAGAACGCCTGTTAAAAGCCAGAAAGAAACGCGAAGAAAAGGAAAAGTTCGCTGAAAAAGTAGCTGAAAAGCGGGCAGAGAGAAAAGCCCAAATGGAAAGGGTGATGCGGGAACATACAGAAAAGAGCGCAATTAGAAGAGAACAGATAGAAAAGGAGAATGCCGTGCAGACACCTGTAGGGTTTTCCACAGGTATGGACAGATCTGCATCGACAGGTTTTGATATAAAGGCGTAAGGAATATTCCGCAGCAGACGGCTCAGATATGGCCCTGACTGACATGGAGCTGTTACATAACCGGACTTACCATAATAATAGAATGATCTCAAAACAGATAGTCATGGCTACTTTAGAGGGAGCATATCAGCTATTGTCTGACAGCAATTTTTTCACTTATTCTATGTGCACTTTTTATTTCTCCCTAATCAACAGGATTGTTCCCCAAATACCACCAAGTAACATAACCTCTAATACGCCCAAAATATGTATGATATTTGTTAAACAGAAGTTGCTAAAAAGTGCTGTTAAGTGATTGAACCCCAGCCCCCAACATAATAATGAGGATTGAAGCGTTAATATTTTCATAAATTCTTTCTTTTCAAGAATGTATAAGCGATTGATAATATCAGTCCTACATTCCACAATGCAATTTCTCGTTGCCAGCCATAAGCTGTTTCCCATACGGAAAATCTTTCGGCTAATTCAGGGAAAAAGATTTGCCAGATCAATGCTCCGCAACAAGCAACAAACATAAATGACAGGTAAAAAGTATAATGCTTTGTTGAATTGAACTTTGCTTTCTTTTGCATATCACATCCTCCAAATATGAAATTTGTTTCATGTTTTAGTATAAAAGAATAGGCTCGAATAGTCAAGGTAGAAATATGAAATTTTTTTCATATTCCTTGCTTTTTTCTTTAGTTAGAAATATAATTACTTTGTCGGAACCAAGGAGGTGAAGTTATGAGCAACAATGAAGTGCGTATTCCAAAACAAAAACGTTCCATTGAAAAAAAGGAAGCAATAATTAAGGCAAGTTATACCTTGTTTTGTGAAAGAGGATATTATAAGACCAATACTGCTGAAATTGCTAAAATGGCAGGGGTATCTACTGGAATAGTGTATAGTTATTTTCAAGATAAAAAGGACATTCTTATAGAGGTTGTGAAACTTTACATTAGCAGATTGAACGAACAATTTCAGCCAATTTTAGCGTTTCTGGATCATGAAAGAGATTTAGTTTTTGCAATAACTAAATTCATAGATGCCGCTATTTCGTCACATCAAATGAACCGTGACGCACATAATGAGTTTTTGGCATTAGCTTTACTCAATGCGGATATTCAAAACTTGTTCAATGTATTTGAAGAAGAAATATTAAGCATTCTTTTTGTGAAAATAAAAAAATCTTCATCAACGACAGATGAATTACTACTTGAAAAGCTCCGAATTAGTTATGGGATTATTGAAAACATATGCCATAGTTATATTTTTTCCAAAATACGAAAGGATGAATTGGAGCAAATGAAAACCATCTGTATCTCTCTAATTGTAGAATTGCTCCAAAATCCTTAATCATAAAATTATTGATGTTGAAACACTCTCTGATGAGCTTAGCAAAAATTTGCAAATCTTTTTTTCTGAAAGTCCCAATTCGACTTTTTACAGCAAAGAGCTATGAAAAATCAAGGGCTGGCATTTGAAAGACAAAAGAAAGCTATTTTAGCAAATTTTGATTGCGGCTGAAGGGAGGCCTTGATAGTTTAATATCTGGCCAACTGAACAAACTGATAATCATGGCTCAAGCAAAGAGGTCGGAAAGTAAAAGAACACAGGAACTTAAAGGTCAATGGAAGATGAAATATGGCTTTCAAAAAAACTTCCACCAGAGTACATTTTAGACCCACCTAAAGAAGAAAAAATTGTAGATTTACTTTTTCAAAATATGAAAGATATTCGGAGTGACATTCATTCCCATGTTGTAGCCAATATGATAAAAATAATGGCAATAACAGTAGAGAACCGCAATTTTCTACACGAAGATGCGATAGCTGAAAACATGAATATTTTGAAAGATTCACTTTTAGATTATTTATTTGGGAGGGAATGAGTATGTGTGAGGTTAATGAAATGATTTTATTTATTCAGTGTGCGGTGTGCTGTTTGCTTTTTACATTAGCAATTCTACCAGCACAATATAAAGACCCTATCAATATGATTATGTCTTATCCGCCTAAGATTAGACAAAGAGTGGAAGAATTGCCACAATACAAAGGAATGATTAAGCAAAGAGAAAAAGTTCATATAGGTAAAAAAATATTTGGATTATTATTTTTTTGTCATTGTTTTATCCAGCGTTGCCTATTTATCTGGATGTAAGAGTTTTTACACAACCTTTATTCATGTATTTATCATATTTTTCATTGTGAATATCTATGATTTGATTGTTTTAGATTGGGGGATTTTCTGTCATAGTAAGAAGTTGAGAATATCTGGCACAGAAGATATGGAAAAAGAATATAAAGATTATATGTTCCATGTGAGAGGTGCTTGTATTGGAATTGTTTTGGGGTTAATAGTAGCATTGTTATCGGGATGTATAGTACACTTTTGTTTATCATACAATAATTAGGTTGTTGATAAAGGGTTATTGTCCAAAAGAAAGGCTGAACCAAACAAATAGCAAAAACAGCCGATCCAATCAACAGTAAAATGAACGGGCTACACCCGCTGTTGACAGCCCCGCCTGTTTTTGCAGGTAAAGTAATCAAGGGACGACAGCAAAGAGTGCTGCCGCCCCTCTAAATTATAAGAGAGCAGCTATCAACCATGCACCGCCCTATTGGGAGAAAGGGGGAATTTCCATGACTTGCACAGAAGCATACAAGGAGCATATTGAATACATATTTTGATTTTGTCAAGATTAGTTGACACATTTTCTGTGGTGTAAGAGCAATGATTTTGAAATGGATCAGAAACTGCTCTGGCCTATTTTTGATACTGCTATGTAGGCAGTATGATATAATAAGAAAAAATTTTCGAATTGAGTGTCAGATTTTTACTTAGAAGTTGTGTATATAGGTGAAAGGGGGATTTGTATGGATGATACTGGTATAATCCAGCTCTATTGGGATAGGGATGAACAAGCCATAACAATAACATCTGATAAATACGGTCATTACTGCAAAGCCATAGCAAGGAACATATTAAATAGTGAAGAAGATGCAGAGGAATGTGTCAATGATACCTATCTAAATGCTTGGAACTCCATGCCAACCCATTGGCCTGAGCAGTTAGCAACATTCCTTGGTAAAATCACACGGAACCTGGCTTTTAACAGGTACAAATACAATCACACCGAAAAACGCGGTGGGGGTGAAATAACATTTGTTTTAGACGAATTGGCCGATTCTATATCAGATACTGATGATGTGGAACAAATCATTGATCGTCAAGAACTGATAAAGGTTATCAATTCATTTGTAAGAAGTCTTTCAGCAAACAAGCGAAATATATTTGTGCGACGCTATTGGTATGCGGATTCAGTCGCAGAAATTGCACATGACAATGGAATGTTGCAGGGAACCGTATCAAAGACACTAGAGCGGACAAGAAAACAGCTAAAAGCATATTTAACAGAAAGGGGCTTTGAATTATGAAGAAGGAAGATTTCTTTGAAGTCCTTGGTGAACTTGACGACGACATCGTGAAAGGGGCTAAAACAATTATGAAGAAGAAAATGAATTGGAGGACCTGGGGCGCAATGGCGGCCTGCCTATGCCTTGTTGTGGTGGCCGCTGCTCTTTTGGCATCCAGCGATATTCCATTGGCTATTACTGGCGGAGGTGGAATGGACCTTGGAAATGATGGAATGACATACAACTACAGCGTTGCGGTATATCCGGCAACTGAGAGTGAAGACAATGTAGATACAGCAGATGTTGTAAGTCTTACCGAACAAGAGGCTTTAGACAATCCGCTGGCGGATTATCTTCCAAAACAACTGCCGGAGGGGTTTCATTATGGACGTGGAAGTATCTACAATACAGTAATGAAAGACGGAACCCAGTATAATATGTTGAGAATTGAATACATTACCGGCGAGATACCAAAACCACAATTTGCAGAGGACGGCGGAGAGGCTGTGCCCAATCCGGAACTACTCGGAGACACTTTTACTGTTTGCGTTATGAACTATGAACCGGAAACTGATATAAGTATTTATTCCAGCCAGGAGGATATAACCGTATCGCTTCTTGAAGAAGATGGGGCGGTTTATATTCATTCTGGAGATTGCTATATTGGTGTTTTTACTGATACAGCAGAACCGGCAAATGTTTTAGACGCTTTGAGAAATATTAAGTAACTTCATGTCCCTATTTTGAAGGAAAGCTACTCCGATCTTGGGGCAGCTTTCTTCTTGAAATTTGCACACTCATTATGGACAAAATAAATTTAAATAATCTTGTAAAATAAAAGCTTATACACTAGAAAATCGGATTTCAGTCACCGGGAACACAAAAGCGAATTGGGATTTCTGAAAAAGGAATCTATTTCGGATGAAACTCCTTCGGCTGGCAGTTCCGTGTTGGCGGAAAGTATGGGTAAAAGTATTGACAATACCGGGGAATGGTACTATGTTTCGGGACATTCAGACCTGCTATGGGAGCGGCCAGTGGGAGAGGATTGATTACGGAGATGCGGAAGCGGCAAGTGATGGGCAGACACAATCCCATGAGGCGGTGAGGCTTGGGCGGTATTTGTCAATAACTACAAATTATGGGAACATAATAGATGGCTGAAAATACAAATGCAGAAGAGGATTTACAAAGGTTGCGGGATTTGGACACTATGGGCGGGGGTATGGAAATAGAGTATATTCCTGAAAAACCAACAGTCGACATGATCTGCAATTCATTTCTTTGCATTTAAAATATCACAGATATTTTTATAGTAGTTCAGAAAATAATAGATTGGAAAACGGGGGAATCAGAGGTAATGTGCTTACACGGCGGTTTGCGTTTGCGTCGTCTTGCGGAGCATCTGCTCCTATATTGGACTAATTTTGTGTCTTGAATTGTCGGTTCGTGCTTTGGGAGGAGGTGGGAGTTTTTGCTTAATGGGATATTTTATAAGAGAACTGACGGAGCAGTCCGGCATTCTCCCATACCTTCTTTTGAAGTCGGCATTGGCATAGACGGAAAGGTGGAAGTAAAGGGAATTGAAGATGTGGCTGTGAAGGAAAAAGTGGAGGATGTCCTGAACGGTTTACGGGCGGCAAAGTGGCACTGGCAGACGTCACAGTAGAGAATGGCAGGATAAAAGGGCTGGATGCGCCTCTTGATAAACTGCTCAATTTGTGATTCGGTAAATTATGGTGTAGAGGAACCTTTTTAATACATATCGGGAGATAAAGAAAAAATGGAGGTTTATCACTTTGTAAATCGGCTGACAGGATATGATATAAGGGAACTGGAAAACAGGGATGGAAAGTTTTATACTCCCTATGGACAAAATTTATGGGAAGTGTGTCCGGCTCGCAGAGGGCAGAAGTTCAGTTGGGTTTAGGACTGTCTGCGTAGTCCTATTGTGCTTTTCATTTCCGAAAAATAGTCATTTCATGCCATCGGATGAAAAATAGTAAACTTATGTGGTATAATCCAGAGGACGTTTTTACTTTAGCAGGAACGGCTTTCTGCCGAAGTAAAAGGAAACAGCAGAAAGGGTGATATGCAGATGTATGATGTGATAGTGGTCGGTGCAGGGCCTGCAGGATGTACGGCATCTAAAGTATTAGCGGAAAAGGGCTATAAGGTTCTTCTGGTAGAGAAGTTCAAAATGCCAAGGTATAAGTCCTGTTCGGGCGTTCTGATAAAGAAATCAATGGAGCTTGTAAAGACTTATTTCGGGGAGGCGGTGCCGGAATCTGCCATGTGTACCCCGACAGAGAACAGGGGCATGATCTTCACAAATGATATGGGAAAGGAATACCGCTTCGAGCAGGAAGGGCTGAATGTCTGGCGCAGCGGCTTTGATAACTGGCTTGCCGGCAAAGCCGTGGAAAGAGGGGCGCAGCTGAGAGACTGTACGACGGCTGTTTTCTGTGAAGACAGGGGAGAATTCGTGTCGGTTACCCTGCATGGGGATAAAACGTATACGGAAAAAGCGAGATATGTCCTGGACTGCGAGGGCGTGGTGGGAGCATTGAAAAGAAAGATAATGGGCAGAACAGACGGTTATATAACGACCTTTCAGACCTTCAACCGGGGAAACATCGAACTTGACAGCCATTATTTCTATGCTTATCTTCAGCCTGAATTATCCCAATACGACGCCTGGTTTAACGTGAAGGATGAGCTTCTCGTACTTGGGGTATCGGTAAAGGAACCGGAAAAAACGGAGTACTATTATGAAAAATTCCTATCCTATATGAAAAAGGAACACAATTTGTACATAGAGGAACAGACCAAAGCGGAAAAGTGGCTTATGCCCCATATCCGTCCCGGCTGTACGGTTGATTACGGCAGAGGCCGGATTTTATTTGCTGGTGAAATCGCAGGCTTTCTCAATCCCATGGGGGAAGGCATCTCCGCAGGAATGGAAAGCGGATACCAGGCGGCGGAAGCGGCAGCAATGTATTTTGAATATCCGGAAAAAGTGCTTGAAGCCTACCGTGACGGAACGGCTTCCCTGCAGTCCTATATGCGGCGGCAATGGAGCTTTGTCGGCGGGATTGCAGAAACCTTCAGGGAAATGGAATAACAGGAAAGGATGATAAAGCCATGTTTCATTTATTTAGTAAAAAGAAAAAGACCGGGGAACCCTTTCTCTTTCGCATCGAAGATACCTTCGCCATGAAGAACGGAGACTGTGTACTGGCTGGAGAAGTGACGCAGGGAAGCATTCATGTGGAGGACGAGGTGCAGTATCTGGATGCGAAAGGCAATGAAATCCGTAAGGTACGGATCGGAGGTATTGAATATGGACGGGAAGGCCTCAGGGAAACTGCCGCGCTGAATCCCGGGGGAACATATGGTTCTCATTATGGTATACTGATAAAAGGCCATTCTAAAGAAGAATTTGAGATCGATGGATCGCTTCGTGCATAGCTTAAGAGAAAACAGGAGAATCAGCATATGAGTACAGCAGAATACCATAAACTCGTCCGGGACAAAATACCGGAAATGATTCGGGAGCAGGGAGAAACACCGGTATTCCGGATATTGGAACAGGAGGAATACCTGAAAGAACTGGACAGGAAACTAGACGAAGAAATCCGGGAATATCAGGAAGATAAATCTCTGGAAGAGCTTGCCGATGTTTTTGAGGTCATGCTGGCTATTTGTAAGGCCAGAGGCTATTCCGAACAGGAATTAAGGGATGTGTATGAAAAAAAGCACGCGAAACGCGGAGGTTTTGAAGATAGGATATATCTGATCTCCAAGGAATAACAAAAACAGAAGAGAAACGGGAGATAATATGACAATTACAGAAGCAGACAGCAATACGCTGAAGGTTACGAGCAATGCATTTAAGGACGGACAGTATATGCCGGTAGATTATACCGGTTTTGGCAAAGACATGTCACCGGATTTCCGGCTTCACAATCTCAGTAAAAAGGCTGTTTCCATAGCCATTATTATGGATGATTTGGATATTCCCTTCATTCCGGCCTATAATCACTGGCTGATCTGGAATATCCCTGCAATGCAGGAGATACCGGAAAAGATTCCTCACGGACCGGAAATCCCCGGCCTGGGAAATGCCAGACAGGGGATTGCTTATGGCAAAAACAAATACCGCGGGCCGAAACAGCCGGTTTTTATCAGAAATATGCACCGGTACGTATTCCGTATTTATGTGCTGGACTGTTTTCTGGATCTGACAGCCGCATCAGTGAAAAAGGATCTTACTGAAGCCATGGAAGGGCATGTGCTTCAGCAGGGAAGCATTATGGGAAA
>ERZ808044.1709-NODE-1709-length-10685-cov-6.137632_pt1 | contig 10685 bp, 5 predicted proteins | sample MGYA00380195_ERZ808044 | MGnify/ENA primary metagenome ERZ808044 (study PRJEB31490, sample SAMN06133423) | mouse gut metagenome | isolation source: Z7_2 | host: mice | place: China: Chengdu | collected 2015-05 ...
AGTACTGTATATCGTTTATATCGTCAAAAGAAAGCAACTGGTTCGGTAAAACTTAGAACAAATAAACGAGGAAGAAAACCTTCTCTATCGTCAGAAGACTTATTCCATATAGACAAAGCAATCCAGCAGCAGCCTGATATTACAATAAAGGAAATCATTGAAAAACTTGATTTAACTGTTACAAATGAAACAGTTGGCAAAGCAGTTATCAAAATGGGATATATTTATAAAAAGAAATCTCTTTATGCTTCTGAAAGAGAACGTCCCCGATGTGAAAGAGAAAAGAAAAAATTGGACTGAAAATCTTCTTATAGCAATCCGATAAAATAATAACTTTATTAACAAAAATAATATTAAAATTGCTTTTTTAATAAATTTATATTATCCAATTGTGTTAGTTGGTTTTTGTCTGTTGGTTTAATGTAACAATTTATAGAATTTCTATAATATACCAAAATGATTTAAAAAATCAATATATGAAATGTAGTTTAAAAAGTATTTATTTTGCATATTCTAAAATTTGTATCAATGCCTTTGCAATAATTTCTGCATCACATTCCCTATTATTTACTCCAAAAGAAATACGAATAGTCCCTTTAGCATATTCTAAAGGAACACCAATTGCTTTGATTACATGACTAATCTGTGTATTATTTGCATTACAGGCTGAACCAGTAGAAACACAAATACCTTTTAAATCTAACCTATGCAACAACATTTCTCCTTCAACATTTTTAATAGACAAACTGACATTACCAGATATATTATTTTTACCATTACGAATAAAATCAATATGAGCAGTTTTTAATGTATTTAGTAAAATATTTTCCATATTTTTCAGTTTTTGTATATCAGACTGCATAGTATCACAACATTTTCTTAAAGAAGTTGCCATCGCTACAATAGATGCAATATTTTCTGTACCCGCACGCATACCAAACTCTTGAGAACCTCCGTCAGCATAAGGATAAATTGGAGTTCCTTTTTTAATATAAAGAAATCCTATTCCTTTTGGGGCATAAAATTTATGTCCTGAAGCAGAAAGCATATCAACATCTAAATCATGTACATTAATAGGAGTATGTCCTACAGCTTGTATTGCATCAGTATGAAACAAAGCACCATTTTTGTGTGAAATAGTACAAAGTTCTTTGATAGCTTGTATTGTACCAATTTCATTATTTGCCATCATAATTGACACCAATTTCGTATTATTTGTAATATAAGAGCAAAGTGTATCAGGTTCTACCATTCCATCAGAATCTACAGGAACATAATCTACCACATAACCGTTTCTTTGCATTGCAGCACAAGAATTTAATATTGCATGATGTTCTATTACAGATGTAATTATTCTTTTTTTATCATTACATTGTAAAGTTCCTTTTATTGCCCAATTATCACTTTCAGTGCCACCAGATGTTATATAAATTTCTTCTGGTAAAGCACCAATACATTCTGCAATGGTTGCTCGTGATGTTGCAAGTGCCTTTTTTGCTTGGCGTGAAAAAGCATAAGGCTGTGACGCATTTGCATAATTTTCTAAAAAATAAGGCTTCATAGCTTCAAAAGCATCTCTATCAAGCATTGTAGTAGCAGCATTATCCGCATAAATCATGATATTTCACTTCCTTTACTCAAACAATTTACAACCTTCTTGTTTAAATTCTTCTATTTTTTCAAATAATTCTTCTATTGTCACATCTAAATAGTTGGCAAGGCAATCCATACAATAAAAATTAGCAATGTTATTCCCTAGCAATTTCTTATTGATTCCTATTGTATTTTTATTCAAATTTTTTTTGCCACAAGCAATACATTCATATTTCATTATCAAAACTCCTCATACGTCTTTACAGTAATATTGGGTACATTTTTGCCTTTAAATTCCTTGTCTAACATACCTAATTGTATTTTAATTATATTTCTCATTTTCAGTGCTGGACGTAGACAATATTTTTCAAAAGTAGATGTAGAAATATCTTCTATTTGTTTCACATTAGGAAACAATAATTTTAAATAAGCAGTTGCAATTCTTTTAATTGCTTCTGTGTCACGAGTGTCTGCACGTTCTGGCACATCTGTCAATTTATCTACAATAATACGATAGCTTAGGTCATCCCTCAATAAATGTAGTATCGAACTAAAATATTCAGAATTTAATGCCCAGCCACATATTTTTAAATCATCATTCATACGAGGAATATCCCAGCCCTTTATAAAGCCATGTATTCTATCTACTAATGCACTTTCTTTAAAAATCTCAGGTAATTCTGAAAACATATTTGTATATTCATCCATATGGTCTTGTGCAATATTTCCTAAAAATACAACACCTGCATCGGATTTTCCTTCAAATCCACTAAAATTGAATGTACCTTTTTCCATATATCCCTGCATAATAGAACGCATTTCATTTGCATCACCAAATGATACAAGCTTTACTTCATCTATTGCAACATAGTCATGTCCTTCAATAAATCCTGGTTTTTGTTTCATAGCATCATAAAACATTTTTGCACGAGTCACTTTACCACCATCTACTAATATTCCTTGACGGCTAATATTGCCAAATATATAAGATTTTCCAGTACCCTTTGGAGCAAGTTCAATTAAATTTAATCTTTTTTCTAAAAAAGGCAAAAGACGAGTTAACATAGTAATTTTTTGTTGTGTATTTTCATATCCAGAAGCATTATAATCAATCGCACCTAATAATACATCAATCCATTCATCAATGGTAAATTCAGAACGTACCTCTTTGTAGTAATCTAAATCCACATCATAAGGACAAAAATCTGTAAAACTAACTAATTTAATTTTTCCCTTTTCATCTCTAGAATCTTCTGGAGGTAAATAGCCTAGTTCTACAATACCCCAAACATCTCTACCTTTCACTAATTCATGTTTATGTTTACTCCATACAGAATTTTCTATAATGGTTTCACGAGTTGTTAACCCAAAATCTGGTAATGTAAACATCACTACTCCTGTTTTAATATCAATATCTACTGCAATTTTAGTCAGTATTTTGACATATTCATTTTCATAAATAATTTGATTTTTAATTCTAAGCCATTCTTCTTTTTTAGGCAAATAGGTATGTATGAAATGAGAAACTTCTTCTACATCAAAATCGCCATTTTCATCTTCAAATTTCTTTAACAGCCAATCCCTTAAAAAAGATGGTAGGCTTAAAGAAGAAAAAAAATTACTTTTTTTAAGGTCTTTATACACTACCATTTCATCAAAACATTCTTTCAATTTTTCAATCATAATTGATATTCTCCCCTTATTATAATAAATCTCTTTCTGAACCAATTTCTTTTTTTACTGTGAAGTTGAGTGCAGATGTTACTAAATTTGTATGAGAATAAACATCTAATTGATAACTACCTGCTCTTTTTATATCTGGCATATCAATTTTATAAATATTGTTATCGCAATACTCTGCATGGTATCGTTTTTCTTCAAATCCACGAACACTATCACTTTTTACACAAACAGATACATTTTCTAATATTGTTTTAGAAAATAATTGTATCTGTGCCTTTTTACGAAAACCAATAGTAATAGGTAATTTTGTATCAATTATAAATTCAATATTTTGTATTTTGTTTGTAAACTCTATAATCGGTACAACAATTTCTTCTAATGAAGCACCACCATGCACTTCCATACTTGTTGTTTTATTACCTTTAAATCTGTCATAATTTGCTAATATCCAGAAACCATTTTCTTGTATAATATATTCTGATTGTATATCCATTTCATTCACAGTACAGCACCTACCAAAATATTGTCCATTTGATGTCATTTTCCATTGACATTCCGATTCATGAATCATAGCCAGCCTACTTGAACCATAGTCAGAAATCATATACACTCTTTCCATATCATCTTTTTCTAAAGTCGCTTTAATGTTTGAAATAATCTCATCTACAATTTCTAATTCTTGTATTAAATGAAAAGGTAATTTTGTTTTTTCATAGTTTTCCTCTGCATGATGTTTGATATGGTCTAAGCTTTTTATAGTAGGCATAATTTGTTCTAATGAAAAGGAATTTAAAAATTCTTTGTTAAAGCAAGTAATAGAAGGTAGTTCACAACGACAAACAGAAATCGCTACATTTATATTTTTTTCTCTGCACTTTGCTGTAATAAATCCTAAATATTCTGCTCCCAAAGCATTTACAAAATAAAGTTTGCATTTATTTTTGTTTAGTTTTTCTACTTTTTCCGCACGATGTGGAAGTAATAGATTAAATTCACGAAGTTTTGCTTGATGATTTACTGTTTTCAAAAATTCTGTATCAATCTTATTTACCATTTTTTGATAACAATATTCATTAAAATACTTTGTAAGTACTTCACTATCAAAATGATAAACAGAAATATAATCCGCCATATCTGGATAAATATGGTGTAAAATATTTTTTATTTCTTTTTTTGAAAATTGTTCTGAGTATTGATATAATAATTCCAATATCATTTCCTTTTCATATTTACTGCTATCACTTAAATAATAAATGGCATATTGTTGTTTTGATTTTACCATTTTAATGTAGTCAATTACTTCACTCTCACAACCGCCTATAGAAATAAGTAATTTTTTTCTAATATCATACTTTTCCCAATAATCTTTATTTGTATGTTCAAGTGACAATATACTGCGATATATATTTTGCATAAACACTTCATAATTGTATGACTGAGAAATCGCATATTCTATACACCAGTTATCATTTGTAGGCTTCATTTTTAACGCAATAAAGTACAACCACTTTTCTTGTTCTGTAAAATGATTCCATTGATATATAGCATAATTAATACCAACGCCAAATTTCTTAGAAATCCAATTTTCCCAACAACCATATTTTGAAATATTTTGCAAAGCAATATTCCATTGTTTTGTAGTACCAAAATGACTATATAAACTCTTTGTATTTTCATCTATATTACAAAGCACATCAAATGCGTTATTTTCTTCTTCTATAAAAATAATAGAATTTGGAAAAGTACTTTTTGATTTTTTCGTTATAACATAAATTTTTCCGCCATCTGTTTGTTCCAATACATTAGCAATATTGTGAATCCCATGTATTATTTTTGCATCTGAAGGTACAGGAATTTCTGGTGATATAAACACAATATTTGCAATATCAGAAATATCACCATCTACTTTATAAATAAATTGTGATGTACGAATATTATCTTTAAAATTGAGATATTCTTCACATTGATAGCACAATATCACTACATGAGTGCTAAAACTTCGTGAAGAAAAATTTTGTAATTGCTTTATCAATACAGCTTTTCCTTGTAATTTAAAATAAGATGTTAATCTTGTGATAAAAACATTGTCATTTTGAGAAAGTAAGTCATTTTGCAATTCATCTATTCTCATGATTTCATCTGCTTTACAATAGTCTGATACAGTAAAAAAGCGATTATTTCCCACATGATAATAATTCAAAAAAGTATTCAAATCTTGTATATTTTGTATGTTTACAAATCTAGGAGTGGTACTACTAGAAGTTAAATATTTATCTACTTTTTTAAAACATTGCTCTAATGTCACAATATCACCTATTTCTCTTAATAATTTCTATCCCTACATTCATATTATCTTTTATCAATGCTTTTAAATATGTCTTCACATCAGCAATATCCATATTGTCTATTGTTTCAAGTGCTTTATAGCACCCCTTTTGAGTATATTCCTGTTTTGCTAACTGTTCCAATTTTTTTGATACTTCTGGAAGTCCAAACCAGTCATATAGTTCACAATGTATTGTATTGACCAAATATTCTTTTACATTATCAATATCTGTTAATATAACAGAATATCTATCTAGTATCACTTTGCAAAATGAAAAATCTCTTTGCTGTGGGTCTTTCAATCTATCAAAAAATGATGCAGAATTTAAAAAAGAAATTGCTTTTTTGACAGCAGTAGAATCTGCTTTTTGTCTATTCAGTATATCAAATGCAAATTTTGCATTTTGTACTTCTTCATCATTCATCATGCAAAGTATAGGCATTTTGTATTTTTTAGACCATTCTTTTGGTGTATTGGTATCTGTATTCTCTTTCCATAGTTGTTTTAACTTTGCAGATTCTAATTGTGATTGAAATTCAGATACTTTTTCTTCTACAAGAGCAATATATTTTGATTTTTCATAGCTAAAGCAGTTCATAGGTAATGTTCTATAAAGCTCTATGACTTCATCATCATCAAAATCAGAAACACAATAATCACATATTTTTTTAAACACATCAATTTGATTTTCATAAAAGTATTTGAATTCCTCAGCATACACTTTCAAAGCATCTAAAAATGGCTGTTTTTGGGATTCTGTTATCACTCCATTTGATTTTTTGATACTATACAGTATATCTAAAAGAGGAGCCATATCATTCATATATTCTTTTACACAATCATAAGAAATACGAATTAGATTGCATTTATTACACCATTCTGTTAATGTATTTTTAAACTCTATTGTTCTAGTATTCCATTTGTTGCTTTCAGCAATAATTTTATATTCCAATATCAATTCTTTTATACTTTGTTGTGCTGTTTCTTGATTCCATAACCATTTTGCAGCATCCACATTAAATTTTTGCTTTAAAGCATTGATATATTGTCCATTGTCGTTTATTGCATTTGCAAGTGTAATCAATTCTCCATATTCAAATTCGTGTAAATAATTCTCCATACCTTCTATGCATTTGCTATCATTGCATATCGTTTGCAAATCAGAAACCAAATTAGTATATTGCATACAAAGTTTTCCTATGCTTAAGGCAATATCTGCATCAGATTGATAAGATATTTTTTCATTATTATTTGCAATGGCACTATATTTATCTATTAAATCATGTATTATATTGACATCTGTATATAAAGAATTATTTTTTGTAGCATATTTGATGCACCAAATTGGAAAAGAAAAATTTTTCATCATATTGCGTATACGTTCTCTTGTTTGTTCTACGCTAATGCATTGTTCTAAAGGAATACCAAATATACTAGAAGATGCCTCATGAAATGCTTTTTCTTCTTTCGTTAAAAAAACAATATATTTATCTTTATATTTAATTTGTGTAATTTGTAATTTTATAACCTCATCCAACATATCTTTTAATTTTTCTGTTGTAAGTGCTTCACTTTTTAAACCATCAGAATAAGTATAAATATTATTGGCATATTCTTTTAATAAAAATCCCATAACAAATGCTGTCAAATTACAAGGCATAAATCCAAAAGGTTTTTCTTTTACAACATCATATATTTCTGCAATAGAAACACGTCCATCTTTTTCAAAAGCGTGTTCCATCACTTTTTGAATTGCTAATTTTGCTTTAGAAATATTCCAGTTTGGTTTTGATTCCCAATAAGGTTGTTCTCCTTGTTGTTGCCAACCATATTGTAAATAATTGGCTAAATTTGTTTTAGGATTATTAGATTTAAAAGTTCCTTTTAAAACTTGTTCCACACCACATTCTACACCAGATTTTAAAGAAGTTGATGCCCACATATTATCTATTACAGATTGTCCTGTTTCCAATCCACAAGGATAAATTCGTTTATTGATTTGTGTTAAAACATCATACAATTTTTCTACTGTTACAACATCTTCTTTTACAGCAGAGCCTTTTTCATCAATATAGGAAATATAAAATTTCCCATCTGAAATAGCTTTCGCCCATTTTTTGAGTGCATCTTCTGCATTATTTTGATATTGTTTTGCAAGAGTATTATCTTTTCCATTTTGATATTGTGCATTTGTTTTATTATTTACATACTGTTCCCAAACATCTCTATTTAATGTTGTAGTGGAAGCATCAATAAATATCATACTATATTTACCATCTTCTATTGCTGTATCAATCAATTTTGAAATGGTCGCACTTTCTTCATTATTTTTTGCAAATGCAATCACAGCATTTATTTTTTCCATGCCATTTGTAGATTTATTTCTTATTCTTTTAATATCATCATTAAATTTTGTATGTGTTGTTGTATGTATTTCATAACGAAGTTTTAATGCACCAGTTAATGCAATCATTTCTTCAAAATTTCCTTCTTTTATCAAATCATTTGTTGTTTTTTTAGAAATTTCCTGTTTTATTTTTTCTATTGCTTCTGTATCGCCAACATTCACCAATGCAGAAAATTCAAATTGATTGTTACTAATCGGCTTTTTGTAAAGAATTTCTTCTCGACAAAGTTTTTCCGCAATACGGCTTGCTGCACCAATATCCAAATCCGAGCCTTCAAAAGCATTATTAATATTTTTTTCATTTGGAATAAATAAAGGTACTTGATTTCCCACTCTTTGTGAAACAGATTGTAAAAGCAATACCGTTTTCAATACTCTTTTTTCTTCTTCAAGTAAATTCCTTGTAACAGCACGAGCATAACAATCCAATATAGCTCTAATGTTTGAAGAAAGATGCTCTTTCCCCTTTTCATAAAAAAAGTCCCATAACATATCAATAGTCAAAAATGGGTTATCATATGGATTGCAGTGATTAATAAACCATTGAAATGCTTTTATATCATCACCTTGGTCATTTTTGATAAAGTCAAACATACTTCTTTGATTAGAATCAAAAGCAGAAGAAATATATTTTAAAAGCAATGCTGCATATGGGTGAATAGGCAATACACCTTTTAATTCATTATCATTAATCTTTGCTTTTTGTTTCACAAGAGCACGACATTCTGTAGTACGGTCATAGAGGTTATTTCTTATTTCTTGCCATTCATTTTGTATTACAACATCATCTTTTATTTTCATAGCTTTGCCCATAAGACGAAAAGCCATATTTTCAGGCAAAGTAATGGTACAAACTGGGTTTATAAATCTGTCTAATATTTTCTTTTTGTCTTTGTCTGTATCTTCAAAAAGTCCCTCACTTTTATGTGTTACAATCATCAAATAAAAGGGGGCAGTAGCACTTATCTCCACAATTTGTTGAAAACCAGTAAGAGAACGTAAATTATTTTGAAAATACTCTGTAAATTCGTCCCATATAAATATAATCGCTTTTAAATCATTTTCTGCAATAACATTTTTAATCCAATTTACTAAACCATTTACATCTAAAGAAAGCGGTTTAAAACCAATTTCTTTTCCAACTTTCATAATGTTGCTTATCAATGTTAAAAGCGGTTCACCAGAAAAAGTATTCAATTTTTGTATAATTGCATCAACGTCATCACCACCAAATAAATCTCTATATTTCGTAGTAATCAATTTGTTAAAAAAATCTTTATATAAATCATCAGATATAAAATTCAATACAGAATTTTTTAACGAACTTCTTCCTGCATTTTCAATGCCATTTGCTTCCAGTGCAGTTTCAATACTTTCTTGTAAAGCAAAAACAAGGCTATTATCATCAATGATGCTAGAAGAACCATAACGATGTACAGTAATAATTTTTTTTGTATCATTTTTAATTTCTAGAAATTTGTTGCATAAATTTTCACTTAATTCATCTGGGTTGTCTTCAAAATATTTACGAGCATCTTCTATAGAGCAATCTAATAATTTTTTTAGTGTTAATACTGCATGAGATTTACCAGTACCATAAGCACCCTCTACCCATATAGAAAGTTTTTGCTGTCCACTAAGCACTCTTACAGTATCTTTAATTAATTTTACAAAAGCCTCATGTGGATAATACTTTTTCCAAATTTCTGGATTGTTTTTTATAATTGCTTCATTGACTTGTGGAAAATATTCCTCGTCAATATCAAAATAATGATGATATTTTGGCATATTTTGCATAAATTCTTCCCTCCTTAAAATAATGTCAATATATCTTGTGAAGTTTTGTCACTGTATAAATTAATGTTGTCAAGGTCAAGTGTAAATGTCGCATTGATATATTCAGGATAGTTAATGCTTAAACCAGAAAGTATTTTTTCCATTTCCTCCCTTTCTAAACCAAAAATTTGAGTTGGGCTGACACCATCGCTATCAATACTATGATTTAATAAACGGGTTAATGTAAATTGATAATACCCATTACATGCCTCTGCAAACTTGTATAAAGAATAGAGTATGACACGAGGGTCTGGATTTTCCCAAGGTGTGCGAATAAATATAAATCCTTCTTTATTTGCACCTATTACATTACCAAATCCAATATTACATAATGGGAGTTTAGAAATTGTTCTATAGCTATTTGCAACATTACTAGGACCTGTTTTAGACATAATATAATTAGACAATTTATTTTTTAGTTCATTTTGAGAGTAATTGACATTAAAATCAATATGATTAACCAACCAACCTACTTGAGGTGCATATGCTAGATTACATAAAATAATAGCCCATAAATATTCTGATTCTATACTAGTTTCAAATAAAAAATTAGTCATAGTATTCCATGAATTATCTTTATTAACAATTTTAGAATCCCTTAAAAATTTTTTAAACATTGGCAACATTGCACTTCCAAGAGTATTTTTTATATCAAATTCTTCTTTATATTTAATAAATTCTTTAATCCACTTTAATTTTGGAGGATGTGTTCCATATTCGTCAATACTTCTTTGTTTCATCTTTCCATCTCCTTTTGGTAAAATTGGTTCTGTTACGTTAAAATGATATAGACAACAGCTCCTTATTGAAAGTACAATAAGATTAATAAAAATATTATTT
>ERZ808044.1719-NODE-1719-length-10627-cov-6.316114_pt1 | contig 10627 bp, 10 predicted proteins | sample MGYA00380195_ERZ808044 | MGnify/ENA primary metagenome ERZ808044 (study PRJEB31490, sample SAMN06133423) | mouse gut metagenome | isolation source: Z7_2 | host: mice | place: China: Chengdu | collected 2015-05 ...
GTCCAACTTTTTTTCAAAAAAGTTGGTGGGTGTGGGTGAAACCCACAAAAAAAGACTTTATTGACAGACTGAAATACTATTTATAATAATAGTATTAACATGATAATAAGGAGTGTATATTTTGTATAAAAGTGAAAATCAAATTGAAGGAAGAAATGCCATATTAGAAGCACTCAGAAACAATAGAGATATGGAAAAATTATATATTGTACGTGGTAATACAGAAGGAAGTATTAAAAAAATTGTTGCACTTGCTGCACAAAATAATGTTGTTATACAAGAAGTAAGCCGTCAAAAATTGGACGAGCTATCCCAAACAAAAAATCATCAGGGTGTCATTGCTATTGCTTCTGCGCATAATTATGCGGAAGTAGATGATATATTGAAATATGCAGAACAAAAAGGAGAGCCACCTTTTATTGTAATATTAGATGGTATTACAGACCCCCACAATTTGGGTGCGATTATAAGGAGTGCAGAATGTGCTGGAGCGCATGGTGTAATTGTACCAAAACATCGTTCTGTGGGATTAAATGCTACTGTAGCAAAAACTTCTGCAGGTGCAATAGAATATATGCCTGTGGCAAGGGTAACCAATATTGTAAAAACAATGGAACAACTCAAAAAACAAGGTCTATGGTTTGCTTGTGCAGATATGAAAGGACTAGATTATTTTGATGCGGATATGAAGGGGAGTATTGGTATTGTAATAGGTAGCGAAGGAGAGGGAGTCAGTAGACTGGTAAAACAAAACTGTGATTTTACAGTAGCAATACCTATGTATGGTAAAATATCTTCATTAAATGCATCTGTTGCAGCTGGGCTATTATTGTATGAAGTGGTGCGCCAAAGAAAATTTTAAGTTAAAGGTGGTTTTGAAATTTTGCCAAAAGAATATTTACTTGTAGACGGCTATAACATGATACACGCATGGCAAGAGTTAAAAGAATTGTCAGAAGTTAGTTTGGAAAGTGCTAGACAAAAACTCTTGGATATGCTTTCTAATTATAAAGGAACACAAAAAACACATATTATTGTTGTGTTTGATGCATATTTAGTAAAAGGAAATGTTGGAAGCGTATATCAATATCATAATATTTCTGTGGTATATACCAAAGAGGCAGAAACAGCAGACCATTTTATAGAAAGAGTAGTAAATCGCTTGCCAAAATATGATAAAGTAAGTGTAGCCACATCTGATGGCTTGGAGCAAATTATTATATTGGCAGAAGGTGCGCAAAGAATTACTGCTCAGGAACTGCGTCAACGTGTTTTGCACGAACAAAAAGAAATTCGTAAAAAATACATAGAAAATAAACCGCCTAAAAATAATCTTTTAGCAGATAATATTGATAAAGATGCTTTGGATTGGATTGAAGCATTACGCAAACAGAAATAAAAGCGAGGAATAATGATATGAATGCTTATAGTGGGCAGAAAGATGAGGAATTAGTGGAATTGGTACAAAAAGGAGATAAAAGAGCTCAAGAACACTTATTTGATAAATATAAACCTCTTGTAAAAACAAGAGCAAGAACTTATTTTTTGATTGGAGCCGATACAGAGGATATTATACAAGAAGGTATGATTGGTTTATATAAAGCAATGAGAGATTTTCAAAAAAGTAAAAATTCATCTTTTAGAGCATTTGCAGAACTTTGCATTAATCGACAAATGATTACAGCAATTAAAATGGCAACAAGACAAAAACATATTCCTTTAAATTCATATATTTCTTTAAATAAACCAGTTTTTGAAGAAGAATCTGAAGAAACTTATATGGATTTACTTATGGGAGGAGAAATACTCAATCCTGAAGTAGTACTGATAGGCAGAGAAGACAAAAATTTTATGGAAGCGCAAATGATTAAAATGCTGAGTGATTTTGAAAAAAGAATATTGCTTTTGTATCTTAGAGGAAAAACATATTATGAAATTTCTTGTATTGTAGGAAAGTCTGAAAAATCAATTGATAATGCTTTGCAGAGAGTAAAAAAGAAAATAGAGAAATACTTAAATGAAAGAAAAAATTAAATAAAGATGATATTTTTAAAATAAAAAAACTTGACGCATATAGTATTGTGTGCTACTATATAATAGTTGATAGGAAAAGGACATTGTCCTTTTCCTTTGCTGCTATGGCTCAGTAGGTAGAGCGTCGCCTTGGTAAGGCGGAGGTCACGGGTTCAAGTCCCGTTAGCAGCTTGCTATAACCCTTGTATTTTCAAGGGTTTATTTTTTTGTGTTGCATAATTATATCAAAAGTAAAAAAAATTTAAAAATATATTCTAAATCAATATTGTTTTTTGAAAAATACAGATTTTGTGAATATTTATTATAAAATAATAATATGTAGGTGCAAATATTACGAATTTGATGTAAAATAAAAAAATAAAAAATTTTTAAAAAGAGCGTGACAAAATGATTAAAAAAAGATATATTAATGAAGGGGATAGAAAATGTATAGGTTTAACACATTCTTATTCCTTTGAAGATAGAGTGAAAGTAGATAGAGGAGAAGAATATAGAGCGTTATTTACTTTTGAAGCACTTGTGAACGGTAAAATCGTAGAAACAAAATATGGCTGAATAAGTGGCTTTTATGCTCCCTAATATATTGCTATAGTAAAAAAAGACTTGCATATATAAATTGCGGGTCTTTTTTTATGTTATATAAAAGCTGTATCATACAATTTAAAAAAAAGCGAGGCAAAATGATATTTTGCCAACGCAATTTTTGTATTTTTATTCATGAATATGACGATGTTTATTATCTACTACAAGGAATTCTTTATCATAATGTATTTGAAACCATTCTTTTGCAGCTTTCACATCACCTTTTTCTATATTTTCCAATATCATAGAATGTTCGTGTATATTTTCGCAGTGTTCATCAAAACTACGCTGATGTACATGGAGTACCATAAGAAAAAAAAGGTCTTCTAGACGTTCGTATATGGAGAGCAAATAAGAATTTTGTGTAGCTAACACAATACTTTTATCAAAAGCAAGTGTGTATTTCATAAATGTGTATATATCTGTGCTATCAATCATTTTTTTTTGCTGTCGCAATGTTTTTCTCATATCTGTAATTGCTGTATCTAATGTATTTTGTTTTCGGCAAAGGTCATAAGCACCAAGTACAATAATTAAAAGTGTAGAGCAAATTTCACGATATGCTGAGGGTGAAAATGTAATAACGCAAGTCCCTACATTTGGTATACTTTCAACCAGTCCTTGCTCCTCTAACATGGTAAGCGCCTCTCTTATGGGAGAATTGCTGACATTCAAATCAGATGCTAGTGTATTGATATTGATTTTTTCACCTAAAGAATACTGTTGATAGAGTATCATTTCTTTAATAATTTTATAAACCTGTTCTTTAATAGTAGCTTTGGTAGGTTTTTTTATTTTCATTGAAGTGTTCCTTTCTATGATTATGTTTACAATGGCTGTGAAACAAGTATGACATATTTTAGTAAAAAAAGCAATGTTTAATAAGGGATAACAATGAAAGTTTTTTGTTTTTTATAAAAAAGTAGTATTTTTTTATAAAAATCTATTGACAAATATATAAATATATGGTTATATAGATATATAAATGCACAATGCACGATGCATAATACGTCATAATAAACAAATACAGAATTTTGATGTAAGAAAGGAGAATGACAATGAAATATTTATTAACAGGCGACGAAGCGATTGCAAGAGGCGCATATGAAGCAGGTGTTCATTTTGCATCCGCTTATCCTGGAACACCTTCCACAGAGATATTAGAAAATCTCGCTACTTATGATGAAATTTGCGCAGAATGGGCGCCAAATGAAAAGGTAGCTTTAGAATCCGCAATAGGTGCTTCTATTGCTGGAGGTAGAGCAATGGCATCTATGAAACACGTTGGTTTAAATGTAGCAGCAGACCCTTTCTTTACATTTGCTTATACAGGTGTAAATGGAGGAACTGTAATTATATCTGCTGATGAACCAGGACAACATTCTGCACAAAATGAACAGGATAATAGAAATTATGCAAAATCTGCAAAAGTACCTATGTTTGAGCCTGCAAATAGCCAAGAATGTAGAGATATGGTAATAGAAGGATACCGTATTAGTGAAGAATATGACTGTCCTGTATTGATTCGTATGACAACACGTGTTTGTCATGGTAAATCTATTGTAGAATGTGGCGAAAGAGTAGAAGTACCTGTTCGTGAATATAAAAAGGACGTAAAAAAATATGTTTGTGTTCCTGCAAATGCAAAAGGTTTGAGAAGAAATTTAGAATTAAAATTAGCAAAATTGAAAAAATATGCAGAATCAACACCTTTTAATGTAGAAGAATTTCATACAAACAAAGTAGGTATTATTGCCTCTGGTCCTTGCTACCATTATGCCAAAGAAGTGTTTGGAGAAGATGCATCTTATTTGAAATTAGGTTTTTCATTCCCTATGCCAGATGAAAAAATAAGAGAATTCTGTAAAAAAGTTGAAAAAATATATATTGTAGAAGAAAATGACCCTTACATAGAAGAAAGAGTTCGCTATCTAGGATTCTCTTGCCATGGCAAAGACCTTTTACCAAAATACGGCGAAATGACACCAGATGTGATTAAAAAAGGATTCTTTGGAGAAGAAACACCAACAATACCATATGATAATTCAGCAGTTGTAGATAGACCTCCAACACTTTGTGCAGGCTGTCCACATAGAGGATTTTTCTATGAATTGGGTAAAAGAAAAAATGTTATGGTTTCTGGAGATATTGGCTGTTATTCATTAGGATTTGCAAAACCATATAATGCAATGGACCTTTTGTTATGTATGGGTGGCGGATTTAGTATTGGACACGGCGCACAGAAAGTATTTAATATGGCAAAAGATAATAAAATGCGTGTTGTTTCCGTTTTAGGCGACTCTACATTTTTACATTCTGGTATTACTTCTCTTATGGACGTAATCTATAATCATAGTAATACAGTAAGTGTAATATTAGATAATCGTATTACAGGTATGACAGGACATCAGGAAAATCCAGGTACAGGATATAATGCAAAAGGTCAAGAAACTACTATGATAGATATTGAAGGTATTGTGAAAGCAATGGGTATCAAACACATTCGTACAATAGACCCTAACAATATCAATGAAGTAAAAACTGTTTTAGACGATTTCCTTGCATTAGATGAGCCTTCTGTTATTATTACAAAATGGCCTTGTGCATTGAAGAAATTCTCTAAAGAAGATAAACAACAATTTGCAGGCGCATTTACAAAGAGCATGGTGGTAAATAATGAAAAATGTATTGGATGTAAAATGTGTATGAAATCTGGTTGTCCTGCAATTAGCTTTGATGCAGAAAACAAAAAAGCTGTAATTGATGGTATACAGTGCGTAGGCTGTGGTGTGTGCAGTCAGCTTTGCCCTAAAGATGCAATTGAATGGAAGGAGGCGTAATCATAATGACAAAGAGTGTTTTATTGGTTGGCGTAGGCGGACAAGGAACAATATTAGCAGGAAAATTGCTTACACAAGGACTTATGGAAGCAGGTTATGATGTAAAAATGAGTGAAATACATGGTATGAGCCAAAGAGGTGGCAGTGTTTCTTCTCATGTACGCTATGGTGAAAAAGTAGAATCTTCTACAATTGAACCAGGACAGGCAGATATGCTTGTTTCTTTTGAAAAAATGGAAGCATTAAGAGAATTAAAATATTTAAAACCTGATGGAATTGCTGTTGTAAATGAGCATGAAATGCCTTCTATGCCTATATTGACAGGTGATGCAGTATATCCTAAAAATGCAATAGAAGAAATTCAAAAACACGTGAAAACAACTGTATTAAATGCAACAAAAATGGCTTTGGAATTAGGTAATGCAAAAGCAGCAAATATTATTTTACTTGGAACAATCATAAAAGCAATGAAATTGGAGAGTATAGATTGGGAAAGTATTATTAAAAAACAGGTAAAACCTGCTTTTGTAGAATTAAACTTGAAGGCACTGCAATGTGGTATGAATGCAGTAGAATAATTAAATTCTGTTAAAAATAATAAAAAAGTTTACTTTTCATAAAGTATAGGGTATGGTAATATATATTGAAAAGTATTAAAACGGTTTCAGTATATGATTACCAATACCCACAAACTTTTATTTTATAATTTTGTAACAGAATGAAATAACAAAAACGGAGGGAAAGCCATGCCTTTAAATCGATTTTATCAGGAATATCAGACAAAATTGAAAACGCCAGAAGAAGCGGTGAAACTAGTAAAAGACGGAGATTGGATTGATTACAGTTCTGGAGTAGGTGCGCCTTATCTTTTGGATGAAGCACTAGCAAAAAGAAAGGGAGAGCTGAAAGATGTTAAAATAAGAGGCTGTCTTGCTATGCGCCCTGTTCAAGTTGTAGAGCAAGACCGTGAACAACAAAGTTTCACATATCAAAGCTGGCATTGTTCCGGCTATGAAAGAAAGCTGTGCGATGAAGGACTTTGCTATTATATACCTATGCTTTTCCGCAACCTTGCATCTTATTATAGAAGATATTTAACAGTAAATGTGGCAATGATATCTGTTGCTCCTATGGATAATGCAGGTTATTTTAGCTTTTCACTAGCAAATTATGCCACAAGGGCAATATTAGATGCAGCAGATATTATTATGCTGGAAGTAGACGAAAATATGCCTAATGTGTATGGGGGAATGGAAGACTGTATTCATATTTCAGAAGTAGATGTTGTTGTGGAGGGAAAACATCCACCTCTTGCACAGCTTCCAGTACCAAAAGCGACAGAAATTGACCAAAAAATTGCAGAGCAAATTGTACCTTATTTAAAAGATGGTGCAACAATACAATTAGGTATTGGCGGTATGCCTAATTCTGTAGGCAATTTGATTGCAGAATCTGATTTAAAACATTTAGGAATGCATACAGAACTGCTTTCAGATGGTTATGTAGATTTGTATGAAGCGGGTAAGTTGGATAATAAATGCAAAACACTTCATAGAGATAAAGGTGTTTTTGGTATTGCATTAGGCTCTCAAAGATTATATGATTGGGTAGCAGACAACAGAGGTTTGCTTTCTTTCCCTATGGATTATGTAAATAGCCCTGAAGTAATGTCAAAAATGGACGGAATGATTTCTATTAATAGCTGTGTTGCTATGGATTTGTATGGACAAGTGTCTTCTGAAAGTTCTGGAACAAGACATATTTCTGGAACAGGCGGACAGTTAGACTTTACAACAGGAGCATATATGTCTAAGGGAGGTAAAGGATTTATATGCATGAGTTCTTCTTTCCAAGATAAACAAGGACAAAAACATTCTCGTATTAAACCAAAATTTACAGGTGGCGATATTATTACTACACCTCGTACACAATCTTATTATATTGTGACAGAATATGGCTGTGTAAATTTGGCAGGACGTTCCGCATGGGAAAGAGCAGAAATGTTGATTTCATTGGCACATCCTGATTTTAGAGAAGAATTGATTAAACAAGCTGAAATACAGAAGATATGGCGCAAGTCAAATCGTGTATAAAGTTATTTTATCATTTGCTAAAGACATCCAGTTTTTTTTTACAATATATGATATTAGTAATACCCTCAGCCTGAAAAGGGCAAGGGTATTACTAATATCAAAAATAAAATCATATTAATACAATACAATGATTACCAATGAAGGAGGAAGAAATATGATAGCTGAAAAAATGAAAGAGCTTGTTGCAAACAGTTCTGTAATCAGAAAAATGTTTGAAGAAGGTAAAAATTTGTCAGAAAAATATGGTGCAGAAAATGTATGCGATTTTAGTTTAGGAAATCCTAATCTTGCAGCACCAGACAGTATTAAAAATGCAGTGAAAGCAGTCATAGAGGAAGAAGATGCTGTTTTTGTGCATGGATATATGAATAACTCAGGTTATGAAGATGTACGAAAAGCAGTAGCAGAATCATTGAATCGTCGTTTTGGCACAGATTTTGGAACAGAAAATATTGTTATGACAGTAGGTGCAGCAGGCGGTATGAATGTAGCAATGAAATCATTGGTCAATCCTGGTGATGAAATCGTTGCATTTGCACCATTTTTTGGGGAATATCGCTGTTATGCTTCTAATGTAGATGCAAAACTTGTGGTAGTTCCTGCTAATGAACCTTCCTTTCTTCCAGACGCAGAAGTTTTTGCGAAATATATCACACCAAAGACAAAAATGGTAATCATCAATTCTCCAAATAATCCTACAGGAGTAGTATATCCCGAAAGCACAATTATTGCATTGGCAGATGTTTTAAGAGAAAAACAAAAAGAATATGGTACAGAAATTTATATTTTTGCAGATGAACCTTATAGAGAACTTGTTTATGATAATACAGTAAAAGTACCATTTTTAACAAAGTATTATGATAATACATTAGTAGGCTATTCTTGGTCAAAATCACTTTCATTACCTGGGGAAAGAATAGGCTATATTGCAGTATCTAATAAAATAGCGAATTTTGAAGATTTAACAAGTGCATTAAATGTTGCGACAAGAATATTGGGATTTGTAAATGCACCATCATTAATACAAAGAGTGATTGCTCGTTGTGTAGATGATGTTGCAGATTTAGAATTTTATAGAAAAAATAGAGATATGCTTTATAATGGCTTGTCTGAAATGGGTTATGATTGCGTAAAACCTGATGGCGCTTTTTATCTTTGGATAAAAACACCTATTGAAGACGATAGTGAATTTGCTGAAATGGCAAAAAAATACTTACTTTTGACAGTACCCGGTTCTGCTTTTGGATGTAAAGGTTATATTAGACTGTCCTATTGTGTTTCACCTAAAATGATAGAAACATCACTGCCTAAATTCAAAACACTTCTGGAAGAAGTCAAAAATATGTAATTTACAATAACATAGTAGTAATAAAATGATAATGACGTTGTTCTGATTTTAATAGAATGGGTGTTTTCTGGAACAACGTACTATAGTGATTACATAAAAATGACATTGTTACGAAAAACATATCATCAGTTTTTGCTGATTAATATTACAATAAAAAACATAGTTTGTAAAAAATGTTAGACGATATTCCACAAATATATATTTTTATTTGTGGGATTCGCCTACACATATAAAAAACTTTAATCATTGCAAATATAGTTTTATAATGGTATATTAATGATAGCAAAATCTACCTACAATCGGGCAGGGGGAATAAATATGAAAACAAGCAAAACAAAAACAACATTGATTATGGGCTTTGCACTTTTTGCAACATTTTTTGGTGCTGGAAATTTGATTTTCCCACCTTTTTTAGGAAGAGAAACAGGCGCATCATGGTTTATAGGATTTATGGGATTTTTTATTATGGACGTTGGGCTTGGCGTTTTAGCAATATGGGCAACTGTATTTAATCGCATAGGAAATATAGAAGGCGTTGTAGGAAAAATTGGTATGATTCCTGGTAAAATCATGGCAGCGATTATTATTATTTGTATTGGACCAGGATTGTGTATTCCAAGAACAGCAGCAACAACATTTGAAATGGGTATTTCTACATTGATGCCAGGATTTAGTCCTTGGATTTTTGGAGCATTATTTTTTGGAGCGGCATTATTGCTTACCATTCGTCCTACGAAAGTTGTAGATATTGTGGGAAATTATTTAACTCCTGCCTTGATTATCGTTATGGTCATATTGATTGTGTTAGGAATTGTTTCTCCTATTGGACCTGCTACAGCAGAATCTACAGTTGTTCCTTTAAAAGAAGGTATGCTTTCTGGTTATCAAACAATGGATGGTATTGGAGCGCTTCTTTTAACAGGTATTGTTACAACAGCAGCACATAGCAAAGGTTTTACAGATAAAAAAGAAGTAAGTGGTATGGTTGGTATGTCTGGTATTATTGCAGGTGTATTACTTATGTTAATATATGGTGGATTAACATATTTAGGTGCAACTACTTCCACAGGTGGTTTTGAAGACTTAAATCAAGCTGGTTTACTTATGGCGATTGTTCAGTCTTTAATGGGAAAAAGTGGCATGATTCTTTTAACATTGATTGTATTACTCGCTTGTTTGACAACTGCAATCGGTTTAACCTCTGTTGCAGCAGACTATTTTAATACGATTTCAAAAGGAAAATTACAATATAGTCATCTTGTTATTGCAATTTGTGTATTCAGTTATGTTATTTCTAATTTTGGCTTAACACGTATTATCAATATATCTGCACCAATATTGAGTTTGTTATATCCTCCAACATTGGTATTAGTATTATTAACATTTCTTGATGATGTATTAAAAAATGATAATGTTGCTTGTTTTGGAGCATATTTTGCACTTGCAGAAAGTGCGGTAGAGTTAGTATTGGGTGCTGATGCACTCAAGGCATTACCTTTTTCACAATATGGCTGTGCTTGGATACTTCCAGCACTAATTGGATGTATTATAGGATTTTTCTTCAAAAGGAAAAATGCACAAGTATAATCAATTATAATTACTATGAGGCACTCTTTACAGGGTGCTTTTAGTTTGCAAAAAACTTTGAGAGCGTTGCTCTCAAACTCTCACTTCTTTCTTGAAAGAAAGAAGCAAAGAACTTTTATCGGAAACTACGTTTCCTTAAGAAC
>ERZ808044.1726-NODE-1726-length-10582-cov-3.685578_pt1 | contig 10582 bp, 10 predicted proteins | sample MGYA00380195_ERZ808044 | MGnify/ENA primary metagenome ERZ808044 (study PRJEB31490, sample SAMN06133423) | mouse gut metagenome | isolation source: Z7_2 | host: mice | place: China: Chengdu | collected 2015-05 ...
GCTGTGAGCGTGCCAGAAATGCCCATGAGGGCTTGCCCGCATAAGCGGCTGGATAAAGATGCCTCCGGAAAAGGAGAGAAAAAAGAAAGGTGGAAAAAAGAATGAGTGAAACAAGAGTATTTGCCGACGGCTACCGCGGCGTATTCCAGAATCAGGAGGATTTCCTTGAGTGTTTAAAGAGCATCGGGAAAAATTCCTTCTGGGAAAGAAAGACATCCAAAAACCTGCGTCTTGTGGCGATCACCAGCGGGAGTAAGGTGGAGGAGGAACTGAAGCAGATGTATGCGGATGAGGGGCTGGATGAGGACATCATCGCGGATACCATCATCAATACGGGGCTGCTTCTGAAAATCAGGAACCAGTATTACCCTGTCAGGGACTGTGCGATTAAGAGCATCCTCGACCGTGCGGGTATCTCCGGCGCGGGGCTGCGCAGGGTGGAAAAGGGCGTGTATGCGCGAATCCTGAACGACTGTCTGAAGGTGGCAAAGGGAGAGGCGCTCCTGCGCATCTCGGAGGGCAAGGTCTCCGCCGTACTGGGAGGCGACTGCCATGACTATGCCGTGCTTGACATGGAGCAGGTATTCCTGCACTCCGTGGACTATCTGACAAAGAATTTCAGGGGCTGCAGTTATCTTGCCGGTTTTTATGAGCATGACATGGCATCCGCACTCTGGGAGTTTTCCGGGGAGGACGGTCTGCTGGATGCTTATAAAAAGGAACTGGCGCTGCATGGGAAGACAGCGGAGGAAATGAAACCCGTTGTCAGGATCACGACTTCTGATACCGGTTCCGGTGGGGCGAATATCTACCCCATGCTGGTATCGGGAAGCGAGAACATCACCATCAACTTAGGCAGCCCCCTGCGGCTTGGACACCGTAACGGCACGCGGATAGCGGAATTTGACGCACACCTGAAGCTGCTGTATGGGAAGTACCAGCTTGCCATCGGGAACCTTGCGAGGCTGTTGGGAATTGAAATTGTGAACCCCGTAAACTGCATGAAGGGTGTCATGGATAAACTGGGCATCCCCAGGAAGTACGAAGCTGAAGCGGTGGATCTGTTTGTGGCGCAGTATGGGGAAGCCCCCTGTACCGCACATGAGATCTATTTCGGCATTTCGGAGATCCTCTACATGCTCGCCTGCGAAGGGGAGGAGGGGAGCCGGATCACACGGATGGAGGAGACCATAGCCAGGGCATTGTCTGTCAACTGGACGGAGTTTGATATACCGGGTGCATATAAGTGGTAAGAAGGAGGAAAAGAGAGTGGATGATTTTAGAAAAGAGGTCATAAGGGAACTGGAGAAAAAGCTTGGGGATGATTATAATATCTTTCCCCAGGACAGGACAAAAAATAACGGATTTACCGCGCATGGCGTCTGTATCCGTAAAAAAAGTGAGAACATAGGAGCCGTGGCATATATAGATGAGGCCATCCTTAGATATGCGGCAGGGGCCACATCCCTTGAAAGAATTGCGGATGAACTGATACAGCAGTGCCGTGGCGGGATTCATCCGGATGCAGTAAAAAACATTGAGGATTTTGGCATGATGAAAGACAGGTTAAGGCTGCGTCTAATAAATTATGCTGCCAATTCCGCAGAGATGGAAAATATCCCGCACAGAAGGTTCCTTGACCTTGCAGTTACCTACTGCCTTGATGTGGATATGGAAAATGGCAATGCTACCCTCATCGTTTCAAATGTGCTGCTGGAGATATGGAATGCCACGGAAGAAGACTTATACAGGACCGGCATGGAGAACCTGCATATGCAGGATAAATGCCTTGCCACTGACCTGTTTAGCATTGTCAGGGAACTGGCTGAAGATGAGGAAGCAGCGAGGGCAGTCCTTGACAAGATTGAAAAAATGGGAGGTAAAAAAGCAGAAATATATGCAGTGTCCAACCAGAAACAGCATTATGGGGCCGCGTGTATGCTGGACCACTCTTTTTTACAGCAAATGGCGGATTCCAAAGGATGCGACCTGAACATTTATCCAGGCAGCGTAAATGTACTGGTTATCGAGCCGGTAAAGGATGGAAACGGGGACCGCATAAATACAGAGGATGTCTGGGAAGTAAACAGGAACAGTGTCCCGAAGGAGGAGTGGCTGTCCAACAGCATCTACCGGTATGACCGGGCAAAGCAGGAGGTCTGCATCTACAGGGAAGGAGCGCCGTTTTAACGGTCAGACAATAAACCGGATAAGGGTAAGGACAGGGAGAGAAGGGAAAACACCTTCTCTTTTTCTGTCCAAAACATGCAGCCGCAGCAGGCGGCGGAAAGTGAGGATATTTATGGGACTGGATATGAATTATGAAGCAGAGGTGTTCGTGGATACGGAAAATTTAAGCAGGGAGGACTGGCTTGCCTGCCGCCGCGAAGGGATTGGCGGGAGCGACGCCGCAGCTATCATGGGAATGTCGCCGTTTTGTACGAAACGTGACCTGTATTATGACAAGCGGGGCATACAGGCGGTCATGGACGAGGAGGAAGATAACTGGGTGGCAAAGGAAGTGGGGCACAGACTGGAGGACCTTGTGGCGGAGATCTTTTCCAAAAAGACAGGTCTGAAGGTGTATCCCGTGCGGAAGATGTTCCGCCACCCGCTCTACCCGTTCATGCTGGCGGATGTGGATTTTTTTATAGATTTCCCCGACGGCAGCAAGGGCATCCTTGAGTGCAAGACCACCAATTACAACTGCCAGAACAAGTGGGCAAATGACTCCACCCCTGTCAACTATGAGTACCAGGGGCGGCACTATATGGCGGTAATGAACATCAATAAGGTGTACTTCGCCTGCCTGTACGGGAATAACGAGAACGAGTTCATCATCCGCTGCATGGAGCGCGACCTTGACATCGAGGAAGACCTGATCGCGGAGGAGGAATTTTTCTGGAAGGAAAATGTGGAGAAAGGCGTGGAGCCGCCCTATACGGAGAAGCCCGACCTTGTGCTGGAGAGCATACGGAAGCACTGCGGACCGGCGGACCGGGATGCGGACAAGGTAAAACTTGACCGGAAATATCTTGCCGGCATCAGGCGGTATCTGGAGCTGAAGGAACAGAAGGCACAGCATGAGGGCGAGGCAAAAAAACTGGATGAGAAGATGAAAGAAACCTATGCGGAGATCGTGGAGGAGATGGGGACAAGCTGTACCGGCGTTTTAAGGGATGGCAGTGAGGAATATGTGGTCTCCTACAACCCGGCCTACCGCACGGGGATAGACAAGAAGGGGCTGGAGCGCTTAAAGGTGCAGCACCCGGATGTCTATGACGACTATGTGAACACCACGGAGAGCCGGAGGTTTTCCGTCAAAGTGAAAGGAGCGGCATAAATGGAGAGAAATGACCTTGTATATATCTGTTCCCCGCTGTCGGCACCGACAAAAGAGGGGATACGGATGAACATGGAGAAAGCGGCGTATTATGCAGGTCTTGTGTCCGGCGTTACCGGGTGCAGGGCCATCGCGCCCCACAGCTTCCTTCCGGAATACCTGGATGACAACATCCCGGAGGAGCGGGAAGCAGGGCTTGCCTTCGGGCTTGACCTGCTGAGACTGAGCAAAGCCATCATTGTGTGCGGCAGCCGGATCAGCAGCGGGATGCGGGGCGAGATCAGGCTGGCAGGGGAACTGGATATCCCTGCCTATGCCCTGATCGAATACGAAGGCAGGATCGCACTGGCAGAAATAACACAGGAGGAGAGAACGGATGAGATGCAGGTATGTAAGAGAAATATTCCATAACAAGGATAACGGGTTCTGTATCTTCGTGTACCACACGGAAGATGAGGGTGTGCCGGAAGCGGCGAAAGATCCCGACTATCAGGGAAAAGGCGCCCGGTTTACGGCAATAGGCACGGGACTGCCGGATACAGCGGCGGTAGAAACGGAGCTTGTGGGAAACTGGGTAAGGAACAAGCACGGGCTGCAGTTACAGGTGGAAGGTTATGAGGAAATCATGCCCCAGACAAAGGAGGGGATCAGGGGTTACCTGTCCTCCGGCATGATTAAGGGTATCGGACCGAAACTGGCGGAACTGATCGTGGAGAGATTCGGCACAAGGACATTTGATGTGCTGGACCATTATCCGGACAGCCTGCTGGAAATTAAAGGCATTACCCGTAAAAAGCTGGACAGCATCCTCTTTTCCTATCAGGGCAGCCACGCCCTGCGTGACCTTGCGGCGTATCTGACGCCCTTTAAGGTAACGCCAAAAAAGATCCGGAAGATCTATGAGGAATTTGGGAATGCGGCGCTGGATACCGTAAAGAACCAGCCCTTTGCGCTCTGTAAGATCAGCGGGTTTGGTTTCCTGACCGTGGATGAGATCGCAAAAGCCAACAAGGGAAAGCCTGACGATCCCCTGCGGATCGAGGGCTGCATCTGGTACTGCGTGGAACAGGATAAACAGGAAGGGCATCTGTTTCAGGATAAGCAGCAGTTCCAGAGAAAAGTATATGGACAACTGAATAAGGGCTACCAGGGGGAGGCAGTCACGGAAATGGCAGTCTACAAGGTACTCTACCAGATGGTAAAGGAAAGGCGGATGTACTACGAAAACGGCGCCCTTTATCCCGCGAATATGTACGGGTATGAGTGCAGCGCGGCGAAGAATCTGGTATCCCTGCTTACGGCAGAACAGGAGGAACAGGATATTACCTTCCTGCTGGCGGAAGCACAGAAGGAACTGGCCATCATTCTTTCACCGAAACAGGAGGAGGGCGTCAGGAAAGCGTTCCGCCACCCGGTCAGTATCATCACCGGCGGCCCCGGGACAGGAAAGACAACCGTACAGAAAGTATTGCTCTATGTGCATGAGAAACTGGGCGGTGGCAGCGTATTGCTGACTGCACCCACGGGAAGGGCAAGCCGCAGGATGGCGGAAAGCACGGGATGGCAGGATGCCATGACGATGCACAGCGCACTTGGGCTTACCAGTGACGAGGACAGTGAGGAGACGGAGGGCATGCTGGAGGCAGGCTTTATCATAGCGGACGAGTTCACCATGTCCGACATGAGGCTGTCGCACATCTTTTTTGCCCACATCCGGGCGGGAAGCCGTCTGGTGCTGGTGGGGGATGTGGACCAGCTCCCCAGTGTAGGCCCCGGAAATGTGTTCCGTGAGCTGGTGCAGTGCGGCGTCATCCCGTTAACGGTGCTTGACACGATCTTCCGTCAGGCAGAGGACAGCCGTATCATCGCCAATGCGAAACGGATGCAGGAAAATGACGCGGCTTTAGATTACGGCGCAGGTTTTACCTTTATCCCTGCGGGGAGCGCGGCGGAGGCTGCGGAGAAAGTGCAGGAACTGTACCGTGCCAGCGTGGATGCGTTTGGTATGGATAAAGTACAGGTGCTGACGCCCTACCGCAAGATGGGGGAGGCCAGCGTAAATGCGCTGAATGAGAGGCTGTGGGAGATGGTGAACCCGAAAGCGGAAGGGAAGCCGGAGATCCGCTGCGGCAGACGCACGTTCCGTCTGGGCGACCGGATCATCCATAACAAAAACAAGGACCAGATCAGCAACGGCGACATCGGGTACATCAAAAATATCTATGTGGATGAGGATGGATCGGAGCTTGCAGAGTTGGAATTTTCGGAAGGCCGTTTCGTGAAATATGGGAGCGAGGAACTGGAAATGGTGGAACACGCCTATGCCACGACGGTACACAAGAGCCAGGGCAGCGAGTACCCCATGGTGATCCTGCCGTGGCTGCCCATGTTTTATAAAATGCTGCGGAGGAACATCTTCTACACCGCGATAACAAGGGCAGGCGTGCAGGTCGCCATCATCGGCAGTAAACGTGCTGTCTGTACCGCCATCCACAATACGGAGTGTGACCGGCGCAATACACGGCTTGGTGAACGCGTCATTAAGGAATACAACCGGTTGCTGGAGGACAAGGGAAATCAGCCTGAAAAAGACGGATACCGTCAGGAGGTAATCAACTTATAAAAATTAGTATCAAGTAATTTATAAAAACAGGAGGGGTAAACATGAAAAGACCACAGAAAAAAATAGAAGAAATGACAACAAGGGAAGTGGAAATGAACCAGCGGATGACGGAAAGGGTTGAATGGATAGACAAGCAGACCTACTGGTATCTGATACAGCTTCTGGAGTTAGATGTGGATGAGGCGAAAAAAAAATTACCGTGGAATGTTGAAATTTTCAGGGAAGTGTTTGAAGGTGCCGTAGCTGTGCTCAGTAAGCACGGATACAGTGTTTGCGATCCATACATATCCACACCGGAAACTGGCAGGCGGTACCGTTGTACACTCTCCGAGTGCGGCTGCGAAAGCTGCAACTGTCAGGATGAATTTATGGAAAAGGAAAGGATCATTTCCAATATCGAGGATGCCGTTGCAATGAACGGGCTAAAGATACTGGATGGGGATAAGGACAGCATTATCGTAAGGGAAAACAGCACTGATACGGATTTTGAGATCCGTGTCAACCGGCTTGCCGGATAGAGGGCTGCGGTATGGAAAAAAGGGATTACAAAAAGGAGTTCTGTACCCTGATGGATCAGTTTGCTTTCCGTTACTCCAAGTGGCAGGTGTGGAACGATTTCCTGAGCCTGTCTGCGATTTCCATGGCAAATGTAATACCCACGCCGGAAAAAGAGGAGCGGGAAGAAAAATACCACGCCATCCTAAGCAGCTACCGGGAGGAAGAACGGGAGATTTTCCCGCAGATGTTACACCTTGTGGTGCTGGCATTAAGCGATAAGCCGGAGCAGGATTTTCTGGGCAGCCTGTACCATCACCTTGAACTGCACCAGGAACAGAAAGGGCAGTTTTTCACGCCCTACCATATCTGCGAGTTTATGTCGGAGCTGCAGTTTGCAGGAGATGAAAAAGCAGAGAAGCTGGAAGGGAAAGGCTACATCAGTGTAAATGATCCTGCCTGCGGTGCGGGTGCCATGCTGATCGCCTTTGCAAACGTGGCAAAAAAGCATGGCATCAATTACCAGAAGCATGTGCTGTTTGTGGCGCAGGATATTGACCGCACCGCAGCCATGATGTGCTACATACAGATGTCCCTGTTGGGATGTCCCGCCATCGTGGTTATAGGGGACAGTCTTGCAAAGCCGTTCCCGCACCCGGATAACGAGGTGTGGTGTACCCTGTTCTATCACCTGAACCAGTGGCGTTTTACCACCGGGGAGGCAGAGGGACAGGAAGACAGCGGGGATGCGGAAGGAAAGGGAATGGCTGCCGTCACTCTGGAACATCCGCCTGAAGATGTCAGGCTGATAGAAGGAGCGGACGGTCAGCTCATGCTGTGTATAGAGCCGGCATCATAGCAGGTGCCGAAGAAAGGAGCAAAAATGAAGAATGTAGCAGACATCCGGTTTCAACTGGATATACTGCGGCGGGACGGCTATCATGCCGCTGCACGGATCATCGAATCCATGCAGGGAACAGTCAGTCGAGAAACAGAAATGAAGTATCTGAAGGAGTTTGTGCGGCAGGGCTGTTTCGATGAGGAACTTTGCCGCGACCAACTCCGCTGCCTGTGGACGGCATACTGCCTGCACCACAGGCTTGATGCGGACACATCCGAGTATGACAATGACCTGATGGAACTGTGGAACACCACCGCGGAGGACGAACCGGAAACGGCGGACTGGGGCGATTTTGACAGTTTTGATAATTTCATGTGCAGATATCTTGTATGAGAAAACCTAAAAAAACGAAATAAAAATTCAAGAAAATGCAAGGGAGGCGGGTACTTATTATATGTACCTCCTTCCCTGATGGGAAAGGAGAAAAACAAATGGGAGAAACAACAGCAAATGCAGCGTATATGTACGATGAGGTGGAGGAAATCCGCAACCTGAATAAAGTGGAGGGATTTGATCCCAGAAGATACATGAGGATCATCGGGCAGGAAGGTCAGGCGGGAAAGTATTATCTCGACGTGGCGTTCCGCAAACTCTGGTTCCGGCTGAAGTATCCGGAAGGGAAAATCGTAAAGAAAATCCTGAAGCTGACGGATCAGGTTGCCATTGTGGAGGCGCGGGTATACCTGCACCGCAATGACTCGGAGGAAAACTTCATCGCCAATGCGCTGGCACAGAAGTACAGGACAGAGGATGGGCAGTTCGGCAACAAGTTCGTGGAACTGGCAGAAACCGCCGCAGTCGGGCGTGCGCTTTCGGATGCAGGCTTCGGGCTGCAGTTTGCGGACAAAGAGGAAGATATTGATCCGGAAGTGACGGAGGCTCCCTTTGACGCACAGATGATCCTTGCAGGAAACGGCATTGACGGTGAAGTTTTAGGTGAAATGCTTTCCGGGGAGGATATGGAAAACAGTGCTGCGCTTCCGGATGAAAACATTCCCGGACAGTACGGGATAGAGAATTATATCCCCATGCCGGAAGAAGTGGGACAGGCGATGGGGATGACGCCCGCCATGTCACAGAATGGCGGCGTAGCGCAGCAGAACCGACAGAGCCAGCCACAGCAAAACCAGCAGCAGAGTAATCAGCCGCAGCCGAAACCGGCGCAGACGCCTGCAGCAAAAGCAGCGCCGCAGTCCGGAAGACAGGCGGCAAACAATGCCCCAACTGGAAAGAATACCCAGAGCGCTGCCGGGATCAAAAAGGATATGCCGGTAGAGCAGATTTATTCCATGTTAGACCGTGACAGTGCCGCAGCCGTTGTTATCCCGATGGGCTTCAACAAGGGAAAAACACTGGGACAGGTGGCTGTGGAGAAACCGGCAAACCTGCAGTGGTATGTGGACTCCTATGGAGGACCTGACAACCTCCTGCGTGCGGCGGCAAAGTTTTTGATTGACATGGCATTAGGGCAGGCAAGTTAGATTGAAATTATTTCAAATACAAAAAGGGCAGTGCATCATCGTGCTGCCCTTAAAAAGAAAGCAGCTTTATAACAGGCTGCGGAAAGGAGGAACGCCATGTATCAGGATTTTCCATTTTCCATCGTGGATGTGGCATACCTCTTAAACCTGCATGTCAGGCATAAAAATACAGCGAGCCTTGATGTGGACTGCCCGTTCTGCGGGGAGAAAAAGGGCAAGCTCAACCTCAGCATCAAAAAGAATGTGTTTAAGTGCAACAGGTGTGGGGAAAGCGGCGGGCTACTCTCCCTGTACGGGAAGATATACGGGGTGGATAACCAGACTGCCTATGAGGAGATCAGAGACGCCCTCGGAAGGAACGAGCAGGCGCCTGCCTATCAGATAAGGAAAAAGGAGATCACCCCGAAGGAGCCGGAGATAGAAAATGCCAAGCCTGTGCCGGATGCGGTGAGGCACAAGACATACAGTATGTTCTTTTCCATGCTGGTGCTGGCGGATACCCACAGAGAGAACCTATTAAAGCGCGGGTTCACGGAGCGGCAGATCGAGGAAAACGGCTATAAGAGTACGCCAGTCTTCGGATTTAAGAACTTTACCAAAAAGCTGCTGGCGGCGGGCTGTACCGTGGAGGGCGTTCCGGGATTTTATCAGGACAAGGACGGGGAGTGGACCATCCACTTCTCCAAAAAGTCATCCGGGTTCCTGGTGCCGGTCCGCAATATAGACGGGCTGACCGTGGGGGCGCAGATCCGCCTGGACCATCCTTACGACGGCAGGAAATACATCTGGCTCTCCAGTACCAACTTCCACAGGGGCACATCCTCCGGAAGTCCCGTCCATCTGGCGGGAAATCCGGGAGAAAAGACGGTATTTGTAACAGAGGGACCGCTGAAGGGCGACCTTGCCCATGCACTGTCAGGCAGGACTTTCGGATGTGTGCCGGGGGCAAACCAGTACGCAAACCTGCCGCCGTTTTTACAGGCAATGAAGCTGATGGGGACGAAAGCGGTCTATGAAGCATATGACATGGACAAGCTGCTAAAGACTGCCTGCAGGGGTGACTACAATGAGAAATGTGTTCATTGTGAGAATTACAGGAAGGACTGGAAACAGCAGGTCATTTCCTGTGAAAAGAAAAGCATCAAGCGTCAGAACATCCAGCGGGGATGTCATAAGCTCACCCAGATCTGCCGGGAAACGGAGCTGTCTGTAAAAACTCTTACATGGGATATGGACAGTGAAGGCGACTGGGCGGAAAACGTAAAGGGCGTGGATGACTACCTATATGATCTGGAGCAGAAAAAGCGGGGACAGGGTTCATAGAAAGTAATATCAGGGGCGGACTTCCATTCAGGGGTTCGTCCTTTTTTATGCACATAATATGTAAAATCCCCCAGTTTTTACATAAGGCCGTTGGCTTTTACATAAACGGTGCGTATAAAACAGTAAATAAAACATAAAGGAGCTGACGCTATGATGTATCAGAAAATAATAGTACCGGTAGACCACGGGAACAGGAACATGAAGACCGAGCATAAGATATTTACCTCCGGCTTTGTGGAGAGTGACTGCAGGCCCGCACTGGGGGAATACCTGCAGTACAACGGGCGCTACTATGCGCTGACCGAGCAGCGGATACCTTACATGAGGGACAAGACGCTGGACGACCGTTTCTTTATCCTGACGCTGTTTGCTGTGGCGATGGAGGCGGAAAAGCAGATGTTAAACACGAAGGACAC